>Ga0190286_1000843_pt1 | contig 11885 bp, 10 predicted proteins | sample 48691834_MG_FD_183241 | JGI IMG/M metagenome (GOLD analysis project Ga0190286, IMG submission 183241) | Hydrothermal vent microbial mat bacterial communities from Southern Trench, Guaymas Basin, Mexico - 4869-18-3-4_MG | ecosystem: Environmental > Aquatic > Marine > Hydrothermal vents >... | reverse complement strand
CCTTGATTATTCCTCTTTTGAACACGTCTCTTCCACAGATAAAGAGCCATTCAGTTTTCTTGTCAACGATTACCTTGTTCGACCTCTTTTCGGCAATCATATTTAACAAGTTGAAGCTTGGGAAAAACCGTTTGTTCCTTACCTTTCCAAGATATAATCCAGCATAAAAGAAGTCTTTTGTGATTAAACCCTTCAGTTTTTTATTCAACAGAAAATATCTGTTCTCTTTCTTCACCATTAAATCTTCGTTTAAGAAGATTCTCGCCCTAAACTTGTTTACGAATTTTACCACTTGCATCTTGCACACCACACTTTTTAAGCTTACAAACGAAGAAGCCTTGCGTCCGCCCAGGCCAGATTCTTCTACAGTTCTCTACTGAATCGTCTAGTCGTCTTCCAAAAACTTCTGTTAAAGCCTTCTCTCCGTAACAGTTTATCCTTTCAACTCTGAGACCTAGATTTTTTACAGCCCAGTCAATGTTTAATTCGTCTTCTTCCGGTTCCAGTGAACATGTCGCATAAACGATTTCTCCATCCTCTTTCAATATTTTTACGGCTTCGGCTAGTATGGCTCTCTGCAATCTCGCGTTTCTCTCCACATCGTTCATTGTTCTCTTGCTGAACCATTCTTCATCTGTCACGAAATTTCCGGAGCACGGAACATCCAACAGTATTCTGTCAAACCTCACTTTTAACTTGGATGCGTGCCGTGCGTCAAGATGATAAACAATCGTGTTTTTCACATGGCATCTTTCAAGATGGTTTGCCAACGCGGTTAATCTCCGTCTTTTAAAGTCTAAGGCTATTATTACGCCAGTGTTCCGCATCAAATCCGCCAACTGAACGGTTTTTCCACCAGGCGCTGCACAAGCATCTAAAACCACCTTATCCTTTAACCCGGTAAACAGCGTCGCTGGGATTTGAGCCGCAGCCTCTTGAATGGAGTAAAACCCTAAAAGGTATTCCGTTGTGGCGCCGACAGAAAACTCAGAACGGTTAACCCAGTAGCCGTTTTTTAGAAACGGAATCCTTTCAAGCTCCACACCTAAGGATTCTAATCTTTTCACAACTTTCTTCTCACCAACATTCATAGAGTTTATTCTGACAGCTTGTCTAGGCTTAACATCCTTGTATTTCCAACCAAGTTTTGCATAACGACCAATGAAAAACTCTCTACCAAACATCTAACGATGGATAAGAAGGATGCTCATAAAAGTTTAATGGCAATCTTGATGCGGCCGCCGGGATTCGAACCCGGGATTGCAGGCTTGGAGGGCCTGTGTCCTAACCAGACTAGACCACGGCCGCTTACATTTCCACTAAAGAAGCTTGTTTTATTAAGTTTTAGGTCACGGTTTTTGGTCAGAAGTTGCACATGGTTACTGTTAGCTTGTCCTATAACCTTCCGTACATACTCTATGCTTTGCCTGTGATATTCAAACTGTGGTTTCCCATCCTTAAGACCTTGTAATGTCTCACTCTAGCATACGTCTCAGATAGGATTTGCAGCATACCCGATATTCCACATATTTCACATTTGAAATCTCTAACACATCGTACTTTTCCCATTTACGTTTCACCTCCTTTGATTCTTTGACCAATAATGTGCATTTAGGTGCAAATAAAATAAGGTCTAACTTTTTTAGCACGACCTTATATGTGAATATTCCTTAAAATGCAGTCATAACCCTCAAATTCCCTATCCCATATGCAATATAAAAACTCAAAACAGCTTAACCATCACATCCTATCATTTGGCACTCTAGTTCCCCAGTTACTCTTCACATAACATCCACAAACAAAACAAAAGCAAAATGAAAGACGAGGGTGAGTGCTTAGGATGCATAGATTGTTATCTAATGAATATTGCTTTTCCTCTTACAGCGGGAGATAGACCTTGCTTTTTGAATATTTCGGTAATTATGTAAGCTTGTTGTTGTACGTAGTCTAATCCATGCGATTCTATCATTTGCTGAGTAGTGTAAAATTGGCCGTCTTTAATGTTTAAGGCTATTAGTGGTTTATCCTTATATTGATAGACTATGAAGTTCTCGTGTTTCATAACAAGGAAATTATCAGGGTCAACATTTGCCTCAATTAAGGTTTCCTTAAGCTTTTCAACTGTCAAATTTTTAGTGAAGTACCTTCCTATAACGGGCCTCCATCTTCGTTTCATTACTCTCTCAGCACCAGATAAATCTCGATGATGGCGGTCTGTTTGTACTGGAATAATCTTTACCAATTGGCCCTCTAAGGAAATTTCACGATTAGATCCCGAAGACAAACCCAAATAACCCCTAAATCACTCTAAGCTTCTATACCTATGCTTATTGCTATTTAGGATGGAATACTCACTCCATATAATATTTTACGCTTTTAGAATTTATTGTTTGTACCAAATATCTGGCACTGCTTTCAGATCGTTTTTAGAATCGCTTAGCAGCATAAAGAATTAATAGTACCAAATTTCTGGTACATTTGGTGGTTACTATGCAAACTTCACTTATAAAGAGCTTGAATATTTGAACAAGCTGAGGAAGAGAAATTTCCTAAATAATTTTAAGAACCAGACTGAACCACTGGAGAAGCCTATGAGTGTTGAGGAAAGAAAATTGAGAAGCAGAATAAGAAAGAAATGCAAAATTTACATATATGAACTTGCTTTAGCCCAACTTTGTGGAGTCATACCAGATAAGGAAATGAAAAAAGCTGGTTTAAACGATGTGTATAGTGCTCTTGATGCGGTATCATGGCAACTAACTTTTGAAGCAATGGAAGAAATAAAAGTCTTAAGAAAATCTTATGGAGGCCGGGTCTAGGTTCAAATATCGGTTTAAACTCAGAATTTCTGCATGTCTAAGCCCAGAGCTTGCGAAAGTCAAGAATAAGGCTTTGTCTCTGGTAGCGCGCGTTTTCCTAGAAGCAAAGAGTTAAATATTTTGTGACAACTGATTACGTAGTGGATGGATTGAAGTTTTTACGTTCTTCCCTTAAGAAGCTGTTGGCTACAGGGTTCATTACATTACTTTTGGGTCTCTTTGCACTTTATGAAGGAGTGGGTTATGAAACAATAAATGTAAGTGGTAAAACTACGAGCATTCTCTCTAGTGGCTGTGATGTCCGCATGGGTCCCTATGATGCTAACGTTGTAATGGTTCTTCATGAATATAGTGCTAATGTTTCCCTTAGCCCTTTTTTTTATCCAATAAGTTATTTGTTGGGAAACGGAAACAGCTCAAATATTTACCGAAAGCTTGACGATCCCTTGCTTCCAGACAGAGGACATGGAATGGTGGATAACGCCAAATTTGGAGCAGTGTTTCCAGAGTTCCTAAGGAACCTTCCATATCTTTTTCTTATCGGATTTCTGACAGAATTACTTATAGAGAAACTGTATCGCAAAGTCCAGTCCCAAGCTTGACCTATTCGGAGAGCTAATCTCGATTTTGTGAATGTTTCTTTCTATGAAGCCCATAGAATGTTTGTGATTTCGATAGAGTTCTTACCTGGTAAGATTTTGAAGTTGTAAAAAAGAGAAGGGTGTTAGAGTGCTTGTTCTAGTTGCTTTAGTGCTTTCAGTGTTCGTTTAGCTAGTTGTTTAAAATCTATTGTTAAGTAATGTCTTACGAAGATCGATTTGGGTACTCGACCCTGTAATAAATCAACTTCTTCCTGTATTAAACCATGTCTAGCCATGTAAGAAGTATAGTAGCTTCGTAGTTCTTTGATTCTAAGATTTAGCTTGTTCATTCGTAAGTGTTTGTTTATGCTACTGTAATAAACAGGTTTACTGTTTGCTATTTCAAGTACGAGTTCTTTAGGAATTATGGTTATGTAAGTGTTCTTCGTATTCCTGAGAAATTCTTTATATCGGAAATGCTCCAATGTTGTTAACTTTTCGTTGTAGTACTCTTTAAGTCTGTTTTCATTAGCCAGTTTTATGATTAGGTTAAAACTGTTTTGGGCTTCTCTAACTCTTAAACCACTAAGTAAAACAAATTTCAGATATAGAGCTTCGTTGTCACTTAATTTGCTAGTAGCAGACTTATACCATTCTAACACGTCAGAGTTATTGTTATTGAACAACTTTAAGAAGACGCTTAAACCGTTATTGTTGGTTTTCCATTTAATACCATGTTCTTTTAGCTTATTCTTAAACTCTAAGTAAATCCCTAGATATTTAGCTAGACAAACTAGCGACTTCAATATGTTGGTTCTGGTAGATGGAGGAAATGTTTCAATCTGCTTGATGTCACCTAACAAGTGGTAATATTTCCTTGAATAGTGAAATAAAGGATTAGCCCAGGAAGAAGCATACTTACGATAGCAATATTCCTTGTACTTTGACCAGTCAATGTTTAAATTATACTTGGAGGGCCTGTGTCCTAACCAGACTAGACCACGGCCGCTTACATTTCCACTAAAGAAGCTTGTTTTATTAAGTTTTAGGTCACGGTTTAGGCGCAGATGAAACAATGTCTAAACTTTTAGAACCTAGTTCTACACTGAAGTAAAGGACCTAAGTTTAAATATTGTAAGATGATATCGAATACGTTAAACAAAAACTTGATAAAATAAGCTCTGTTAACGAAAACAATGTAGGCCGGGATGGCAGAGTGGATAATGCGCAGGCCTTGAGAGCCTGTGGCCTTTCGGGGCCGCGTGGGTTCGAATCCCACTCCCGGCGCTAAAACTGCACAAATCACGCCTAAAATTCAGTTTTACTTTCAACATAGCGTATAATCAAAGATTTCATAAGCATTAAATAATAAATAATGAGAAAATAAAGTGGATGGATGGATACTTGGAAAGGAAAGTAGTTTCTGGAATAATGTTCACGCTGCTGTTAATGGGCATGTTAATTTTGACGTTTAACGTTCAACCTGTTAAGAGTGCATGGACTGGGACAGTTTATATTCGGGCTGATGGAAGCATAGACCCGGCTGACGCTCCAATCATAACCTATGACAATGTAACCTATACTTTGACAGATAATATTACGAGTTCTGCTGATGGGATTGTGGTTGAAAGAAACAACATAGTGATTGATTGTGCAGGATACACACTTCAAGGCACAGGAGCCTATGAGTCTAAAGGAATCATCCTTCGCAGGATAAATAATGTAACGATCAAGAATGTGATTATAAACAACTTTCAGGATGGTATACGGCTTTATGATTCTTTAAACAATACAATTCTTGAAAACAACATAACAAACAACGGGTATGGCATCTTGCTCTGGGAATCTTTAAATAACACAATAAGCGGAAACAACATAACAGCAAACACTTACTCGGGCATATGGCTTACTTCCTCTTCGGACAACGGCATAGATGGAAATAACATAGCAAACAACGGGGATGGTATAGCACTCACTTCTTCTTCAAATAACAGAATAACTGGAAATACGTTTTTCCATAATGGTTTGTATGTTAGCAATTCCTACGGGAATGTTGTTATAGAGAATTGGGTGAATGGTAAACCCCTCGTCTACCTTGAAGATACTTCAGATTTAACGGTTGAGGACGCTGGTCAAGTAATACTTATCAACTGCATCAAAATAACAGTTGAAAACCTAAACCTATCCAACATTAGCGTCGGCATCAGACTATTGAAAACAAAAAACAGCACCATAACCAGAAACAACATAACAAACAGCAGGTATGGAATATGGTTAGAGTCTTCTTCCCCACATTAATGTAGCTGGAAATAACATAGCAAACAACATAAAAGGTCTATGGCTCCACGCTTTTTCCAACAATAACATTATTTCTGAAAACAGCATGGTAAACAATGATGACGGTATTTATCTCTCTTATTCTTCAAACAAGAACAGTATAACTGGAAACGACGTAATTGAAAACAAGAAGAAAGGCATATGGCTGGATTCTTCTCCCTACAACACCATCTGTGGAAACCACATAATAAATAATCAATATGGCATCCTAATTGACGATTCAAATAACACCATAACTAAGAATACTATAGCAGAGAATGAATATGGCGTCCAAGTCTATTCGCCAAACAACAAGTTTTACCACAACAATTTTATCAACAACACGGATCAAGTTTACGTAGACGAACATTCAAATAACAACATTTGGGATGATGGCTATCCTTCGGGTGGAAACTATTGGAGCGGCTATGCTGGTGTTGACGAGAAGAGCGGACCTAATCAGGATCAGCCTGGAAGCGACGGAATAGGCGATGTTGCGTACACTATTAATGCAAACAATACTGATGGATATCCGCTTATGGCTCCGTTTAGTGCGTTTGGTGCTGGCGTTTGGAACGGAACAGTCTACAACGTGGACATAATAAGCAACTCTTCACTTTCAAACTTTAACATTGACACATATGGAAAAACAGTGAGTTTCAATGTTACCGGGGAGGAAAACCAAACAGGATTCTGCAGAATAACCATCCCAGACGTCATAGTTGAAGATTTATGGCAGGGCAACTACACTGTTCTATTAAACGGTGAACCTTGGCCATATAGAAACTGGACAGACACTGCAAACACATATATTTACTTAAACTACAGTCACTCAGAACACCAAATAGTAATAATTCCAGAGTTTCCATAGGCATAGCGTTGCTCGGATTCCTAATGTTAATAACAATACCCCTAATATTCGCAAAGAAAAAGCAGCACACAAGAAAAGCGAACAATAGAACCTAACTTCCCCTCTTTTCGCAATTCTTAGAAAAATCTTTTGGTAGCCTTGAGAGATTCGAACTCCCGCTTCCGTGTAGCAAATGGAGAATAAATCAGCATCTGTGTCAAAACATGATTATAAACATGTGTGAGAACCTAACCCCGCACTTTTAAATTGATCTATAAATCGGATTTTTTGGTTTGTGCAAAAAGCAAGGATTTAAACGAAGGGTTGAATCTAACCCCCGGCGCTAAATTTGCACAAAACACGTTTAAAATCTCGGTTTTCCTTTTCATGAGAGGTGTAATCGAAGATTTTCCATAAATGTTAAAAATTAACTGATGAGAAATAAAAGTAGATGATAATTTGGAAAAGAAAACAGTTTCGGGAATAGTGTTTATTCTGCTTTTAGTAAGCATGTTAACTTTAACGTTTAACATTCGAACGGTTAAAGGTGATTGGGTTGGAATCGTTACCATAAGAGCTGATGGTTCGGTTGACCCTCCTACGGCGCCTATTGCCACCATCAACAACGTCACCTACACCCTTACAGATAACATCAACGGCTCAGTTATTGTTGAGAGAAGTAACATAATAATTGACGGAAACAAGTGTGTGGTTCAAGGTTTTCGTATTTACGAAGCCAGCGTGAATAATGTGACAATCCAAAACGCCAACATTGAAGGCTCTGATTTTGGCATTTTGTTTGACTCATCGTCTAACAACACGGTTTTGGGAAACAACATAACAGCGGCAAGCGAGTATGGAATCTATTGTCAGTGGTCTTCTGGAAATGTTATTTATGGAAACAGGATAACCAACAGTGCTGCTGGCATTAGACTTCAGAAGTCATCAAAAAACACGCTAAGATACAACATTATGACCAATAACACATATAATTTCGGAGTTTTTGGAATAGACTTTTCACATTTTGTGAACGATATTGATGTTTCAAACACAGTAGACGGAAAACCAATTCGCTACTGGATTAATATGCATAACGCCCATGTTCCGTTAAACGCAGGCTATGTTGCACTAATAAACTGCACAGATATAACCATTAAAAATATGTATTTAACCAAAAACTGGGAAGGAATCCTAATCGCATACACAAATGGTTCATTAATAATGTCTAACAACATAACGAACAACGAGTATGGTATCCAAATGTATAGATCTTTCAACAATAGTATTTTAGGCAATAACGTTACAAGAAACAGTGTAGACATTTATGCTCAATCTATGTCAAGTAACAACACATTGTCAAATAATATTGCAGGATGGGTCAGACTCGAGTCACATTCTAATAATAATACTCTGTTAGATAACACTTTTAGCCTTGTTTATCTTGATTCGTCTTACAACCTCTTTATGAATAATGACATATTAAGTTCCTATGACGTCGTATTAGGTTCTATTAAAGTTGGATTCCCTGCCATTCATAATTACATTGCATATAACAACTTAATGGGCGGGCCAGGATCGATTGAGCTGTATCATACATCCAACAATTATGTCGTCGGCAATGTGATAGCACATAAACGGGCTGCCGGCGGTGATGGCATTAAAATTTTGGACGTTTCACCAAGTAATGTTATACTTCATAATACAATAATCGATTGTCGCTACGGCATTGAACTCGTTGGTAGTTCACTTTCAGACCCCGCCCAAAATAATACTATAGCAGGCAATAGTATAATTGACAATTTTCACAGCATCCATACAGCCTACTCCTTTAAAAACAAGATATACCATAACAACTTTATCAATAATGAAAGAGGACCAAGTGTTTCTACTTTCACTTCGCTTGACATCTGGGATGATGGTTATCCTTCAGGTGGCAACTACTGGAGCGACTATAATGGCACAGATCTGCATTGGGGTTTTGGTCAGAACGAAACTGGAAGCGACGGAATAGGTGACACAGCTTATACTATTGGCGAGAACAACACTGACCGTTATCCGCTTATGGCTCCAATTAACATTTTTGATGTTGGTGTTTGGAATGAAACAGAATATTTTGTGGATGTCATTAGCAACTCTACAGTTTCAGACTTTAACATTAATGTAACTGAGAAAACGTTAAGTTTCAATGTGACTGGCATAGAGGGTGATGCTGGCTTCTGCAGAGTAACCATCCCAAACGTCATCGCAGAAGACTTGTGGCAAGGCAGCTACACGGTTCTCTTTAACGGTGAGCCTTGGCCCTTCAGAAACTGGACAGATACAACAAACACTTACATATACCTAAACTACACCCACTCAGAACACGAAATAGTAATAATACCGGAGTTTTCCGCATCAACTGTATTGTCGTTTATCATTCTTACGGGTGTAATCGCTTTAATCGTAAAAAAATTGAAAAACAGGAAAACATGGGCGTCTAATTTAAATTAAATTCCCCTTTCTTTTCATCGAGCCAATAATTTTCCAATTGAAAGCTGCACTCGAAGATTTTTCCATAATTTTTAAATGTTTTTTCCTGTAACGTTTTAGTGTGAATTGAATTGGGAAATAAAATTGTTTTTGCCTTGCTTTCAACTTTACTTTTGACCGTTGCTTTCACGTTTTCGGTCAACCTTCAATCAGTTAAGGCTGAAGTGCAGGTTGGAGTTAAGGCTGGCGACTGGATAAAACACGAGTACACTATCCATAAATGGCCTTCTGGGCAGCCGTATCCAGAATGGTTGAAAATAGAGTTTCTCAGCGTAGAAGGAACAAACGCTACTGTGCGGGTGACTATGCACATGTCTGATGGAACAGAACAAAACGACACTGTGCCTATAACAATCGGAGCTGGGGGCGAAGCCTTAGGGTTTTCAGGATTCGTTATCCCTGCTAACTTGACGGTTGGAGACTCAGTTTACATAAGTGGATATGGAAACGTGACAATAGAACTTGAAACCACTGAGACTTACGCTGGAGCAAGACGAACCGTAGTTTATGCAAGTTTTTCACAATACGGAGTGACAACAAGCTATTACTGGGATAAACTTACTGGAGTTATGGTGAAGGCTTCTACCAGCTCCAGCTATGCTTCAGCAACTGCAAAAGCAACAGAGACTAATATGTGGGAAAGCGAAGCAGTATACATTAGGGCAGATGGTAGCATATATCCAGCCGACGCACCCATTTCAACAATAAACAACATTACCTACACTTTAACCAATAACATAACCAGCAATACCCACGGAATCATAGTTGAAAAAAGCAACATCATAATCGACGGTGCAAAATTCACGATTAAAGGAAACCTGACTGACTACGGGATAAGCCTTACAGGAATAAGCAACGTAACAATAAAAAACACGATAATTGAAGCATTCCATTACGGTGTAGACCTCTATCTTTCTTCCAACAACACCATTGTGAATAGTAACATAGCAAACAACAGGGATGGCATCAGCCTATCTGCCTCTTCAAACAACACCATAACTGGAAACAACATAACAGCAAACATCGAATACGGCATCTACATCCAAGAAAGCTCAAAAACCATTATTCACAAAAACAACATAACAGGAAACGGACAAGGAATTCTTCTCGACCAGTCTCCCAACAACACCATTACTCTGAACCACATAACAAACAATACAGTCGGTGTATATCTCGATTACTCAAGCTACAACACTATTTCTGAAAACCATATAACAGCAAATAACGACAAAGGCATCAGGCTTCGCGGTTCCTCTAACAAAATCTCCAACAACAACATAACAAACAATTATTACGCCCTATATCAGGAGGGTCCCGGCAATAATAATATTTCTGCCAACCACATAGCACACAACGAGTGCGGCATATACCTTTACTATTCACGTGATGACGTAGTTTCTGGAAACGATATAACAGCAAACAGTATGATTGGTCTTGTGCTCATAATGTCCTCTAATAGCATAGTTTCAGGTAACGCGTTCACCAATGATGGTATGGTTGTTGCAGAATCTTACTCTAACACCGTTGAAGATAACTTTGTAAACAGCAAACCTCTTGTATACCTTGAAAATATTTCAGACTACAAGGTGTCAGACGCTGGTCAAGTGATACTCGTCAACTGCACAAGCATAAAAGTGGAAAACCTGAACTTGGTAAACACGGCTGTAGGCGTGCAACTACATCACACAACAAACACCCAAATAATCAACAACCAGATGAAAAACAACGCGATTGGCATATATCTCAGTTATTCTTCTAACTACAACAGTGTCGGCCAAAATAACATAACAAGCAACAAATATGCCGGTATTGGTCTCTATTCAAGCTTTAACAATACATTTTGGGGAAACAACATAATGACTAACAACGAAAGCGGAGTCGACATCAGATATTCCTCCGGCAACAAGTTCCATCATAACAATTTTGAAGGAAACACCAATCATGTTAACGTGGAACCCTCAGGCTACGTTAACATCTGGGATAAAGGCTATCCTTCGGGCGGAAACTACTGGGATAACTACACATGCACAGATGCAAACGGTGATGGAATCGGCGATAATGAATACGTTATTGACGCAAACAACATCGACAGGTATCCGCTTACGGGTCCGATAACCGGTTTTTATGCGGGCACATGGAACGAAACAGCCTACAACATTGACATAATAAGCAATTCTACGGTTTCAGCCTTCTATTTTAACCCCGAAGAGGGCGCCTTCTTAAGGTTTAACGTGACAGGCGACGACGGCACTGCAGGCTTTTGCAGAGTAACCATTCCAAAAGACTTGTTGTGGGTTGAAGACGGCTGGACAATAACAGTAGGCGACCAACAAGTAACCGACTATGAGATAATTCCGGATGAGAACTACACCTACCTATACTTTACCTACAACCATACCACAAAAACGGTGTTGATTGAAGGAACAAACGTAATACCAGAATTTCCATCAAACATAGCATTGCTCGGATTCCTAATATTGATAACAACCATCTTAACCTTCGCAAAGAAAAAGCTTCAAAAAGCGAAGACATAGACTAAGCTTCCCTTTTCTTTACCTACCTAACTCAGCACTTTGAAATCTATCTCCGCTTAGATTTCCTAGGACTTGTGCAAAAAACAAGGATTTAAACATAAACACAAACAACGATTTAGCCATTTCAAAACTTAAAACAAATAGCCAGCTAGTTTTTGAGATACATGCAAAACAAGGATTTAAACGTAGGTTTGAATTTACTCCCCGGCGCCACTGATGTTTATGCTAATCCCAATAGTCCCAGCAAGTTATATTG
>Ga0190286_1000842_pt1 | contig 11904 bp, 13 predicted proteins | sample 48691834_MG_FD_183241 | JGI IMG/M metagenome (GOLD analysis project Ga0190286, IMG submission 183241) | Hydrothermal vent microbial mat bacterial communities from Southern Trench, Guaymas Basin, Mexico - 4869-18-3-4_MG | ecosystem: Environmental > Aquatic > Marine > Hydrothermal vents >... | reverse complement strand
CGACAACGCCTTCGCGATATCTATCCCGCTTCTAATCCCCCCGGATCCGATCACCTCTATGCTAACCGCTGAGGATACCTCGATTATGGACGCTGCCGTCGGTATCCCCCAATCTAGAAATGTCTTAGCCACTTCCCTCCTCTCATCATCCTCTCTAAGTCTAAGCATCTCGATCTTGGCCCAGCTCGTTCCACCCGCCCCGGCCACATCTATCGCCTTGACACCTACTTCCTCAAGCATTCTCGCGACCTCTGATGATATTCCACATCCAACCTCCTTCACGATCACGGGCACATCCAGCCTCTCACATACTCTCTCGATCAACTTCAACACATCTTTAAACCTCGTTGATCCTTCTGGCTGGATCAACTCTTGAAGCGGGTTTAAGTGTATTGAGATAGCGTCCGCCTCTATCATCTCAACAGCCTTCTCAGCCACCTCAACCCCATCCTCGGCGAGCTGGACACCACTCAGATTCGCTATCAGAAAGAGCTTTGGAGCCCTCTCCCTCGCAACCCTAAACGTGTATTCAAGCTTCTTATCCTCTAGCGCCGCCCTCTGGCTCCCAACCCCCATCGGGATCGAGAATCGCTCAGCTGCCTCGGCTAGATTCCCATTTATCTCGACCGCCTCAGGAATCCCCCCGGTCATGGCCTCCACTAGGAGCGGCATCCCAAATTTCTCTCCGAGAAAACTCGTCTCGGTTGAGATCTCATCTAGATTTAGTTCGGGCAACGCCCTATGTATGAGCTCAACATATTCAAACCAAGTCGTCTTCTCCTCAAAGCTCACATCAAGCTCCAGGCTCAGCCTCAGATGATCCCTCTTCCTCAACTTCATGACTCTTCCGATAAAAGAGGATGAAGAATGATAAATATTTGCGGATCGAGTATTGGGTGTGAGAATATGGGTAGGAGGATGCCGGCGGTAGCTGGAGCATTTTATCCATCATCTGCCGATAGTCTTAGGATGGAGATAGAGAGTTGCTTCCAGCATAGGATTGGACCTGGGAGACTGCCGAAGCGTGTTATGGGTGAGCGTAAGCCTCCATCCCTAATCTCCCCGCATGCCGGCTACATCTATTCAGGTCCGGTTGCCGCTCATAGCTATCTCCAGCTTGAGGATAGGATGAAGCCGGAGGTTGTGGTGGTTTTGGGGCCGAATCATTATGGGATAGGGTCGCCGGTCTCGATCTATCCTGAGGGCGAGTGGATAACACCACTTGGAAGCGTTAAGATCGATGAAAGGCTTGCGTTAAGGCTCGCCGAGCTCTCAGACATATTCACCCTCGATGAGGTATCGCATCTTAGAGAGCACTCTATAGAAGTTCAGATACCGTTCCTTCAATACGTCTTGGGAGATTTTAAGCTTCTGCCTATTTGCCTACTCGATCAAAGCCTTAGGATATGCGTCGAGGTCGGCGAGAAGCTCGCTGAGGCGCTAAGAGGCTATAAAAGCTTTCTCTTAGTCGCTTCAACGGACTTCACTCATTATGAGCCCCATGAAGAAGCTCGACGAAAGGATTGGATTGCCCTTAAGAAGATTGAGGAACTTGATGTTCGAGGGCTCTATGAGGTGATCGAGGAGCATAACATATCGATATGCGGTTATGGTGCTGTTGCGGCAGTCCTCGAAGCTTCTAAGAGACTTGGAGCAAGGAGAGCCGAGGTTTTGAAATATGCCAATAGCGGGGACATAACTGGAGATAAGTCCTCAGTAGTCGGTTATGCTTCCGTCAAGATAGAGCTACCATAATAGAGAGAGTGGGGGTTTAGAGATAGCTTAAGCGGCCTCATCTAGGATCGCATAAAAACTTTTAATATACGTTTCGACGATTAACGAGCCTCTATGAGAAACGCTTAAGAGCCTTTAAATCTGTAATAATTTTGATATGAGCCGTGAGCGGAGGAAAGATGTTAGAAAAATAACCCGTAGAGAGGCTTTATCCACAGCCGCCAAGATAGGGATCTCTGCCGGAGTCGCTTTCGCCGTCGGAATAATCGGCGGATACTTTGCAGGCTGGGCCACCGCTCCAAGGCGCACGGTTACGTCGACCGTTTCAACGACCGTGCCTACCACGGTCACTAAGATGACCACTAGAGTCTCCACGGTCACATCGACTGTTCCAACAACCGTTGTTAGAACCACCACTAAGACCGAGACCGTGACCACCACGGTTACTCCCGTGATTCCAAAGGTCTATGGATGGATGGGCAAGTATCTGGATGTAGATCTATCGACGGGAACTGTCAGGGTCAGGGATGTTCCAAAGGATTTGAGGGAGGAGTGGATTGGTGGAAGAGGATTGGGGGTTAAGATAATCGCTGATGAGATAGGGAAGAGGTTTGATGAGATAGATCCGCTTGGGCCGGAGAACATCTTGGTGATCGCGACTGGGCCATTAACCGGGACTGATGCTCCAACATCAGGTAGATATGTGGTCGTATCAAAGTCTCCACTAACTGGTGGAATATTTGACTCAAACTCGGGAGGACATTGGGCCCCAGCCTTTAAGGGAGCGGGATTCGATTACATAGTATTTAGGGGGGTTTCCGAGGATTGGGTATATCTGTGGGTTCATGATGGGGAGGCTGAGCTAGTTAAGTGCCCCGAACTTGCTGGAAAAACCACGTCAGAAACAACTGCGGCAATAAAGAAAAAGCATCCTGGAGCAAGAGTTCTATGCATCGGGCCAGCCGGAGAAAGACTCGTCAGAAATGCTTGCGTAATCAATGATGCTGATGAAGAAGGATTGGGTAGAGCTGCCGGAAGATGTGGTGGTGGTGCTGTAATGGGATCGAAGAGGATTAAGGCGATAGCCGCCGCTGGCGCCATGAAGCCGGCAATAGCGGATCCAACAGGGTTCACAGGAGCATTAACTGAGTGTAAGGAGACGATAGCTAGAAATGCGGTTACTGGAAAAGTTCTACCCGACTTTGGAACGCCTGCACTAGTAGAGGTGATTAATGATCATGGAATCCTCCCAACATGCAACTTCCAATATGGCATGTTTGATTATGCTGACAAGATCGGTGCGGGGGTAATGAAGGAGAAGCTGGTCGGGCTACATCCATGCTTCAACTGCCCAATCATGTGCGGTAGAATAGTTAGCGTTGGAGGAGGTAAGTGGGAGACCGGCGAGGGTCCAGAATATGAGTCGATCTGGGCCTTAGGCGCGGACTGCGGCGTAGGAGATCCCTATTATGTGTATAAGGCAGGCTACATGTGCAATGACTTAGGGTTAGATACCATTAGTGCGGGAGCGACGATTGCTTGTGCAATGGAGCTAGGAGAGAAGGGTCTGGTCGACGAGCTAAAGGCGGCGGGATTCAAGTTCGGCGATGGAGAGCTTTTGTGTAAGTATATCGAGAAGATGGCTAAGAGGGAGGACCTCGGAGATAAGCTAGCTGAAGGATCTTGGAAGCTATGTGAAGCATATGGAATAGATCCTAGAAAATATTCGATCTCATCGAGAAAGCTTGAGTGGCCAGCATACGATCCTAGGGGTAGCACGGTCCATGGACTAGGCTATATCACATCTCATAGAGGAGGATGTCACGTAAGAGCCTACATGGTAGCTCCAGAGACATGGCTAGCTCAAGCGTGGGGACCCGAGGGCAGATTCACATGGGATGGACCTAAGATAGAGGCCTTAATCACTACCCAGAACTTCGTCGCCGTGGTCGATTCAAGCGGCTTATGCCTCTTCTCTACATTTGCGCTAGGCCCCGATCACTTCTCCAAGCTATTGAGTGCCGCAACGGGAGTGGATTATTCAGTTGATAAATTGATGAAGATCGGGGAGAAGATCTGGAATCTGGAGAGGCTTCTCGACAACAAGGTCGGATATAAGGACGAGGAGCAGATGCCTGAAAGGATGTTCGAGCCCATGCCCGAGGAATCATGGCCATCCCTAGAGAAGAAGAATGTGGTGAAGATTGTGGAGGGATGGTGTTATGGTGCTGGCGGCAAATGCTATACTAAGGACATGCTCAAGAAGATGCTAGACAAATACTATGAATTAAGAGGATGGGTGGATGGTGTTCCAACCGATGAAAAGCTTCGAGAGCTCGGCTTAACAAGGCTATAGCATGAGGAGAAAAACCTTTACCTCAACCAACCTTCCAATCCTTTTTTTACTGATCCTATGCCTTACATTATCTAGTCAACTATCCTATGCATACGATAACGATAATATTCTCACGGCTAGGTATATGGGGCATAGATGGGAATGGCCCAATCCGTTGGTGTATGAGCTTCACCTAATCTATGAGGTCAGAAATCCGCGCTTAGAACCTGAAAATTATACGATAATAATTCAAATGCCCTCACAGTCCCTCTCAAATCATTCACCACGATCTATCCTTAGATGGCTACTCATGTGGATAACTCCTAGGAATGTGATCTCGATAGTCGATCAATATGGTAGACCATATAATTTCTCAAGAGCTACTTCATCATTAATCTTGAATGCGACGATCCCGGCCAATAGTACCCTAAGACTAGATCTGAAAACCGATATATTCTTCAGCCTGTTGATGGGTTAGCTCGCACTCTAACTAGATAGAAAACCGTCAGTGAGAGGATCATCGAGACGCTGCAGGCCAAGAGCCTCATTAACCTATCCTCGATATAACCCTCTTCAACACGTCTCTTCTTAGCCCTTCTAATGGCAGGATCCTTTCCTATCAAGGTTATTAGCCCTATCCAAGTGTAGTAGAATCCATCCGCAAATACATTGAGAAGGAATCCGTCAAAGCTATCCAAAATCTCCTTAACATCCTTACGCTCTTTAAGCATCGCGACAGCTTTATGGACTGCTTGCACCGAGCCGTAGACTCCACCTCCCTGATCTATAAGCCCAAGGCATCGCATCAGGAAGCTCAATAACACGCTATATACCCTAACGCATAGATTCTCATAAATGGTGGCATACTTCCCAAGCCTTAGATCTATAGATTCATCGAGTTGACTTAATGTCCCCTCAATAGATCTTATCGCCGAGCTTATTTCGGAGAATAGATCGCTATACTCCCTATAGGCCGACTTAACCCTCTCCTCATCACGTTGATAGGCATCCTCCATCACCATCAAGCACTCCTTAAAACAATTATCAAATGTTTTAGGCGCATATTCTCTAAGGCGAATCAATGGAGCCAGTCCAGCAAGCTCTTCATCCGATAACGTGTCCAATGCCTTTGGATAACTATCTCCCAGCAAAGATCTTAAACATGCGATCTCATCACTCATGCGATCGAATCAAGGTCAAGCCATTAAATGAATATTTCAGTCAAGCCGATGGCCTCATTCTCGTTTCTTCCATCCACCTTCTCTCCTGGAGCGAGACCCCGACCCTTGAGATCCTGCAATAGATGTCTCTAACAACCCTTAGCTCATATATCAACTTCTCCACCAAGAGTTTTGCTAGATGTGGGTTATGGACGCTGTCGTGTCCGGAATATATCTCCACCCCATTCCAGAGCATCGTCAGCTTTACCGGTATGAAGTATCCCGTGAGATTCAGCTTCTCCTTTTGGAGATCTGCATAGCACTTCTCCCTATCAGGGGACTCGGCTCCATTGAGGGGAAATGCGATCAAGACTTGCTCAAGTTTCTCATCTATCTCGACCCTACCGTTTTCTAAGAGTTTGAGTACTTCTCGATCAAAGTTCTTCTCAGCAATTCTCCTTAGATCTTGTAGAACATCTTCGGCTATTCCCTTGAGCTTCTTAAGTGAGAGGGTGTTTAACTTCTGGAAGCTTTCATCATGCTTTAGGTTGATCCCAGCTCTCTCCAAGATCGGTAATGTCACGTCATAGATCATGGCGGCCTCCCTCCTTGATAATGGAAGCTTAACCCCTCTAGGGCTGATCAATACCTCATTCCCGCCCTCTAGATCACGTATAACGATCTTCCCATCAATCTTGATCAAGAACTTGATGAAACCATCCATGAGAAAACAGCCTCAAAGGAACATTATAAGCCTAAACTTCGTATTCCTCGAATCCAGGGGTTTTAAGGATCCTCCCCGATCGATAGATTATGAGGACCTCGAACCCGAGCCTCTTAACTATTCCAAGCCCTACCTCAGGTGATACTAAGGTGAGGGTTGATAATGCGTCGGCATCTATAGCTTTATCAGCTATCACGGTTGCACTCACCGGATTCTTGACAAATTCTCCCGTTCTTGGATCAATTATCCTCGTCCTGCCGTAGGTTCCGCTTGTCGCAACCGACTTATCGAATAGCTTGATCGCGGTTATAAAGCTCTCCTTCTTAGTCGGATCCCTTATCCCTATCCTCCAAAAATGTTTATCAGACTTTCCATTAAGAGCTCTTATATCCCCTCCAGCATCGATTAATGCCCTCTTCACACCCATGCCTTGAAGGATCTCGATAGCCTTGTCAACAGCATATCCCTTAGCTATCCCGCCAAGAGATATATTGACCTTTGAGCCGTAGTTGATTTCAATCTCATCATCTTTTATGATCATTCTTGGACGCGGCTTAGTTGATGCCATTATATCGAATACTCCATTACTTATCTCAAAGTATCTCTCAGACTCTCTCAATATATAGACTAAATCCTTGCTTGGGTTCTTTACGAACTTCCTACGGCTTAGGATTGAGATCTCACTATCATCCCTGAACTCGCTCATGATTCGCTCAATTCTCTCAATCTCATCGAAAGCCGATCTAATGGCTCTCTCAGCTCGCTCCAGATCTGATTCAACGACCTGTATCGTAACATTTGTCCCTAGGTGAATCTCCTTTCTCTCGATTATGAACTCCCTCATAGCTACTTAGATGTCTCCGCGATTATCTCCTCAAGCTTCTTCCTGATAGCGTCGACCACGGCCTTCGATGAAACCGTGACCCCCGTTATCGCATCGACTTTGCCCCCCTCGGTCGATAGCTTGAGCTCTTTAACTGTTAGACCCTTAAACTGCTTTAAGAAGTCTCGATCCGTCTGAACTCTATCACCTATCCTCGGGGTTTCGGAATGTTTTATTACCGCGACATCTATTATCTTGTAGTCTAGGTCGACGGCTCCGGCAACAACTATCGGAGCCGTATATCCCATTTCCTGAGCTAGGAATGTGTAGCCTATTAAGGCTCCCTGCTCGTTGTAGGCTTCAAAGAACATCACAACATCATCTTTCATGACGGGCTTAAACTCGGCTGCATTTGGAATTAGCTGTTTGAAGACCTGCATAAGCTCCGGCATGATGGGCATCTTAATCACGGTTTTCACGGCTGTGGTCTCGGTAAGCTCCGTAGCAAATTCTGTAACAGTCTTGGTCAATATCTTTGTCTTGGTCTTGGTGAATTTCTCGGTAATGGTTGGACCAGGGATCTTTATCCTTATCTCTCTTGGAAATGCGTAAGCTAATCCCCCAGCTGTGATCAATCCAATAGCTATCCCGCTTCCAACACCCTTAATAAACTCTCTCCTCTTAACCCTTCTCTCCATATCAGATTCACCTTTTTGAGGCATTATTTTTAAGTTTACCTAAGCTCTCGGCGAGTTCTTTAAGCATCTCAGGCTTATCCCAAGCTATTGGGCATGATCTCGTGCATAGTCTACACCACCGGCAATCGCCATATATGGTCTCGTCTATAATTCTCTTAACATCTGGCGATGGGGGGCTCTCGAATAAAAGATCATAGTTCATTAGGAGATCTCTTATCCTAGCAGCTGGAGTTTCTTCATAATCCTTCTTAGTGATCTTCGAGCATACCTTGATACATTCCCCACACTTCATGCATGCATTTCTAGCAAGCTCTATATTACTAGAGTCTCTCCCACTAATTCTCCAGATAATCAGCCCCACGGCATGTCTTACAGCCCCCCCTCCAAAAAGCGAGACTATAAACCAGAGATAAACTGAGACCACGTGGATTAATGGCCATGGATTTTGAGCAGGTCTTATGAAGCCGAGATTCATCAAGGATATAAATGATCCAGAGATCGAGATCACAGCTACGAACAGCGAGTCTATGATTATCATGGGGTCGCTGGTCAGCCTAAATGGCTTGCTCGTAAGATACCTTATAAGGATCGCTAACCCCCCGACTATTAATATCGCTCCAAATCCTCCATGAGCCCAGCTCAGAACCCAGCCCCCGCCAAAGATGCTTGAGAGCTCGATTAGGGCGCCTGTTAACAAGTTTCCGAACATCCCGAGATGGAACACTAGGATCTCTGGGTAGTTCTTAGGAGACCACTTGAAGAGCATCTCTAACAGTCCTAGAGGCTTGGTGGAGATCTTCGAGGACATCATCCCCCACCCTTTGAGATCCTGCTCATCCTCTTCCTCCTCCAATTCACGAAATAGATTATCGATCCAACCAATAGGACCGCTGCGCCAATTCTTGAATATTTCATCAAGTCCATTAAGCTCCTCGATTTGCTTGGATATGCTTCCTCAAGCACATATTCGGCTCTCAGCAAGTCCAGCTGATCTTTTGTGAGAACATACAGAACCGTTGTCTCTCCAGGATATACGAGTAGCCCGCCCTCAAGCTTCTCAGCCCTCTCCCTTCCGATCCTGAGCATCTCCTCATAGTCTCCGAATAGCTTCGCCTCATATGGACATACTTCAACGCAGGCCGGCTTCTCTCCGTCACGGATCCTCTTATAGCAGAGATCGCATTTATAGACAAGTTTACTCTCAGGGTCATAATGTATTCTATTGAATGGGCAACTTGAGACGCAGAATGAACATCCAATACATGCTTCATGATCCACTATAACGGCTCCATTCTCCAGCTTCTTCATAGCTCCTGAGGGGCAAGCTTTAGCGCATGGTGGATCCTCGCAATGAAGGCAGTGGACTGGCGCATAGCTTAGACCGGCATATCCCTTGAGATCAATGATCCATGTGTAATAGCTTCCTGGAGCCAATCCTCCATGAACTTTCTCACAAGCCTCAACGCATAGATTGCATCCAATGCATCTACTAGGATCTATTAGCATGGCATACTTGGTCATATCAGCGATAAATGCATGGTTCGTCGTTATTTAAGCGTTTATAGGAGGGCTTCGATTAGGAGTATAGCTAGGGTTGAAATTTTTCCGATCCCAGCGACTAACCTCGCCCTAAGCCGCCCCATCCCCCTTCTGGCTTCCATCATCAAGATGAGCTCGCTTATCGATATCAACGTTAAGGGGATCATTGTCAGCTTATGGAACATCTCAGCGAGATAAGCTATCCAGCCGGAGATCATCGAGGCTAAATAGAGCGATGGGGAGAGGATCTTTGTTAAGGATGTCTTAGTGGGCTTTTTATCATGAATGGCCAGAGTATTCGCTATATGAGCCATTCCTACCATTAATCCGAGGATTATCATCATATGGCTTAACCCACCGCCAGCTGGGAAGATGAGGCTTATCATGGCTCCTGTTAGAAGGGCCTTCAGAAGCATTCTCGATCCATGATCTAGCAAGTCCTCTCTTGTTAGCTCCACGGCTAATATCCCAAGTATGAGCTCGATCAAGACTATGATGGCTAAGATCGCATCTCCGAGAAAGATCAGCTTAAGGATCGAGGAGGATAGGCTTAAAGATAACGAGAATGCTGAGATCTCTAAGACGGCTCTAGGGCTGAGAGCTCCGGAGGGTATCACTCGCCTTGGATGAAGGACTGCATCAAGATCTCTATCGACATAATCGTCTAGAGCCCAGATGCCGATGCTGAAGAGTGCCACCGTGATTACCGATAGCATTATCCCCGCTCCACTCTCTCCAGCGATGAAGCCCGAGAGAGCCACTACGAGGTAGATTGCTGGAGCCTGAGCTCTAAAGATCCTGAAGGGGGCTGGAAGCCTCAAGGACGCCGATAAGCTTTTCAACATCCTTAATGAGATTTATCGAAATAGTTAAGAGCTATTAGATGAATCTCCTCCCCGGGTTCAGGATGAGTAAGAGGGGGAGGGAGAGAGCTAGAGCTGAGAGGGAGGAGCAGCCCGTCCCAGCCGTGGTCGAGCAAATAGTCGGTAGGACTGGTGTAACGGGCGAGGTCACCCAAGTCAGGGTCAGGATCCTCGAGGGGAGGGATGCTGGGAGAGTCATATCTAGGAACGTTAAGGGCCCCGTCAGGGTCGGAGATGTCTTAATACTTCTAGATACGGAGAGAGAGGCCGAGAAGATTAAGTGAGGATTCGGGAATCTTCATTAGATAGAGTATTTTGGGTGGGTTGAGAGCTGAGGGGAATAGAGGGATGCCCACAAAGCATAGATGTGCCTTCTGCGGCCGAGAATTCCTCCATGGAAAAGGCATACTCTACGTTAAGCGCGATGGAACCCAGCTCTGGTTCTGCTCAAGGAAGTGTAAGGTTAGCATGATAGATTTCAAGCGCGATCCGCGGAAGCTTAAGTGGACAAAGTATTATGGAACCGAGCGGAGGGGAGGATAGGCTAAAATTAATCCCCAACATTTAGATCTGCATGGAAGTTGAGAGAACATTCGTAATGCTTAAGCCGAGCTGTGTAGAGAGAGGGCTCATCGGAGAGGTAATATCGAGGTTCGAGAGGAAGGGATTGAAGATAATTCAGCTTAAGGTCGAAAAAATCAGCAGGGAGAAAGCCGAGAAACTCTATGAAGTCCATCGCGGAAAACCATTCTATCAAAACCTGATAAGCGCGGTCGCGGGAAAGACCGTGGTCCTGATGGTCTTAGAGGGTAGGAGGGCGATAACCGTCGTCAGAAAGCTCGTTGGAGCAACCGACCCAGCCGAGGCTGAGGCTGGAACCATTAGAGGAGATCTAGCGATCGAGATCACCGACAATCTAATCCACGCAGCCGATAGCCAAGAATCCTATCAAAGAGAGCATAGGATATTCTTCTCCGAGGATGAGCTCAAGACCTATTGAACCTTTAGGCAACATATATCTGACGGCTGAGAAGATCTAATCTATAATAGCTACGAGATCCATCATGATCGGGGATGGGATCGTTTGAAAAAAGATGAGAGAACCATTCATCTAATCGGCCATATAATCTACATCACGTTATATATCTCGTTGATCACGTCCTCAATAATTTTCTATAACTCTGCAAATCTAGCCACATTATTATATGCTGGTTGGGTTATCTTTGCCTGCGGTTTAGCTATCTTGATAATTTCGAGCCAAACGCGGAGAAGGGCTCATCGGGTAAAGGAGACTCTCATTCAGAGTGGAATATATGCTTATGTGCGGCATCCAGAGTTCCTAGCTCATATGCTGATAATAACATCGTTAACCCTTATGGCGCAGCATCCTATCAGCGCGGCCATAGGGCTGGTGTTACTTCTCCTGTTATGCATCGGAATCGTCGAAGAGGATAAGAGGAATATGGAGAAATTCGGCGATGCATATAGAGATTATGTGAGAAAGGTTCCAAGAATAAATCTACTGGCTGGGATCATTAAGAGCGCACGTGAGAGAAGATCTGGGTAAAGGAGTCGGGAAAGTGAGGAGAAGCGATTATCGAAAGCTCATCCTCCCCATCTTGCTGAAAGATGGAAAACTCGCTTTGAAAGAATTAGAAGAGAGGGTCTTCACATATACTTATCACTTCCATGCGTTTGGATACACGTTTCATAATAAACTGTTAGGAAAACTATGCAAGCCCATTCTACGGCTCAAACATCGAGCAAAAAGCGATTCTCTTAAATGGGCAGAGAGGTGGCGTGAGAGAACTGAGGAAAAAGTAGATGTCAAGATGGAGTGTAAACGCTTGATTGAGGATGGGCTGATCAGATTAGGCGAAGATGGTGAGTATGAGCTAACTGAGAATGGAAAAGTAGAGGCAGAGAAAGTCGCAAAGGAGATGGCAAAGAAGGTGACTTTGCTTGAGAAACATGTTTTAAGTCCAACTGCCGCGGTAAGAAACACCGTTATTATTAATGCGTGTTTAG
>Ga0190286_1000841_pt1 | contig 11935 bp, 8 predicted proteins | sample 48691834_MG_FD_183241 | JGI IMG/M metagenome (GOLD analysis project Ga0190286, IMG submission 183241) | Hydrothermal vent microbial mat bacterial communities from Southern Trench, Guaymas Basin, Mexico - 4869-18-3-4_MG | ecosystem: Environmental > Aquatic > Marine > Hydrothermal vents > Microbial... | reverse complement strand
GTCGTAGCACTCCTGGGGGTCGGTAATGGGCTCTTCGTGGCCCAGGTGGGCCATCCAGCCGGTGCCGGTGTACTCCCAGTACAGGTCAATCTCACCGGCAAGCAGCGCCTCGCGGTTGACGGCGGTGCCACCCAGCCCTACCTGATCGTCTACTTCAAAGCCAGCGGCTTCCAGGGCGATGACGGAGATGTAGCCCAGGATGTACTGCTCACTAAAGTCCTTGGAGCCAACAACGACCAGCCCCGTTTCCATCTCTTCGGACGGCGGCGGGGCAGCCCCTCCTCCAGCCAGGGAGTCCAAAAAGTCGCGGGCCACGTCCTCGGGGTCTTCCTCGTCAATGTCTACCCGCTTGTTCATCTCCATCATCACGTCGGTCGTCAGGGCATCGGCGATGGGGGCCAGTACGTCAGCGACGCCGGGATTTGCGTCCAACACTTCTTTGCGGATCACCGGGGCCGGGTTGTAGACGGGGAAGTACTGTTTATCGTCTTCCAGGTTGAAAAAGCCAAAGGCAGCGATGCGCCCGTCGGTGGCGAAGCCCATGGCCGTGGTGCACTCGCCGTCCTGCAGCGCCTTGTAGGTCAGACCAGAGTCCATCATGATCACCTGGGCTTCGTCGAACTGGAAGCCGTACAACGCCTCCACGCCCTTGAAACCATCGGGCCGGGCGTAGAACTCCTGGTTGATGCACAGGCTGGCGTCACCGCCACCGTTGATGTACTCGGCCAGGTCAGAGATGGACTTGACGCCCAGGTCATCCCCCACCGTCTGCTGCATCATCAGAGTATAGGTGTTGTTGAAGGGAGCCATGTCCAGCCAGACCAACCCATTGCCGGCGTCCTCGGCCTTGACCTTGTCGTAGCACTCCTGGGGGTCGGTGATGGGGTCTTCGTGCTCCAGGTGGGCCATCCAGCCGGTGCCGGTGTACTCCCAGTACAGGTCAATCTCACCGGCAAGCAGCGCCTCGCGGTTGACGGCGGTGCCGCCCAGGCCTACCTGATCGTCTACCTCGTAGCCGGCATCCTGGAGGGCCAGGACAGTGATGTAACCCAGGATGTACTGCTCGCTAAAGTCCTTGGAGCCAACGACGATCAGCCCTTTTTCCTCGGCTGGTGCCTCGGTGGCTGCTGGTGCCTCGGTGGCTGCCGGAGCCTCGGTGGGCACAGGTTTTGGCGCACAGGCTGCTAGCAGCAGAGAGGCGATAGTTAGCACAGGCAGTAATACGTTCACTATCTTCTTCACAGGGATTCCTCCTTATTCTGTCTTGTGACAATGCTTTTGTTCGATTGAACCTTCTTCCAAACGGGTAAATACAATCAACCACCTCCTCTCACGTTTCACGTTTCACGTATCACGTTATGCTCTTGCCGTAGGAGCAACCAGCCGATCTTCAATCTTGCCCAGCACCCAGTCCATCAGGACGGCCAAGACCGCCGTGAGGATGGCGCCCACCAGGATCATGCGCTCCCGGCTCAGCGGGATGCCGGTGATGATGAACGTCCCGAACCCGCCGGCGCCGATGAACGCGCCCAGCGCGGCCGTGCCGACGTTGATCACGGCCGCCGTGCGCATACCGGCGAACATGACCGGGAATGCCAGCGGCAACTCGATCTGTAACAGGATCTGGCGGGGCGTCATGCCCATACCTGTGGCCGCTTCGATGATGTTGGGGTCCACCTCCTCGATTCCGGTGGCCGTGTTGCGCACGATGGGTAGCAGAGCGTACAGCCAGAGTGCAAAGATGGCCGTCTTGGCGCCCAACCCCAGGATGCCCATAAAGACAGCCAGGATGGCGATGCTGGGCACCGACTGGCCGATGTTGGCCACGCCCAGAATGATGCCCGAAAAGTCGCGGAACCCCTGTCGAGTGATCAGGATGCCGGCCGGCACAGCGGCGGCGATGGCCAAGCCCGTGGAGATGAGGATGAGGCGTAGGTGCTCTACGCCGGCATCCAGGACGCTCCCGAAGCCGACCTCCCAACTGCCCATCATGTTCGCTTCCATGCTCCCCGGTTCGATCGGGAGCAACATCTGGCTATAGACGAGCATCACGACGATGACCATAAGCACCGGGATCACCGTCCATCCCAGTATGTCATGGAAGGTAAGGCGACCAAGGCGTTGCCAAAGACTAACCTTCTCTTTCATTGGCTATGCCTCCCTCTCAGTCTCGACGACGGCCTTGTGGATCATCTCGGTGTTGATCAATCCGCGCACACGGTTGTGGGCGTCCACCACGCAGACGTTGGCATAGTCAACCACCAGCATCTCCGACAAAGCGTCCTTCAGGTTGGTGCCCATAAGGATGGCAGTCGCGGCCGGTTCCACGAACTCGTCTACCCAGCCGGTCTGGCCCTGCAGGTCCCTGAGCCTGGCGTATCCTTTCAGCGTCCGGTCGGCGTCAATCACGTACATGAACTGCAGGTCCTGTTCGCCCATCAAGCCCACGGCCTGCTCCGCGCTCTGCGTGGCCTGGAGCAGCGGAGGATGCGCGTCCATCACTTCTTCCACCCGCACCAGGTTGAGCCGCTTGAGGGCCCGGTCGGCCCCGACAAAGTCCTCCACGAACTCGTTGGCCGGGTGGGCCAGGATGTTGGCCGGCGAATCGAACTGCTCCAGGAGACCGCCCACGTTGAGGATGCAGATTTTGTCGCCCATCTTGATCGCTTCGTCTATGTCGTGGGTGACGAAGAGGATCGTCTTTTTGATCTCTCGCTGCAAGCGCAGAAATTCGTTCTGGAGGATGTTGCGGTTGATGGGGTCAATGGCCCCGAAAGGCTCGTCCATCAGCATCACCGGCGGGTCTATGGCCATACCACGGGCCACGCCGATGCGCTGTCGCTGCCCGCCCGACAGTTCGTGAGGATAACGATCCAGGAACTCGAGGGGCATGTTCATCATCTTGAGCAGATCTTCCGCCCGGCGGCGAGTGCGCGCTTCATCCCATCCCAGCAACTCGGGCACCGTACCCATGTTCTGCAGAATGGTGCGATGAGGGAAAAGCCCGATCTGCTGAATGATGTAGCCGATGCTGCGCCGCAGCAGGATCGGGTCCATCTTGAGCACGTTCCGCGTCTCGCCCCGCTCGTCTAGCACGTAGATGGCCCCACTGGTCGGTTCGATCAGTCGGTTGACCATCTTCATCGTCGTGGTCTTGCCACAACCGGACGGCCCAACGATGGTGCATATCTCCCCCGTCGGAATGGTTATAGACAGGTTGTCCACCGCCGGGGATGATGTCCCGGGATATATTTTGGTTACATTCTCAAACTTGATCATTTTCGCTCTCCTTGACTTCGCAACATTATGTTGCCTCTCGTCTACCCTTTAGCCCCTCAGGGGTCAACACGTTCTGGAGCCAACCCAGGAAGTAGTCCACCGCCATAGCCAGGGTGGCCACCAGGATCGCGCCGGCGATGTACCGCTTCTCCTGGGCCCGATAGATGCCCTCAAAGATGTACTTGCCCAGCGTATCGTTGCCGATGTAAGCGCCGATGGAGGCGATTCCAACCAGCATCACGATCGCCACGCGCACCCCGGTCATGATGACCGGGACCGCCATGGGCAACTTGACCTTGAGCAACAGTTGCCACTCGGTCATGCCCATCCCCCGTCCCGCTTCGGTGACCTCCGGCGCTACCGCCCTGATGCCGGTGTATGTATTGCGCACGATGGGCAGTTGAGCGTACAGGATGAGGGCAAAGGCCGCATTGAAAGGGCCGGTGCCCAGCGTCCCAATCATCGCGCCGAACAGCGCCACACTGGGGATCGTCAGGATGATCCCCAGGATGTAGAGAGTGATTTCGCCGGCCGTTTCACCGACCAGGAACAGCGCATACAGGATGATCGTGAACACCGCTCCGATCATCCCCACCGCGGCCGGCTTGGAGACGATAGCGCCCACGATATCGCACGGCGCTGCAAAAAAGCCCTCCACCCTCATAAGCGACCGATCCCATTCCTTAACCGTACCCTTGATCGTTTCGGCCATGCCCTCCCCCAACAAACCCGATGAGGCGGCCCAAAGTAGCAGGAACAGGGCCAGCGGAATCAGAACGACCACGTGGGAGAGTTTCGGACGCTGCGAAGGCCAGGTGATGAACACCCCCATCATCACGCCAAGCACAACCGCAATGGCGACAGAGAATGCGACCAGCCAAAGGTGGCCCAACAGCAATTCCTGCAAAGTCCCCTTCCCCCACTGCCCGGCGATGAAGGCCCATTCAGCGGTGATGACGTTCTCCTCGCCAGCAGCGAACATGGAGGCGACCCGCAAGATTCCCCAGATGGCCAATGGTGCACCCACGGTGTAGAAGACCGCGCTGGACTGTATCTCGTGAGTGGCCTGCAAGGCGAAAAGTAACAGAAGAAGCCCATAGAGACCGAACAAGACGATGAAGATACTAACGATCCCTATGGGGCTCAGGGGGTTCAGAACGGCCGCCAATGTCAGTCCCAGTTTGTCGCCCACGAAGAGAAAGGCGGTCACGATCATGCCCAGGGGCACAGTAACGAGGGACAACAGGTAACTGTGCTGAGTAAAACTGCCCGTCCCGCCAAATCCTTGGGCGATGAAGAACAGGACCAGACTGAGAATGAAAAAGTCGGCCTCGGTGAAAAAGATAATCCGCAGCAGGTCAACCAACCCCGTCTCGGTCCCGGTGACCAGGGCAGCAGGCTTGATAGCCAATGCCCACAACCCTATCACCAACCCCAGAAGGCCCACTCCCACCACAATCTTTAGCGGGTCGGCCCGGGCTTTCTGCTCACGGAAGGCATCTACGCTGGGCTGGGTCATGATGGACATCCAGCCATCGAGCATCTCACGCCAGAATCCGTTCCGTCCTCGCATTTGCGTTACATCCGCTGTCATAATTCCTCCTTTCTGCTTTTTCAATCACACCTTTGCTGCCAGGAGAGACATCAAGTCTTTATGAACCACCTCCTCGTTGCGGAGCCAACTATTCAATGCTTACTCTGAAGCTCGATTGCCCAGACGCCAGAAAGCCCCCTCGTCCTCAATAACACGCTCCAGAATGGTCTCGCGGGTTTCGTTGATTTCGTCGAGCATGGCCTGGCGGGCTGCCATGACGTCGTGGGTGCGCAGCGCCTCAATAACAAGCGCGTGCCTGCGCTCCAGCGTCTTGCCAGCGCGGCACAGGACCATAAAACGGATCAACTGGTCGTGCAAGCGGCCCAATGCCTCTGCTAATTCGTGGTTGCCCGATGCCTCAGCGATCAGGCAGTGGAAAGTCCGGTTCTCGCTCATGTAACGGTCGTAGGATTCATCCTCTTCGTCGGTGTAGCCAGCGTGGACGTGTTCGAGTTGCTCAAGCTGCTCCTCGGTTATCCGGACCGCGGATCGTTCGATGGAGGCCAGTTCGAGAATCTCGCGCAGTTCGAGCATGTCGCGCAACTGCTTCAGGGTGACGTGGGTGACGAAGTAACCGGAGCGGGGCTTGATCGTGACTAGACCTTCCTGGCCGAGCATCTGGAGCGCGTCGCGCACCGGTGTGATGCTGGTGCCGTAGCTTTTGGTCAGCTCATCCGGGTCTAGCCTCTCACCCGGCTTGATGTGGCCCGCGCTGATGGAACGACGAAGGTCCTTGTAGATCAGGTTCTTTGAGGTATTACCTGGTTTCGAACGAGGCACCATCGCAACTCCGTGCTGGTCCCATAAACGTGTGTCACGGACGTCCTACGAGGTTTCTACCAGTAATTATTATACCACATAATACATCAGATTGCAAGTGTAATATACCAGATTTTGCCATTGATGTATCTAATGGTACTTGGAATGGGTATGTTTCAGATGACAGGACCTCTATATTAAGATGTTGAACCTGGCCCGAATGGCCGCGTTTGCTCCGGCCGGCAACCCGGGTGCCTGCTGCTCTTGCAGCAGTCTCTCTACCCGTGCTATAGCCCGCGCACGTGTGTCCTTTTTGCCTGCTTCCTCCCACACAGCCCGGTTTTGGCGGTCGGCGAGCGGGGGATAAAAAAGCTCAGAGCGCATGAAACTTATCGTATGCGCGTCCATCAGGTAGTGGCCGCCAGGCCCCACGTGATGAATGGCATCCACTGCCAGCGAGCCCTCCGTTACTTCGATGCCGCGCAGCACGCGCATCGCCATGCCCACAGTCTCGTCGTCTATGACTGCCTGCTCCAGCGAGGCGGAGCTCATGTTCGTGACCATGCTTATGGCGTGGTGAATGTAATTGGCGCCGCCCATCGCGGCCAGCAGGAACGTGGCCATCTTCTCATATCCAGCCTGGGCGTCGGGCACTTTAGAGTCGGTCATCCCGCCGGAGCAGTAGATCGGCACCTGGTAGAAGTGAGCCAGTTGCGCCGCAGCCGCTTGCATCACCCCAAATTCGACGGCGCCCCCCAGGTAGCCACCGGTACGCATATCGGCCACGCCGGGGATGTACCCGGCCAGCACCGGCGTGCCGGGCCGCACCAACTGGGTGAGCACGATGCCGCTCAACTGCTCAGCGTTGAGTTGCACCAGCGTCCCCGCCAGTGTCATCGGCGAAGTTGACCCCGCCATGGGCGCCGACGAGAGAGCCACGGGCAGCCCGCTCTTGCACCACTCGATGAGGATGCCGGTCACGCCGGTGTCCAGGTGCAACGGGCTGACCATCCAACAGGTGATGGCTGAGACGATGGGCCGCTCCTGCAGCGTTTCCAACCCTGACAACCCCGGGACGGGGGCTGCGAGCGAATTGGCGATCATCGTCCCCATCTCGATGACTGCCCGTGCTCCCTCTACCGACCCAACACCACCCATGATGTGTTTGGTGCTGTTGGCCAGGCAGGTGTAGAAGCGGTTGACGGGCACATCCTCCTCGGGGACGTCAGTGGGATGCAGCGGGATAACGATAAAATCGTTATGCTCCAGTGCGTCGGCCAGCCTGGCGAAGTCCACCAAATCCCGCAGGGTGCCAGGCCGGACTGTGTCCGCGCCGGGGTCGAGCACCATCGTCGGTGAACCACCCGTGCCGGCGTAAACCCGCTTGTCCTCCAGCACCACGTCTTGCTCAGGGTCGCGCCCAGCCAGCAACACCCTTGACGGGGCCTTCTTTAGCGCCTCCTCGACCATTGACGCGGAGATGTAGACCCGGTTGCTGTCCACCTTCGCGCCACCCCGCCGGTAGAGGGCCAGTGCCTCCTCGTGCTCCACGTGGACGCCGGTACGCTCCAGCACAGTCAACGATGCCTGGTGAATTTGCTCGATCTGCTGCCGCGTCAGCGGCTGATACTGCCCACCCACTGGACCTGGTCGTCCCATTTTTTAGTCCTTGACAGAGAATACAAGTGATGAAGGTTGGTGAGCGCTACCGGGACTCCCGCGCCTTGATTACCTCAGCGATCACTTTCTCCGCCTCCTCCGGCAAAGGTGGCACCTCGTGCTCGGCCAGTATCTCTCTCGCCCGCTCGGTGGCACGGGTGGTCATATCCTTGCTGCCCTTTTTCACCCAACGGTCGTAGCGCATTCGGTCAATCAACGCCGGCCGCCACTGGGCCCACTTCCAGTTGTCCAGCGTGTGATCGTCGGCCAGGAAGCCGCCACCTGGTTGGGCGCGGTGGATCGGCCCGCGGGCCAGGGTGCGCTCGCTGACCTCCACGCCGTCCATGATGGAACGCACGTCGCGGATGATCTCATCGGCGATGACCAACATCTCTATCGAAGAGGTGGTACCGTACTCGATGTATCCCACGTCGTGGACCAGGTTGCAGCGGGTGAGGAAAGCGGTCATAATCGAGACCGTCGCCTCAACGCCAGCCTGCGCGTCCACGATCTTGCTGTCGGTGGCGCCAGCGGCCCCCCATATTGGCAGGTCGTAATAGCGGGCGATGTCCGACCAGGCTGCCATGCCCGTTGGCCACTCGGGAGCACCGTAGCTGACGATGGCCGACTTCATGTCCAGCGTAGCGGTGTTCATGCCGTATAGGAAGGGGATGCCCGGTCGCACCAACTGGGTGAGCACCAACCCGACCAGACACTCGGCGTTGCCCAACGCCAACGCCCCGGCCAGCGTGATCGGGCCACCGCCGCCGGTGTTCGGCGAGGGGGGGTAGGTGACCGGGATGCCCTTTTCGGCGCAGAACAACAACTTGTCCACCGACTCGTCGGGGTACAGCAGTGGGGAGATGGACTCGGCGTAAAGCATCAAGAAGGGATTTTCCCGCAACTCGGTCTCGCCGCCAGCCACCGCGCAGGCGATGCGGTAGATGTCCTCCATATCCTCCCGATTGTTGGCCGTGTAGACGGTAGGTTTGACCGAGCCCCGGATCATATTGATGAACTCGTGGATGTAGATGTCCATCGTCGGCACATCCGAGGGGTTGCCCATGGACATGGTAAAATCCATCTGGTCGAGGCCGTCACATAGATGCGCGATGCGCTGAATGTCCTCCGCCGTGGCCCTGCGCCGCTCGCCTGTCCCCATGTCAATGGTGAAGATGCAGTCGGAGCCGGGGCCAAAAAAGACCTTGCCCGCTTCCAGGGGCATCGTCAACTCGCCCTGGCGATTGTACATAGGGATGCGTGATGGTGCGGCGGCGATAGCGTCCATCACCACGTGCGGCGGAATCTTGATCCGGCCCCCGGACTCCCAGGCCCCAGCGTCGAGGAGCAACTGGCGGGCGGTCTCGTTCTTCATCACGATGCCCGTCCGGGAGAGAATGTCCAGGCTGGTGTGGTGAATGGCTTGAATTTGCTCGTCGGATAGCATCTGTATTTTGGGATGCAAAGTTGCGATAGGAATCTGTTCGGTCACCAATGAACCTCCCGAAGAAAGTGATGTATGAAACGTGAAACGTGGTTCTTATGTTTCACGTTTCACGTTTTACGTTTCAGACGTGTAGCTCGAATCGCTCCCGAATCCAGCTTTCCACGGCCAGATCAAGCGGCTCCGGCCGGTGATGCGCCAGGATGTCGTGAGCGATATCTCTGGCCCGCTCTACCGCATCCCGGCCGCCGTCCTGCTGCCACATCTCCCAGCCCTGCCGATCCACCACCCGCGACGGGTAGTAGAACTCAGAGCGCATGTGCCGGATCGTATGTTCAGACGTCAGAAAATGACCGCCGGGGCCGACCTCGTCAATCACGTCCAGGGCCAGCGTCTCGTCGCTCACCTCGACACCCTGCAGAACGCGCATGGTCATGCCGAGGATTTCGTTGTCAATGACAAACTGCTCCGCTGCGACCATATTCATGTTCTCGAGCATCCCCGCCGCGTGGTGGATGAAGTTGCTCCCGGCCAGGGCCGCCAGCACTGCGCTCGCCGCCTTCTCGAATCCGGCCTGAACGTCGGGGGTCTTGGCGTCGGTCATGCCGGCCGAGTTGTAGATGGGCAGATGGTAGAATTGGGCTATCTGGGCCATGGCCGCGTTCGTCAACCCGAACTCGGCTGCCCCGGCCAGGTAGCGGCCGGTTTTCATGTCCGCCGTCGCCGGGATCGGCCCGATCAACAGCGGTGCGCCCCGTTGGGCCAACTGAGCCAGAACGACTCCGGATAACTGCTCGGCGGTGAGTTGTGCCAGCATCCCGGCCAGTGTCACCGGCGCGGTGGACCCGGCCATCGGCGCGGCCGAGAGCACCACCGGGATGCGCTGGCGGCAGGTTTCGATCAGCAGCGTGGTGACGTCGGTGGCGAGCTTGAGCGGGCTGACCAGCCAACAGGTGATAAAGGAGATGATAGGCCGTTCGCGCAGAGCTTCCGCCCCGCCGGCGATTTGCTCGCACATCTCCACCGTGTCGCGGATGCCCTCCACGGTGTAGATACCCGCCTGGACGTGTTTGGTGGTGTTGGCCAGGCCGGCGTAGTACGTGTTGATGTCTACCACGTCCTTACCCATGTCCGTGGGGTACACCGGCACCAGGTAAAAATGCACATTATCGAGTGCATCCACCAGGCGGGCCAGTTCGACCACGTCGCGCAACACGGCTGGGCGGCGTTGTCCCGTCTCCAGGTCCAGGACGTTCAACGCCGCGCCCCCGGTGCCGATGTGCACCCGCACGCCCTCCAGCTCCAGGTCCCACTTGGGATCGCGCCCGGCGAGCAGGACGCGCGGGGGCGCCCAGCCAACGGCGTCTTCGACCAACGCCCGTGGTATTCGCACGCGCGAAGACTCGCGGTCCACGGCCGCACCGGCCTCTTCGAACAACCGCAGCGCCTCCGGTTCCTCGACCTGGACGCCGGTGCGCTCCAGGATGCTCAGCGCCGCCTCGTGGATGCGCTGCACCTGGTCGTCAGTCAGTGGCCTGTACCGCCCGCCCACCAGGCCCTTAGTCGGGCCGCGACGTTTTTTAGCCATTGTGCTCCTTCCTGGGCTTGCTATCCAGCCATATCGCGGGCGACATCCACAGCGCTGGCCGCATCGGGCGCGTAGGCATCGGCCCCGATCTCCTCGGCAAAGGCGGCCGTCACAGGCGCGCCGCCGACCATAATCTTGACCGAGCTCCGCAACCCCGCCTCTTCTAATGCCTCGATGATGGCTTTCATCTGGACCATCGTTGTCGTCAGCAGGGCGCTCATTCCCGCAACCTCGGGCTGGTGCTCGCGCACAGCATCCACGAAGGCGTCCGGCCGGACGTCTACCCCCAGATCAATTGTCTCGAAGCCAGCGCCTTCCAGCATCATTTTGACCAGGTTCTTACCAATGTCGTGCAGGTCGCCCTGTACCGTACCAATGATGTACTTGCCCGTGCTGGGCACGCCGCTCTCCGCCAGCAACGGCCGCAGGACTCCCATGCCAGCGTGCATAGCCCGGGCTGCGACGAGCACCTCGGGCACAAAGAGATCGCCCGCTTTGAAGTCCTTGCCCACTTCGTCCATGCCGGCAATCAGGCCGCCGGACAGCACCTCGTCAGGGGCCATGCCTTGGTCCAGCGCCTTCTGGACCAGGGCAGCGACTTCTTCTGCCTCGCCGTCGTACAGGTTCAAGGCAATTTTCTCCAAGATATCTGCCATTTTCTTATTTAACCTCCGATTGTATTCTTGTCTTCAGGTTATTCAGTTGAAAAGACCACTGTCTCACCACAATGATTGCGATGGGTTCGTAGTGGCGACTTCAGTCGCTTCTTCCGCTTCAACAACGACTAATGAACCTTGACAAATTAAACGGGTAATAAAGCCAAGGTGCCGCGTTCTCGCCGGGGGTTCGGAAAACCCCCGGCTAGCCGGAAACCCGCTGGAAGTGGGTTCCAGAGCTCGGTTCAGCGGGCTTTCACTCGATAGCCCGACGTTTTCTAACGTCGGGCGGGCCTGGACGAACAGAGCCTATCACCCGATTAATAAGTCAAAATTCATAAGTCGTTACTATAAGCCATCAAAATCTGTATGGTGGACTACTATACTGAACGCAAATCAAATCAGTAAATTGCCCCAGTCTCGAAAACATCGCAAAAGGGCCGGAATAGAGGTTTAGCCGGGTAAACGTGGCAAAACTGGGCTAAATCCGGCTGAAGCCTCCAATCCAAATTTACTCAACTCAATTGCGCTCAGTATATCCGCAGTGCTCTCACCACGGATCAGCGGCCATCGGCAGGGCTGGGGCGCCCAGCAGCCGTAAACACCAGATCTGTTCCCAGGTAGATCTGCTGTCCCCATCCCGCCTTGACCGGCACTTCCCGGTCCACGCGGGTCATCTGTATCTCGACCTGATTGGCACCTGCTTGCCGAGCCAAAGCCAGCAAGTGAACAGGAATGACCTCCCGGGCGTAGGCCACCGCTTCCTCCACTGTGGAAACGTCGCGTACTCCGTCGGGCAGGTGGAGGCGAACGTGTTGGTTCGCGCCCACCGGGCGGATCAGCACCCTTTGTTGCAGCACCACCCCGCCCGCCACAGCGCCGACGGCGTTTGCCACCCCGGCATGATCGGGGATGATCAACTCGGTGTTGAGTTGCCGGGCCACGCGGGGTAAATA
>Ga0190286_1000840_pt1 | contig 11935 bp, 4 predicted proteins | sample 48691834_MG_FD_183241 | JGI IMG/M metagenome (GOLD analysis project Ga0190286, IMG submission 183241) | Hydrothermal vent microbial mat bacterial communities from Southern Trench, Guaymas Basin, Mexico - 4869-18-3-4_MG | ecosystem: Environmental > Aquatic > Marine > Hydrothermal vents > Microbial... | reverse complement strand
GGCTGAGTGCGGGCCTGGGCGAGAGTTTTGCGGATAGCGTCAAGCTGGGCGGTCAGGGGTTTTGGCGGGTGCGTGTCGCACGTTTTCAACAGCGACGCCAGAGCAGGCTTGTCCTTGCCGCCCAGCAGCGACTCGATATCAGCCCGGGCCCGAGCGAATCGGCTTGGCGAATTTTTGTTTTCAGCTGAAGCTGTCGCCTGGGAATAGCTGTCGTCTAGTACGATAGCGACCGCTTGGCCTTCGCTGGCGAACCAGCCTGTCGCTCGCGAGAGAGGCTCTGCCACCGCCAGGGCCAAAACCGCCAACAGAAGCGACCGCAGCAAAAGCAAAAACCAATTTCGCACCTTGCGTCGCCTGGCTGTCTTAACCAGACTAATGCGGAGAAATCGCAAGGTGGGAAACTCCTCCTGCCTTGCCCGAACTCGCGAAACAAGGTGCAGCACCAACGGCAAGGCTGCAGCAGCCAGGCCTACCAATAATATGGGCGTCGCAAAAGTCATACCCAGGTCAGACTACCCGAAATCGCTATCGAAATCGATGCCGAATCAATAACGAATTTCAAATGACGAAGAAATATCCAATGCCCAATGACCAATATCCAACAAATGAGCCAAGCCCAATCCGAAATCAAAAATCCAAAATCCGAAATCCAAAAAATGCTATGGACTCACAGCCGATTTGCGTACAATGTTGCGGATGAAGACCGAGCGTAGATTTCTTACCGAAGCTGGGCCCGAGATATTCACCGGCAACGAGTTGCTGGTAAAGGGCGCGCTGGAAGCTACCGGCGGGGTGCACCTGCTGGGCGGTTATCCGGGTAGCCCGATCGCGGGCTATTTCGACTCGCTCAGCGTGTTGACTGAGCTGCTGCGCGAAAAGGGCGTCCGGGCGGTTATCAACAACAACGAAGCTCTCTCGGCGGCCATGGTCAACGGCACGCAGGTTTTGCCCACCCGGGTACTGATAGCTATGAAAAGCGTAGGCTTGCATGTCGCAGCTGACGCCCTGGCCCTGGGCAACCTGGCCGGGGCACACCGACAGGGCGGGGTGATAGTAGTCTGCGGCGACGACCCGTGGTGCGACTCGACCCAGGTCCCCGCCGACAGCAGGTACCTCTCGAAGCACCTGTTCATGCCCGTCGTCGAGCCGTCAAACCAGCAGGAAGTCAAAGACTTCATCGACCTGTCGTTCAAGCTTTCGGGCCAAAGCGAGTTATACGTCAGCTACCTCCTGCCGACGAACCTGGCTGACGGGGGCGGGACGGTTATCTGCAAACCAAACCAGTTTCCACGCAACAACATGCTGCAAAAATTCGACCTGGCTACCGCTTCGATAAACCTGGACAAGCGGGTGCTCCTGCCGCCCAGGACATGTTGGCAGGAGGCGTCTTTTGTCGGGCGATTTGCCCGGGCGATGGCTATCGCCCGCGAGTGTGGCTTGAACAAAATCGAACATCCCGCCAAGTCAGGTCAGCGGGCGGAGATAGGTTTTGTCGCAGCTGGACTGGGACACGACTATCTCGTCCAGGCCTTGCATGAGCTGGGTGTTTTAGGCGATGTGCCGATTCTCAAACTTGGCCTAAGTTACCCCGTCGATCCGCAAATGGTTGAAGAATTAGCCGGTCAGTGCAGGCGCATCGTCGTTATCGAGGAACGCCGTGGGTTCATGGAGGAGCAGATCGCCCAGGTCATTGCTCGCGAGGCAAGCGAGGCGAATAGCCCATTGCGAGACGTCGAGCTGTTCGGCAAAAAATTTCCGGTTGGTCTGCCAGCTGTGCCGTCCGACAGCGGACTGAGCCCGTCGCGCGTGATGGAAATCATAGGCCCGCTCATAGCGAAGTTGACATCCAGCCAGGCCGGGGCCACCAGCCAGATCACGCCCGCGAAAATATCGAATCTCCAAACCCAGCTAGCCCGGATACAAGCGACCGAGCGTGTGGACGTGCCAGACGGTATGCTGCCAAAAAGGCTGCCCAGTTTCTGTCCGGGCTGTCCGCACCGGGACTCTGCCAGCTTATGTCTCGAGATCAAACGCAAGCTGATGAATCCGCACTACATGAGGCGGAAATATCGCACAGGCCCGGTCGATATGATCTTCCATGGCGACTGTGGCTGCTATACGATGCTGATGTTCCCTCCCAATACCGAGCTGATGCATGACTTTTCCGGCATGGGAGTGGGGGGCGCCACCGGCAGCGGCACGGACCCGTTCGTGCCGAACAAAGAAGCCGTCTTCATGGGCGACTCGACGTTTTTCCACTCGGGCCAGCTTGCTATCAGTCAGGCTGTCAAACTTGGGCAGGACATAACCTTTATAATTCTGGACAACAGCACCACCGCCATGACAGGCCATCAGCCAACGCCTGGTGTGGACTACGACATTCTGGGCAACCCGACCGCCCGACAAGATATCGAGAGCATCGTCCGAGGCCTGACCGAGGGCACCGACGCTAGCGTTGTTCGTGTAAACCCGGAGTTGCGAGGTGAATACCGTGATTTGCTGGAGAAAACATTCCTAGCCCCCGGCGTGAAGCTAATCATCGCGGAGAAGGAATGCGGCATCATGGCCAGCCGACGACAACGACGCGAGGAACGACAGGTCGTCGGGCAGCAGGGCTATCTGCCCGCGAAGGAATACTCGAACATCAACAAGGACATCTGCCGCTTCTGCCTGGCCTGTGCGGAGATGACGGGATGCCCGGGTTTGCGACATGTACCGACAGACTATGGCCTGAAGATGGACACCGACCTTAGCTGGTGCGTCAACGACGGCGCCTGCCAACGGGTCGGCGCCTGCGACGCGTTCGAGCGAATCACCATCCGCCGAAAAAGGCCCGCCCGGTCGCTCGTGCCGGAACTCGGGCTGGAGGACATTCCCGAGCCTCGCAAGCGCAGCGTCGGCGAGCTTTGGCGATGCTGTCTGACGGGAGTGGGCGGCATGGGCATCGGCGTAGCGACGAGCATCGTCGTGCGGGCAGGCCACAAGGAAGGGTACAGCGTCCTGTTCCTGGACAAGAAAGGCCTAGCCATCCGTAACGGCGGCGTCGTCAGCCAGGTTGTCTATAATATCTCGAATCAGCCTATCACATCCGTCATGTCGCATGGCCAGGCTGACCTGCTGCTGGGCGTGGATATCCTTGAAGCTGCCCGTACGCTCGACCCGGCCAACCGTAGCCGAGTCGTAGACCCCGCAAAAACCGCAGCTGTCATAAACACCGACAAAATAGCGACCATCCCAGGCCTGATGGGCCAGGCTGACTACGACCCGGACGAGCTGGCGGAGTTTATAAAAGCCCACACGCGCGAGGACTACTTCCTGGCTCGGAACATTTCGAGAATCTGCGAAAAATACCTGGGCGGGAAAATCTACGCCAACATCATGATGCTGGGCTACGCGTTTCAGCACGGCTTAATCCCCGTCTCGATGCACGCCATGGCCTGGGCTATCAAAGACGCTATCAAAGTAGACTTCCGCAAAAATCTCTACGCGTTTAACATGGGTCGCAAGCTGGTGGAAAGCCCGGAACTTTTCCGCGGCGCGCCGCAAAAACTCACCTGGCGGGAAACCCTCGACGAGAAATGTCGCTACACCACCAGGCGGTACGGCAAGAAATCGCCCCTGCCAGGCCGGCTGCGAGACTTGCTCTGCAAAGCAATGGGCGAGCTTGGCGAACTCGGGGAAACATCCCGCCGAGATGTCGTCGTGCGAGCGTACGACTGCATGAGGTGGGGCGGGATCGACTATGCCAGGCGATTCGTGGACATCGTTGTGGGCGTCTACCGCAAAGACCGCCCGGAGTTTGGCCTGGCTGCCACGCGGGCGGTGATAGCGAACCTGGCCTCGGCGATGCTGATAAAGGACGCGTTCTTCAAGGCGGAACTTGCCACGAGCAAGGAAAAATATCGCAACGACCAGGAGAAGTACAATATAAACCGGGCCAATGGCGACCGGGCGAGTTATCGTCATCTTTGGAAGGTCAGATTCAGCTTTGGCTTTGGCCCGTGGAAAATCCGCACCGGCCCAAAAACTCTCGCCCTGCCTGACTGGACGCTCAAGGCTCTCAAAAGGCTTCGTTGGCTTCGGCGGATTATTCTCCCCGGCAACAGTGCCGATAGGCGGTTCCGCGCGAGATACGCCCGACGAGCCAAGGCATTTGAGTTCAGCTCCGCGGACGAATATCAGCGACAGCTGGCTGGGCTTTCAGCTGCGATGTGTATGGATTGTCTCTCGCCGACCTGTAGCTTGCAAGGCTGTCCGCTAGGCTCGCAGGTGCCGGTCTGGATGGGCCATGCGACCGCGGGCAACTGGAAAGACGCCGCCCGCGCCTTGCACGAGGACAACAACTTCCCGGAGTTCACAGCCAGGCTCTGCCCAGCTTTCTGCCAGGAAGCTTGCAGCGGCAAGAGGGGCAAATACTCTACCGACCCGCGAGCGACTGAGCTGCAGATTATCGACCGGGCCTGGGCCAAGGGCTGGGTTGGGCCAAGGAAACGCCGGGCTAAAAACCTCACCGGCAAGAGCGTCGCGGTGGTCGGTTCAGGCCCGGCAGGCCTGGCGGTTGCCCAGCAACTCAGCCGCAAAGGACACAGCGTGACGATCTTTGAGAAAGACCCTCAGCCTGGCGGACTTTTGCGACGCGGCATCCCGGCATTTCGGCTGGACAAGGCTCTCATCGACAGGCGAGTCGAGCAACTCCTGGCTGAGGGTGTGGAGTTCCGCCTGGGCCAGGCCGTCGGAGTTGACGTTACAGGCCCGGAGCTGTTGGATAAATTCGACGCGGTGTGTTTGGCGGCTGGGGCAACCAGGCCTCGCGAACTGCCACTGCCCGGGCGAGAGCTTGCGGGGGTCGTCCAGGCGATGGATTTCCTGACAGCCCAAGGCCTGTTTGAGTCAGGCCAGGTCGAAAAAATCGACCCCATGCTCCTGGCCGGGGACAAAACCGTCGTGGTCATAGGTGGCGGACTCTCAGGCGAGGATTGCGTCGAAGCTGCTTTGCTCCAGGGTGCCAGGCATGTGCATCAGTTCGAAATTCTGCCCCTCGGCTCGAAGCAGACCCACCCAGGCCTGGCTGAGAAACTGGACGAGAAACTCGCCGGTAGAATCACGCGCCGCTGGTCTCTCGCGGCAAAGCAATTTACCGGCAGGGATGGCAAGGTTACTGGCGTCTCAGCCTGCGAGGTAACCTACACGCCCTCAGCTGGCGGACCTCTGCGGAAAGACAAACCCGGCGGCGAATTCGCAGTCGACGCGGAGTTGGTGGTCCTGGCTATGGGGTTCGACAATATTCCCGAAAAAGCTCTCGTCTCGCAGCTAGGCCTGTCTTTGGACGCCGCTGGGCGAGTCGAGCTGTTCGACAAGTTCTGCACAAGCGTCGAAAATATTTTCGCTGCAGGAGACCTGGCCTGCGGAGCAAGCTATATAGCCACGGCCATAGACTCTGGCAGGCAAGTAGCCCGGAAAATCGACCAGTATCTTGGAATAGGCAAGTAGGCAATAGGGTTCCACGGATTACACAGATTTATGGGAAACCGGGGCCGACCAGGTAAATTACGGGATACCAAAAATGGTCGGTTGTTTTTAACTGAACTTTTGCAAAAAGTTCAGGGATAAGTTAAATCGCCTGCCGAAGTGGCAAGTTTATGGGCTGGCTGAGCGGTACCCCACAGACGATTTCTTATGGTAATACTCGGTCTGTAAAGGGGTTAAGGATTCGTGGCATGAATATTGCACAGTGAAGGCGGAGGTGAACTATGCGACTTGATAAAATGACCGTCAAGGCACAGGAAGCGTTTATGGTAGCCCAGTCCGCCGCAGCGGAGGGGGGCAATCCACAGGTAACCCCGCTGCACATGCTCGAGGCGATGCTCGCCCAGGATGGCGGGCTGGCTGGGCCTTTGCTGGAGAAGGTCGGCGTGCCGCGTGACAGGATAGTCTCGGTGGTTGAGTCTGAGCTGGCCAGGCTGCCCAAACAAAGCTCCGGTGCGGGCATGGCGATGGACCCAGCCTTTAGCGACACGATGGTCGCAGCTGGCAAGGAAGCTGCCGGGCTGGGTGATGAGTATATTTCCATCGAGCATTTTCTCCTTGCCATGAGCGAGACCCCCAGCAACGCCATGGAAGTTCTCGCCACACTTGGAGCCAATCACGATGCCATCCTCAAAGCCATGCAGGATATTCGTGGCTCGCAGCGCGTAACCGACCAGACGCCGGAAGAGAAGTACCAGGCCCTTGAGCGATACGGGCGGGACTTGTGTCAGATGGCTCGGGATGGCAAGCTGGACCCGGTAATTGGCCGAGACGAGGAAATCCGCCGGTGCATGCAGGTGCTGTCTCGGCGCACAAAAAACAACCCCGTCCTCATAGGCCTGGCTGGCGTGGGCAAAACCGCCATCGTCGAAGGTCTGGCCCAGCGGGTAGTCAACGGCGATATTCCCGCGGGCCTGGCTGACAAGAGGGTTATCGCGCTGGACATGGGCGCCATGCTGGCTGGGGCGAAATTTCGTGGCGAGTTTGAAGACCGTCTCAAGGCTGTGCTGAAAGAAGTAACCGACGCGGCGGGCGAGATTATTCTGTTCATCGACGAGCTGCACACCGTCGTTGGCGCAGGTGCAGCCGAGGGGGCTATCTCGGCGGGGAACCTCATCAAACCGGCCCTGGCCCGGGGCGAGCTGCGGTGCATTGGAGCCACTACGCTGGATGAGTATCGCAAGCATGTCGAAAAAGACGCCGCTCTGGAACGCCGCTTTCAGCCCGTTATGGTCGAGGAACCCACCGTCGAGGATACCATCGCAATTTTGCGTGGGCTAAAGCCTCGCTACGACGCACACCATGGTGTGCGGATTCAGGACGCTGCTCTGGTAACCGCCGCGGTGATGAGTCATCGGTACATATCCGACCGCCAGCTGCCGGACAAAGCCATCGACCTGGTGGATGAAGCTGCCAGCAGGCTGCGGATAGAAAACGACTCCATGCCAGCTGAGATGGACGAGCTGAACCGCCGGGTAATGCAGATGCAGATCGAGCGAGAAGCCCTCCGCAACGAAACCGACAAGGAAAGCAAGAAGCGGTTGGCAACGCTGGAAAAGCAACTCGCCGACCTGCAAGGCCAGTTCGACGCCATGCAGATCCGGTGGGAATCTCAAACCCATCTGCTGCGGTCTATCAAGGAACTGCGAGAGGAGATCGAGCAGAAAAATACCGAACTGGAACAGGCCCAGCGATCCGGCGAGTTGGAGAAAGCCGCGCGGATTCAGTATGGCGAGCTTCGGGATTTACAAGCCAGGCTGGGGACAGCTGAGGAGCAGCTCGAGAAAATGTGCACCGAGGGAGGTGGGCTGACCAACGAAGAGGTTACCTCCGAGCAGATAGCCGATGTCGTCGCCCAGTGGACGCATATTCCGGTAACCAAGTTGTTGGAGTCTGAGCGGGACAAACTGCTGCACATGGAAGAGGACTTGCGGATGCGGGTGATAGGCCAGGACGAAGCTCTCGTCGCGGTAGCCAATGCCATCCGCCGGAGTCGGGCCGGGCTGAGCGACCCGCAAAGGCCCATCGGCAGTTTCCTGTTCCTAGGCCCAACTGGCGTGGGCAAGACCGAACTTTGTCGCGCCCTTGCCGATCTGCTGTTCGACACGGACGAAGCCATGGTTCGCCTAGACATGAGCGAGTTCATGGAATCTCACTCCGTAGCCAGGCTCATCGGCGCCCCGCCGGGCTATGTTGGTTACGACGAAGGTGGCAGGCTCACCGAGGCGGTTCGTCGCAAGCCGTATTGCGTGATACTTTTTGACGAAATCGAAAAGGCCCACAGCGACGTGTTTAATGTGCTCTTGCAGGTACTGGACGACGGCAGGCTGACCGACGGGCAGGGCCGGACCGTCGATTTCAAGAACACACTGATTGTTATGACCAGCAACATCGCCAGCGAGTTTATCCAGGAACTCGCCGAGGGCCAGGCCCAGCAGTGGGAGATTGAAGCCCAGCTGAAGGAGGCTCTGCGAGCGAAGTTTCGCCCGGAGTTTCTCAATCGCATCGACGAGACCGTTGTGTTCCATTCGCTGAGCAAAGCCGACCTGGAGGGCATCGTTGAGATACAGGTTCGCCTCCTGGCCCGTCGGCTGAGCGAGCGGCAAGTGAGCCTGTCGATAACCCCCGCAGCCAAGGATCTGCTGTGTGAGCTGGGCTACGACCCCACCTTCGGAGCCAGGCCACTCAAGCGGACTATCCAACGGGAGATAGAAAATCCTCTGGCCCAAAAGATACTGGCCGGGGAGGCTCAGCCGGGCCAAAAGGCAACCGTAGATTCCGACGGCAGAACTTTCAGCTTCTCCGTGGAATAAATCGTCGCCAGGCAAGGTCTTGAAACAATGTGCGATGCTTTGCGTCAAGCTGGATTTAATAGAAGGAAATACGTTGCAATTGGCTCTCCTGTCATTCGTTGTAATTTCGGCTCTTCCGAATAATGAACAGGTAGGCCCGGATGTCCGGGCATTGGGTCTTCAATGGGCTTTGGTCATTTTTTCGTCATTTATGTTTGTTCCAAATTTCGGCCTATAAAAAAGCGTATCGCCCGGCCTGGTGGCTGGGCGACACGCTGCGTTACAACCTTTCTATACAGCCTTTTTTGCGATACATCAGCAGGCTCGGCGTTTGCGATGGATTAATGTCATCACTCCGCCGAGGCCAAGCAGCGTCATCGTAGCTGGCTCGGGGACGACGCCAACACCTACCAGGTACGGGCCTTCAAACTTACAACCTTCCGAAGCGATACGAAGCCCGACCAGATTCGTCCAGTCGTTGCTGATGCTGATACCGTAGCCTCGCACTGCCTGTGCTCCGCCTATTTCCAGCGTGTCCAGCTTCCAAAGCGGATTGAAAGTTTTGGACTTGTAGCCCACCAGCACGCTATCCTTCGTGAGCTTGGGTGTATAGTCCTTGTAGATAGCTGTGTCGGGGTCGGACGTGTCGCCAGCGAGGATGCCGTAAACCTTCATTTTGCTATTGCCCCCGCGTTCCAGCAGAGCAACTTCGATACTGGTCTTATCGTCGTCGCCGGAAAGCGAGAAGCCATCAAAATACAGGTCCACATAGTATGTCTTCTTGCTTTTCTCTCCGTCGAGAATGTAGCTCATATTCTTATAGTCATTGGGCTCACCTTTGAAGCTACCGAATACTTCGCTAAGCGTTCCGCTGGAGGTGCTTTCGTTGACATACTTCGTCGCCTTGTCGGCACGGTCGGGGTTAAAGGCATACTTGTTTTGTCCCGGTGCCATGTCGCGAGGCTGAACGTCGTTCCATCCATACAGACGGTTTTTCACATGGCTGGTCTGATGATCTGGCCTGAACAGGTACCCGTCGTTATAACGCATAAAATCCGCGCCGGTCATCACCGTAGATGACCCGACAAACGTCAGGTTGGTTAACTCCCGGTCTCCGTCATGGAGCACAGATCCCGCAGCCAGTCCATCGTAAACCACCGCCGATGCCGAACCGACCAGCATGAACAAAGACACCATCACCACCGCTACCATTGCTACTGTTATTTTTGAGCGTTTCATAATGCTCTCCTTTCGTTTGGTCGCCGAGCTGGCGACCTGTCTGTTGGCCTTTTCTATAAAAGGCACCTTGTAAAACTTCCCGCATACAGCGGAATGGCTTTGCTGACCTGTCTGCGCGCAGGGACTGTGCGCAAAACAAGTTTGTGGACTTGCAACCTGGGCGCTCGGCGAGGGCTACCCTTGTTCCTCTCATATCCCTGTAAAACAACCGGGCAGGCCTGAGCAACCAGCCCGTGTTTCCTTACTTTTACGGTACGATACGAATTTCCCGCCAGGCCAACTTTTTCGGAAAAATTTTTCCGTTTTTATAAGCTCGGCACCTTGCCCGCATTTGCAAAGAAAGATGTATCATGGACACGATTTTTTTGCAGGCCTCGGCGTAGCGAACTGGCGTGTCGCACCTGGGAGTTGAATCAGCCGTTCTATGCGTTCTTTCGCGGCGATTCTTTTTATGATGTGTCCATGAACGGTTACCAGAATCGCACATTGCTGTTGGCGAGCACCGCCAGGAGGATGGTAAGTTGGGTCAGCAGGTTTGTTGCCAGCAGTACGTTGCGGTCGGTCTGGCCTCGTTTGTGGGCAAGGTACAATCCCCCCGCCAGGGCTGCTGCGATTCCTGCTGCGGATATCGTCAGCTGAGTCCATGGCAGATACGCGAAATATCCCGCGGATACCGCCAGGAGTATTCCCATCAGCACCGCGGCTGTCATAGGCCCACAGCTTCGCGACAAGGCTGCGACGGCGGGGCTTGCTTGGGGCCCGGGCTTGCGGAAGTGCGGCAGGATCAGCATTGACCAGGTACCCCACAGCGGCATGAGCAACAAGACGCGGTCTATCTTGGACTCCGGACGAAGCCAGGCCAACCACCCAGGCAGAGCGGCTTCCTGCTGATACCAGTCAGGCCTAAGCACCATCAGCGACGTTACCAACACCACCACCACGATAGCGGAAATCAGCCCGCAGCCCGCGGGGTTTGGCCCGGCTAAGAGGTTCACCAGCGACTCGCTCGCCCGCCGATAAGGCCAAAGCAACATCGCAGCGGAAACCGTCAGAGCCTGCATAGCATACATCCCGCCAGGCCAACCGAACAACCAACCCGCCAGGTTCCACAAGCCTATCGACGCCAACCCCCACAACAAAGCGATAACCATCAGCCCAGCCCACAGGCCAACAAAACCCTCGGCGGGCGCCCCAGCCAACCTATCGTCATCAGCCCTCATCAACAACCAGGCTGACCACAATGTCCGTTTTCCAAACAACAAATTCTCCAGAAAGAAGTTATCAGTTTTCAGTTATCAGTAAAAGCAAAAGAAACAGCGAAACACAAATGGGTGGCATAGATGTACGGCTTCAAAAGGCCAAGCTTTTCCAAAAATCAGGGAAAAATTTACTGCAGGTCGAATTTTGCTTTTCTACCTCAATTGGCAAAGGAAAATATAAAAAAATTTCTGTGAACGGTTACGTATTTTAATGCCTGGCAACACCGTAGCATAAGCGTCTCGCCCGTGTTTTTTCTTTTTTCGTCATTCTAAATTCGTTATTGATTTGGCATTCGGGCTTCAGCATTCGTCATTTTCTGTCCAACCATGGCCACCCCGCAGACCCGCGGTGTAGCCATGCCACCTAAGTTTTTTTCTGTTGTCTCGTTATCAATCATTCCCAGCCTGGCCGCCCAGGATTTCTGCCAGCTCGGTGGTTATCTGGGCTTGGCGTGTGCGGTTGTATTTTATCTTCAGGGATTGGATCATATCGTCGGCGCTTTGGCTGGCTGCGTGCATCGCTGCCATTCTCGCTATCTGCTCGGTTACCGCCGCTTCCATAAAACACTGATATAACCGCAGCCTAATCGCAGCTGGAACAAGCCTGGCCAACAAAACCTCCGCTGATGGCTCGAACTCATACTGGCCAGGTTTCCCCCCAGCAGGCTGCTTTGTTTCCTGGCCAGCTTGGCCCTTTTCCTGCTGGGCGTCCATGGCGTCCGTCGATATCGGTAGCAACGGCATCGCGGTCGGCTCGAATCGGCCTGAGCCTATCAGCTTGGCGTATATGATATCCACGCCGCGGATATTTCCCGCAACCTGCTGGCCAACCAGACTATCCGCCAGGCGACTTGTCCACCGCCAACTCGGCATGCCGCCAGCCCAGGAGCTATAAGTTTCCGCCAACGGAACCACAGCCTTTTGCAAATGCAAAATACCCTTTTTCCCCGCGACATGCAGCTTGATATCGGTCCCGCTGGCCTGGAGTTCCTTTAGCCTGTCCGTCGTGAGTTTCAGCAAGGCCAGGTTGTACCCGCTGCATAGTCCCCGGTCGGAGGTTATGACGATAACGACCTGCGGGCTGGCCTGGTTGCGGGCAAGGAGCGCCTTGTCCAATGC
>Ga0190286_1000839_pt1 | contig 11949 bp, 11 predicted proteins | sample 48691834_MG_FD_183241 | JGI IMG/M metagenome (GOLD analysis project Ga0190286, IMG submission 183241) | Hydrothermal vent microbial mat bacterial communities from Southern Trench, Guaymas Basin, Mexico - 4869-18-3-4_MG | ecosystem: Environmental > Aquatic > Marine > Hydrothermal vents >... | reverse complement strand
AATCTTATCACCCTCGGCCTCGATGAGCTTCTTAACGCCTTCACCCGGCTTTCCGACAGCGCCTCCAGGACCTTTCGCTCTAAGGACTAAGAGTCTCCTCCCATTCCAGAGAGCTTCTTGGACGACCGTATCCTTCGCGATCTCATAGGTCTTCTTCTCCATCCCATCGACGAGCTTCGCGACCGCCAATACCCCAACACCATCTCCTATCGGCTGCCCTTGGGCGAATGCGTAGCTCGCCTGCCTATATGCCTTCGCTATCTCCATCACTTGGGGTAGGATCATCTGGACTTGGAGGACTATGTAGATGTTCGAGGTCTTCTTTCCGAGGAGATAGTAGTGGCGGATCACCCTATAGATGTAGTCTAATCCGCGTGCAACCTCGACCAAGTTCGTCAAGGTCTTCACAGTCCTCTCATCGGCCTTTGGACATAGGGCTCTCACCTCATTCTCGAAGGTCTCCTCCCAAGTATTCACTATATGCTCAAGCTTATACATGATCCCATATGGATCCCTGTCGACGGGCTCTATCACGACGGATCCGAGAAGCCTATCAACTCCTTCATCCACCTCTATGTTCTCATCCGAATACTTGTTTAGATGCTGTATCGTCCGCTTCCTCACCTCATCCCTAAAGTACTTCAGCTTGAGTAGCTTCCTCTCGATATCTCTCAGCATATAGGATAGCTGGATCTTCTGGGAGAATGTTGGGTAGATTAGGAAGATTAGCATGAAGACGAACCAGAGTAGAGACATTAAGAGGGATAGGAGATCCGATCTGCCAGCAAATTGGAGAAGCCAGGACATCGCTTAAACCTGCTCCAAAGCCTAGATGAAAAACATTCTAAAAAAGCTTTCCTCAGCTAAAGGTTAAAATATCCACATCGACATATTCATATTGCCTCCCGGTCATAGGAGAGGGGGAAACACCCGAACCCATTCCGAACTCGGAAGTTAAGCCCCTCTCCGCCCAGCTTGTAGTGGGGTGCGAGAGCCCCCGCGAAGGCTGGGTGCTGGGAGGCATTTTTCAAGATCAACGAGGCTTATCTAGAAATGTTTTTCCGAGGATAAGGCTATGCGAAGCTGATTCGAAATATCTGGAATAACTCTTAAAAATATGTCGTCTAATATCTGGAAAGGAGGGCTATGAAGATCTTCTTAGATACGGCGGACTTGGATGAGATTAAGCTTGCCTGTTCATGGGGCGTGATAGATGGGGTTACGACGAATCCATCTTTGATTAAGAAGGCTGTGATGAAGCGGGGCGGAGAGGTGACGATGGAGGAGTATATCAAGGAGATCTTAAAGATCACTCCAGGTCCAGTGAGCTTAGAGGTCATAGGCTTAACCGCTGAGGAGATGGTTGAGCAGGCTAGGATGCTATATAGAAGGTTTAGCCCATATGGTCAGCCCGTCATAAAGATCCCGATAAACCCATCCTTCGGAGACGAAAGGAATATGTTTGATGGCTTGAAGGCGATAAGGCAGCTGAGCAGGGAGGGGATACCGGTTAACGCGACCCTGATAATGAGCCCTGAGCAGGCGATCCTAGCCGCGAAGGCTGGAGCAACCTATGCGAGCCCATTCGCTGGGAGGATCGACGATTATATCCGCGAGCAGCTGGGGATGAAGCGTGGAGTCCACTTCCAAAAACCCGACTACTTCGACTTCAATCTAATGCAGAGGCTTGCGGAGAACAATCTATCGAGGGTGATAAGCTCAAAGGACTCGGACTCACTCTCAAAGCTCTATCTGGATGAGGAGATAGTTTCAGCGGCCAAGCTTGGAAACGATAACGGCATCAGGAGCGGCGTCGACTTGGTGAGGAGTATAGTCAAGATCTTCAGAAACTATGGATATAAGACCAAGGTCATCGCCTCAAGCATAAGAAATGCGAGGCAGGTCAGAGAGATGGCGGAGGTCGGCGTAGACATAGTAACCATGCCCCTATACGTTTTGAAGCAGATGATCCAACACTATAAGACGCTTGAGGGGATCAAGGCATTCACAGCCGACGTCGTCCCATCATACGCTGAACTGTTCAAGAAATGATCTCCGAGGAGCTAAATCTTTGAATGAGAGGCGTGTTTTAGAGGTTTTAAGGCCGCTTCCCTGAGTTCTTGGATCGCCTTCTTAAGGTCGGGTTTTCCGAAGACCGCCGTCCCCGCGACGAGCACATCCGCCCCGGCCTCAACTATCTTCGGAGCGGTCTCAACGTTCACTCCTCCATCGACCGCTATCTCTATCTCCAATCCCTTTTTCATGATCCTTCTCCTAGCCCTCTTAATTTTTGGGAGAACGGATGGTATGAAGTCTTGGCCTCCGAAGCCGGGGTTTACGCTCATTATCAGTATCAGGTCTAGATCGTCTAAAACATATTCGATCGTGGTTAACGGCGTTGCGGGATTCAACGCCACCCCACTCCTAGCCCCCAAATCTCTTATCATGCTCAAAACCCTTTGGAGGTGGGTGCACGCCTCCACATGAACTATCACTAAATCTCCGCCCGCCTCAACGACCCTCTCGATATAGTCTTCAGGCTTCTCGACCATTAAGTGAACATAGAATGGTAGCTTCGTGTGACTCCTTATCGCCTTAACTATGATCGGGCCGAAGGTTAGGTTTGGAACGAAGTGGCCGTCCATGATGTCGAGGTGTATTATATCAGCTCCAGCCTCCTCAGCCTTCCTCACCTCATCGCCAAGCCTACTGAAGTCTGCTGAGAGTATGGATGGGGCGATCTTTATCGAATGAGGTCTTCCACCCCTCATTTACAATCACTTCTTAAGCTTCAAAACCCTCTTAACAGCCTTAACTATATCCGAGGAGGTCAGGCCATATTTCTTGAGAAGCTCCTTCCATGGCCCAGACTCAGCGAAGACATCCTTAACCCCGACGAACTGCATGGGGACTGGATAGCTTTGGACTACGGCCTCGGCGACCGCGCTTCCAAGACCTCCTATGACACTATGCTCCTCGGCCGTCACTATCGCGCCCGTCTCCTTAGCCGCCTTGATCAACAGGTTCTCGTCTATTGGCTTTATGGTGTGGATGTTTATGACCTTGGCGCTTATCCCCTCCTTCCTCAGCTCCTCGAAGGCTTGGAGCGCTTCATAGACCATTAAACCGGTTGCGACTATCGTTACATCACTTCCATCCTTCAAAGTTATCCCCTCACCTATCTTGAAGTTCAGCTTCCTCCCCTCAAAGCTATAATCCTCCCCATAGATCACCGGGATCTTGGGTCTCCCAAGCCTGAGATAGGCTGGCCCATAATGCTTAACCAATGCTTTAACGGCTTCCCTCGTCTCGATGGCGTCGGCTGGAACTATCACCGCCACATTTGGAATCACCCTCATGGAAGCTATATCTTCAGTGCAGTGATGTGATACGCCATCCTCTCCAACGCTTATCCCACCATGGGATGCGACGACCTTGACGTTAAGGTTGGGATACGCTATGGACTGCCTAAATTGATTATATGCCCTCTGACTCGCGAAGATGGCGAAGGTGCTGGCGAAGACTATCTTACCGCATGAAGCCAATCCCGCCGCCGCCCCCATCATGTTCGCCTCAGCTATCCCGAAGTTGAAGAACCTGTCAGGAAATTCCTTAGCGAAATACTTGGTTCTCGTCGATGATGATAGATCTGCGTCTAAGACCACTATGTTCTTGTAGATCCTTCCAAGCTCGACTAAGGTCTTGCCATATGCGTCTCTCGTCGCCATGACCTTAACTTCTTTGACCTCGCTCACTCTTCCTACCCTCTATTAATCGGAATGAGGTTGCTTTTAAGACTTCTAAGAGGCTGAACTCTCCCCGAAAAAGTTAACTCGTGGATAAGAACCTCTCTTGAAGCTCAAGCTCTTTTAAGGCGAGTTTAAGCTGCTCCTCGGTCAACGGCTTTCCATGAAACTCCACCTTCCCCTCCATAAACGACACCCCCTTACCCTTAACCGTGTGCGCTATTATCACGGTCGGCTTACCCTTAATCCTCTCGGCGAGATCCAACGCGTCTAAGATCTGCCTAACATTATGGCCATCTATCTCCATCACATGCCATCCAAACGCCCTCCACTTCTCCGCGAGAGGCTCGATACTCATTATCTCATTTACCGGTCCGTCGAGCTGCAATCCATTATAATCTACTATCGCTAGGAGGTTGTCGAGCTTGTAGTGTGCAGCGGACATCGCCGCCTCCCAAACTTGACCCTCATCCAGTTCGCCATCACCCAGGAGGACGTAGACTCGATACGATTTCCTATCGATCCTTCCAGCTAAAGCCATTCCAACCCCGATCGATAGGCCTTGACCTAAGCTCCCGGTCGATGCCTCGACGCCTGGGGTCTTCCTCATATCTGGATGGCCTTGAAGGATTGAGCCTATCTTCCTCAGAGTCCAGAGAGCCTCTCTTGGGAAGAATCCAGCCCTCGATAAGGCGGAGTAGAGAGCTGGACATACATGGCCCTTTGAGAGGATGAATCTATCTCTATCCTCCCAACGCGGGTTTTCGGGATCATATCTCAAGTGATGAAAGTATAGGCATGCTATTATCTCTGCGGCTGATAGAGATCCGCCTGGATGCCCTGAACCCGCTTTGGTTGTCATTAGTAGGGAGTCCTTCCTGACCTCCAACGCTATCTTCCTGAGCCTTTGGACGAGTTCTTCACTATGAGGCTCAGCCTTGTGGTCGAATATTGCCATGCTTCAAGCCAATTCCTTTCCTCAACTATTTTTAAGTTTAAGCGTGATTCATGGATAGCGGTTTATAGAAATGTTTGGTGATGTCAGCTCTTCTTCTCTCCCATCGCCTTCTTCAGCTCTTCAACGGCCTTAATCGCTTCTTGAATCGAGGAGGCATCCTCAAGAGTTGATACGTCTCCTAGCTGTGCTCCGCTCACAACGGCCTTCAAAAGCCTCCTCATGATCTTCCCGCTTCTAGTCTTCGGAAGCTTTGAGACGAAGTATATCGCCTCGGGGGTTGCGACCGGGCCTATTCTCTTCCTAATCCACATCCTAAGCTCTTTTCTGAGATCCTCGCTCGGCTCGCATCCCTCCTTTAGGGTTACGAAGGCGACTATGCTCTCACCCTTAACCTCGTGGGGCTTCCCTATCACCGCGGCCTCGGATACGGCTGGATGCTCGATGAACGCGCTCTCAAGCTCTATGGTCCCAATCCTATGGCCCGCAACCTTGATCACCTCATCAGCTCTCCCCATGAACTTGATGTATCCCTCTTCATCCTTCATGGCATAGTCCCCGGTATAGTAGATCGCTGGAGGCTTAATCTTGAACTCTAGCTCCTCGTTAGGCTTAAACTTGCTCCAATAGACCCGCTTATACCTCTCTGGATCCCTCCAGAGGGTCATCAGCATTCCAGGCCATGGAGCTAGGATCACTAGATAACCTCTCTCGTAGGGCTTTGTGGGCTTACCCTCGTCGTTGACGACCTCGGCATGAACTCCTGGAAGGGCATAGGATACCGAGAAGTTTGGCTTGAGCGGAACGAGCTCTATTCCCGGGGCTGGCGAGATCATGAATCCGCCGGTCTCGGTCTGCCACCAAGTATCTATTATCGGACACCTCTCCTTCCCAACAACCTTGTAATACCATCTCCAAGCCTCCGGGTCTATGGGTTCGCCGACGGTCCCGAGGATTCTGAGGGTGCTTAGATCATGCTTGTGAACCCATTCCTCCCCAAATCTCATATGCATCCTAATCGCGGTTGGAGCTGTGTAGAACTCCGTCACCCCATATTTCTCGATTATCTCCCACCACCTATCCGGCGCTGGATAGTCTGGGGCTCCATCATACATCACTTGAGTCACTCCATGCATTAGGGGCGCATAGACCGTGTAGCTGTGGCCGGTTATCCAGCCTATGTCGGCCGTTGACCACCATATGTCGTCGGGCTTGGGGTCGAAAGCCCACTTCATAGTGGCCCAAACCCATACGAGGTAGCCTCCACTGCTGTGAACCACTCCCTTAGGCTTTCCAGTCGTCCCGCTGGTATAGAGGATGAAGAGCGGATCCGTTGCATCGATTGGGACGGGAGGGCAATATGGCTCCGCATCTTTCATCAATTCATGCCACCAGAGATCTCTTCCCTCGGTCATCGGCGTATCCTCGAGCCCAACCCTCTTAACGACGACGACCTTCTCTATACTCTTAGTCTGCTTAACCGCTTCATCGGCGCTCTTCTTAAGCTGGATAAGCTTACCCCTCCTATAGAAGGCGTCGGCTGTTATCAGGAGCTTTGCCTCAGCGTCGTTTATTCTATCGGCGAGAGCCGATGCGCTGAATCCTGAGAAGACCACGCTGTGAAGCGCTCCAATCCTCGTACATGCGAGCATAGCTATTGGAAGCTCTGGGATCATCGGGAGGTAGATGGAGACCCTATCTCCCTTCTTCACTCCAAGCCTCTTCAAGACGTTTGCGAATTTATTGACCTCTCTCCAGAGCTGATAGTAGGTTAGGGTTCTCGTTGTTCCCTCTTCACCTTCCCAGAAGTATGCGACCTTATTCTTGTTCCCATTCTTGAGATTCATGTCTAGGCAGTTATAGGATGCGTTGATAACCCCTCCAACAAACCATTTCGCGAACGGCGGATCCCAGACTAAGACCTTCTCCCATCGCTTAAACCACACTAGATTCTCGGCTATCTCCGACCAAAATCCCTCAGGATCCTCGAGCGCCCTCCTCTGAAACTCTTTCAGCCTCTCACCAAAGTATATTTTCCGCTCCTCGTGAACCTCTGAAGATGACTTCTCCTCACTCATGATTAACACCTTACCAAGGGAGACCTCAAGAAAAGCTCCTAAAAAAGATTAGGTTGAGAAACAGGTTTTTACCTACTCATGAGATCTTCTAGGTCGAGGATGAATACCCGCCCTGTAAAGGGATTAGATCTGGGGATATGTTCGAACTGCGGTAGGAGGGCTCCCATCTACTTCAGGAGATACTCGGGGGTTAAGCTCTGCCCTACATGCTTTAAGGAGGACTTCATCAAGAGGGTTAGGAGAACTATATCGAGATATGAGCTCCTCAAATATGATGATAGAATATTGGTCGCGGTCTCGGGCGGGAAGGATAGCCTAGTCCTCTTAAAAGTCCTCTATGAGATTGAGCGAGACTTTCCGAAGTCAGAGCTCCTAGCCGCCCTAGTAAATGAGGGAATAGACTCCTATCGTCTAGATTGTTCAAGAGTCTCAAGAGAGTTCGCAAACGACTTAAACATAGAGTTACACGAGCTCTCCTTCAAAGACCTATATGGGTTCACGTTGAATGAGGTCGTTGAGTCTGGGATCGCCGAGAAGCTTAAACTCCATCCATGCACGATATGCGGTGTCTTGAGGAGGAAGGCGCTCGTCACGGCTGCTAGAAGGCTTGGGGCCACGGTCATAGCCACCGCCCACACACTCGAAGACATCGTCCAAACATATCTCCTAAACCTGCTGAGGGGGGAGAGGAACATGAGACCTATAGGCTTGAGGAGGGAGGCTGAGAATGTCATTCCAAGGGTTGCGCCGCTTAGATTGACCCCGCAGAGGGAGATCGCCCTCTACGCATATCTCGAGGGGATTCCATTTCAGCTGAGGTCTTGTCCATACACCCATGAGTCCATGAGGGATGAGATAAGAAACTTCCTAACCCTATACGATTACAAGTATCCTGGAAGCCTATACGCGTTCCTCAGCATATTCGAGAAGATTCTTGAGAGGATTCCGCAATCAGCCGAGGTCAATAGATGTGAGATCTGCGGCGAGCCGACCGATAGGAGGATATGTAGGGCGTGTGAGATAGTTCTCTCGATAAAGGGTCTCTTGAGGAATTAGAGCTGGAAGAAGCCGAAGGTCCTATAGGTGAATGCTATATTTAATGCTAGGAGTGTTACGCATATCGAGGTCAATCCAATATTGAATGCCTTCAGCTTCTTCTCATCCCTTATCCAAAATTCGAGTAGGGAGCTTAGGAACAAGCTTCCATCTAGGAAGTATATGGGGAGCATGTTGAATATGGCGACGCCTAGGGCGACGAGCTGAATCCACCAAAACGTCCTGTATGCATTATACTCGACCATTGGATCTCCCAAACTAATCCTCATGGAGCGATAGTAATCTATCCGCTTAACACCTATCCCCCTCAAAATCCAGGCTATTGGCATGTTGATAGGCTTCTTCAACCTGTATGAGATGTCGCCTCTCATAGTCTCCACCACGATCATATCCTCGGCGGTGATGTTTTGGAGGAGCGTCTCTCGATTCACCGTGACGCCGTTAACCCCAACTACAACGTCCCCGACAGATATTCTCGTGGCATTCCCCTCAACCTCTAAGACTATCACCCCAGACTCCATTGGGAGAAATAATCCCATCATCAGGAACACTATTAGTAAGCCGACGACGAGATTTGCGAAGCTTCCAGCCGCCGCAACCCTCATCTTAGATTTGGGATGAGCCTTATTGAACTCCTCTTCATCGGGTTCAACGAATCCTCCGGGAAATATGAATGCTAAGAAGAGGCCTGTGGACTTCAACTTTATCTTCTCAAGCCTTGCCACAAGCCCATGCATCCCCTCATGCGTTATCAAGACTATCCCCAAGGCTAGTAGGATGTATGGTAGGTGCTCAAGCCTTATCGTCACCCCTATGATCAATGGAACCACTATATTCTGGGGACCGACCTGCTGGGGGGCGAATAAGTATGTTCCAAGATTACTTGCAAGGAAGTAGATTGAGAAGGCCATGAGGCCGAATCCTATCGCTACTCCAATATTTGAGAGAACCCTCCAGAAGAGGGGGAATTTATCCACCACTCTATCAAAGAAATCTATGGCCTTTCTCGACCGCAATACAAATGCTAAGGGATAGAGTTTGAGATTGCCGAGATCCTCACGCGAGAAAATCACCCTTAGAATCAGATACACTAAGAGCCAGCCCGCCGCCAACGCCAATAGGTATAGGTAGATTAACATCACTCGGCAGATAGCTTAGAGTAGAGCAAAATAAAGGTTAGTAGGCTCTGGCGATGAACCTAATTAAACTTCGTCCACCTCTCTAGATCAGGGTCTTCTCGGTCTTCGCATCGAACACATGTAGCTTCTCAAGGGGGAATCCTACCCAGACCTTCTGGCCTGGTGGGGGGATCTCTATCGTCGGCGGAGTGACGGCCTTTAATAGATATTCGCCAGCCTTGAGGTCAACGATTATCCTAGATCCCATAGGCTCTATAACATATACATCGGCTTGGAAGATGGAGTTCGCCTCCCTCTCCTTCGATAATATCATGTGTTCAGGCCTGAAGCCTATGACGACCTCGCTTCCAGATGCTTCCCTCTTCACGATCTCGCCCAGCTCCCTCTCAAGCTCGTATTGGAAGAATCCGGCGTCGAGTATTATTCTCGAATCCTTCTCGACGATCGAGGCCTTGATGAAGTTCATGGGCGGGCTTCCAATAAATCCTGCGACGAATAGGTTCGCGGGCTTCTCATAAACATGATTGGGCTCGCTATACTGGAGTATCTTGCCCTTATTCATCACGGCGATTCTATCGGCCATGGCCATCGCCTCGGCCTGATCGTGGGTCACGTAGATCGTGGTGATCTTTAGATCTCTCTGAAGCTTCTTGAGCTCGGCTCTCATATAGACCCTTAGCTTAGCGTCTAGGTTGCTTAGAGGCTCATCCATCAAGAAGACCTTTGGAGTCCTAACCAGAGCTCGGCCCAAGGCGACTCTCTGCTGCTGGCCTCCGCTGAGCTGCCTGGGCTTCCTATCTAAGAGCTCTTCGATCCTGAGGAGCTTCGCGACCTCTTTAACCTTCTTATCTATCTCGTCTTTCGGAAGCTTTCTCATCTTTAATGGGAAGGCGAGGTTTCCATAGACGGTCATGTGGGGGTAGAGGGCGTAGCTCTGGAAGACCATGGCGACATCCCTATCCTTTGGTGGAAGGTCATTCACCAATCTATCATCGATGTAGATCTCCCCCTCATCAGGAGTCTCGAGACCGGCTATACATCTAAGGGTTGTGGTCTTCCCGCATCCAGACGGGCCTAGGAGGATTATGAACTCACCATCTCTTACATCGAAGCTAACTCCATCGACGGCGATGGTCTTATCAAACCTCTTAACCAGATTGACGACTTTAACTTTACTCATCCTAAGTGTAGCTGGATCTCCCTTTTTTAAAACTTTCCCCTAAAAACCGCCCAATTCCCCTCCTACAAGCCTTATTCGCCGTCTTTCGGACCCCTAGCTTAAATCCTTAGATGGGAGGTGGCTTATGGAGAGAAAATCGTAAATAATGAGGTTAAGAGATTTATGGTCGAAGGTCTAGCCCTGCGAGGTGGTTAGCCTTGGAGGGGTCAAGCTCTGAGAGTTGGGAAGAGAAGAGGGACAAGGCCGTCCAGATACTCGAGGCCGTGGCGAATGATGTCGGAACCCCTAGGAATATTAGGAGGGCTGCTAAGGCCGCCGCCGATGAACTGTTTAACGAGAAGTATACTCCTGCTGTTAGGGCTGCGAATGCTATAGAGATGGTTGAGGAGATAATTAATGACCCGAATATGCCCGTGTTTACGAGGACTCAGCTTTGGATGGCGATCTCGATCTTGGAAACCATCCGCTCGATGCCAACGTAATCCATTGATATTCCCAAGCTAATAATCTCAGAGTATCTTCACGGATTTGGCCATTTAAAGATTATATCTGAAGCTTTGGACGATACTGTCGCCTTGACAGCTCATAGGGGTAGAAGCAAGATAAGGTTTGAGATGACGAATGAAGATGGAGACAAGATAATCTTGGTGTTTGAGGGTAAGATTAGTAGGGAGAAGCTCATGCAGGTCGCGGATCTCATGGAGCTTTATGGGGGGCTCTCTGAATCCGATGGACAGGAACCCTACTTTGAGGGGAGTAAGCTAGCTAAGCTCGCTAGGGTGATTTCAAAATATTTTCCAGCAACCTACTTCACATCCCGTGAAGCTGTCGAGGCATATATCTCCGAGTATAGGGAGCCGATAAGCCTCAGCACGACATCAACCTATCTCGCGAGGCTCGCTGAGAGAGGATTTCTTGAGCGAAGGAGATTCGGAGGAGTGATAAGGTATAGGGTCATTCGAAATCAGCCTCAATATACTCAGAGATTTGAATCGTATGACCAAAGGTTTTAGAGCTGATCCAGCTATTTCTTTATCGTCTACTATTTTGTATTACTGGAAGGGGACGGATATGAGGAAGGCTCTAGCCGATTTTCTCAAGAGATCTGGGCTCAAAATACCCGATCCAAAGCTTTTAGACGAGTTATTGAAGGAATCCCATCTAACGAGGGCTCAGATCGAGACTCTACTGATCGAGCTTGGAGCAATGAATTTAGGTCTCAAGCTAAGCGTCGAGGAGAAGGCGAGGCTTAGAGGTGTGACCAAGGGAGCCTATTCGCGGACTAAGCGCCAAGCGATGGATAATATCAGGAAGAGCATCTACACGATCATGCTCTTAAGGCTCTTGGGAATCTTCGGGGATGAGGCCATGGCCTCGATCTTAGAGGCGTCCAATCTCTTGGTCATGGGGAGGTTTGACGAGGCCGTGACCGTTCTGAGATCCGTGACCTCCTGTGATGTCACAAGGTAGCCGCGCCGCGAATCTTTGAGTTTATTTAAATCGGGATTGGATAATGTTTTAATTTCCCCTCAGTATTTAACGGCTTGCTGAGAACCGTTGATGGATGAGGTTTTAGGATGGGGGTTGGTGACGCTCTTTATAGCTCTCTTCATAGCTCAATCGATCATCTTCACAGTCCTGCTTTTAAGGCTTAGGAGGAAGCTTCACTCGATTAAGGCTCAGAGAGCTTGGGAACCCTTCCAAATAATTGAGAGACCCTCCCAGACAACCCTCAAGGTCTTGAAGGAATTATCGGCTTCAGGCAGTTTAGAGGCGAGAGAGCTCAGTAAGAGAC
>Ga0190286_1000838_pt1 | contig 11952 bp, 7 predicted proteins | sample 48691834_MG_FD_183241 | JGI IMG/M metagenome (GOLD analysis project Ga0190286, IMG submission 183241) | Hydrothermal vent microbial mat bacterial communities from Southern Trench, Guaymas Basin, Mexico - 4869-18-3-4_MG | ecosystem: Environmental > Aquatic > Marine > Hydrothermal vents > Microbial... | reverse complement strand
CCACCCTCAACCGTCGGCAGTATACCGGGGCGCTCCACGCCGTCTATGAATATCTTGTAACCGTAAAGTGCAGCTCCACCCTCGCCGTCCTCCGGGGAATCGTCGGAGAGCCTTATTACGACCTTCTCGACGTATCCCGCAAGCTGCCCCTCTACGAGGACCCCCTTTAAGGAACTTTCGGGCAGGCTATAATCGCTCCTCGAGTTATGGGCCGTGACGTAATGTGCTCCGACCTTAACGTATCCTCCTATCCGGACGGTCCCCCTTATGCCCAAAAGCCTGGAGGAGCTTGTTAGGTCCACCCCAACGAACTCCTCCCTCTCGGCTGCTATCTCGGGATAGGCCGTGCGGCTCGCCAAGACCGTGAAGGAGTACTTGTCGCTTGCGAAGTCCCACTGTATCCCGTTAAAGCTCGGCTTGGAGAAGACCAAGGGGGTCAGGGTGGTCCTGAGCACATCGCCTATGGTCAGAGCTGTGTAGAACTGCCCCTTAGAAGTCCTGGATATCACCACGTTGTCGAACCAGCTCCTGAACTGCGGACTCTTCCTTATGTGGCTCCCGAGCCTGTAGGGCTGCTCCTCCGTCCAGTTGTATATTTCCCAGCCCTTAGTTATGTAGTTCCCGAACATATCGTACCACTTGAACCCCTCCAGGTATATGTTCACGTACCTCCTGTACGGCTCCCTTGCGTAGTTCGTATACTCCCACCCCTTCCATCCATATTCCTGATAAAGCTCCTGGGCGACGTACCACTTCCTGAGGCTGGGAGCCAATGCGCTCATGGAAATATGCACCCCGCTCGGGGTCAGGGGATAAAAGCTGGTCTCGACCTCCCCCTTCGAAACCCCCGCCGTCAGGAGCAACATGGAACAGACGATCGCAGCTCCTCTCATCTCTTTGCCTCCTTTCAACTTTCCTCAGTAAACTACTCCTATCGTCCTTGCCACTGTCCCGCACCCCGAATCGGTCCTGACCGAGACCTCACATATGTAGATCCCTGGGGGCACCAGATCTCCCGAACTGTCCTTCCCATCCCAGGAGTACCTCCAGTTTCCCTCCTTCTCCAACTCCTTCACTAAGTGCCCACCGATGTCGTATATCCTGACCTCGGGCTCCCTCCCCTCCACCTTCAGTAGGCTGAAGGTTATATCTGCCTTATCTCCGGACCCATCGCCGTTCGGGGTGATCAAAGGTGTAACCCTCAGGTTCCATACCAGCCTCTCGGTTTCGGCAAGCACAGGAACTAAGACCGAGGTGGCCCCCGGTCCTGCAGGCCTCACCTCCTGCCAAACCCCGGAGAGCCCGAGGAAGGCCCTGAAGGTCGTCCTGTTCTTCGAAACCCTGGCCTTGAACCATATTTCAAGGGAGTCACCCTTAACCAGCCCCGGAAGTTTCACGGACAGGGAATCCCTTCCGAAGTACACGGAGGAAGGGTCCAAAGGTCTTCCGTTCAATTTTACAGTATCCTCGACCACAGGACCCCTTATAAGGACGTTTTTGAACCCCTTATCCTGAGGCCCTGCCTCGGTCCATATCTTATAGGTGTATCCCAAGGCCGAATCCACTTCGCTCACCTCCCTGGGCTCCAAGGAACCTATGGCCTCCTTCACGAGCGGCTCGGTCACATCTATCCAAAGCCCCTTAAACGTCGGGGCCATATCCCTCCTCTCGGTCACGAGCTTCACCCTGAATTGGACGTACCCGCAGGGGGAGGGCGAAAGGAAAGGCCCTTCCTGAGGGTAGAGAAAGCTCCAATCGCTCCAACCGGTGCCGGGCTTTATATCCTTGAACTCTTTATGTCTTAACCTCTTGGGAAGCCTGAGGTACTCCTCCCTGGTCACCTCCTTCAGCTTCTTACCTATCTTCTTGTAATAGGTCCATACCGTATCGACAACATCTCCGGTCCTGGTCTGGACCTCCACCCTCGTCTCAGGATACGACGGCTGATCTGCCTTCCACATGAGGGTCGTCACAAGCCTATCCCCTCTCCCGCCCGTAAGCCATGCCAGCCCGACGGGCCCGGATTCGAAGGTGGCCTCGGCAGGATACCCCTCTCCGAATATCTGCATCTCGAAGAGGCGCACCTTGCCCCTCCCCCACGTCATGAAACCGTGGGCCGTCCTGAAGAATATATGGCGCACCTTCATCGGCTCGAAATCATGGAAGTAATGTAGCTGGTAGGGCATGCTCCTGTTCTCGACGTCCGCCAGGAGCTTGTAATCGTACTTGTTCCCCGGCGGCCAATCCAGGGGCCCTCCAGGCCTCGGCGAGCCGTCGGATACCATGAGGATGTATCCGGCTGGCACATCGGAATATCCAGATATCCTCGTCGAAGCGTACATTCCGGATTGTTTGCCGAAGTCCAGATATATCTCGTCAACCCAGAACGTCGCCCCCAGGTCCCATTCGAAGCACGACGCCAAGTTCGGGTCGGTCGGATTTCTACACCATTCCACATCCGGCACTGGCTGGAACTCCCATCCCCTGCCGGCATGTCCATCGAATATGTTAGGTGCCTTGTCTTCATTTATGTAAGCCTTTATATTACCTCCATTCTCATTTGTCAGGAATGCTACGTTATCGCCGACGGCCTGGACCTCAACCTCGGCCAAGGCGGGCCTTCCAGATATGTTGGGAGCCTCCATCATTATCCTTATGAACCTCACCAGATCCAAGTTCAAAACTTTCTTCAGGGGCTCCCCTGCCTCGGTGGTATCCCCTGCTTCCTCGTACCTCACGGTATATTCTATGCACCTTTCCCTATTTATCCCCTCCGTCCTTCCTAAGAGCCTGTATTCTGGGACGTCCCAGTCCCTTCCCGTGCCGTTTGATATGTAGACCTTGAACCTCTCGAAGGGCTTCAGGGTATCCCCCGAGACCACCGTATCCGCAAATGTAAGCTTTATCTTTCTGGTAAGTACGGCCTTGCCAAGGTCGAGCTCTATCATCCAGTCCTCTACCGGGTCCCTGGGGTCGGGGCTCCACCAAGTGTCCTCCCTCCCGTCGGCCACCTTCCCCGCATCCCTCCGGTTCGATCTCGCCATCACCCCCCCTCCGAACTTGGCCAGCTCGAGGGCAGCATTTACTCCCTTCCTGAACTTGACCATCCCTATGGTGCCGTCCTCATGGAACCTTATCACCCCCCTCGGCATGGCCCACCTCACCTCTCTCCCTACGGGCGTCCTCCATACAGTATCTATCCTCACCTGGTACAGCTTGGCCGAACAGGAGCCGAAGGCCATCATCGCTGTCAAGATCCATCCCATAGGCATCTCCTTAATATACGACTATAACGGGCACAGCCCTCTCCGTCCTCCCCTGGTCGGTCTCCACGGATATCTTCACCAGGTAGACCCCGGGAAGCACCAACCTGCCATCCTCGTCCCTGCCGTTCCATCCCTTAACCTTCCCGAAGGCGCTGCCCGTCTCCTCCTCCACAAGCTTCCTCACCATCCTCCCGGCCATGTCGTACACCCCCAGCTCCACCTTCGCCCCCTCCATGACCAGGGAGATGGTGTACGTAACTTCGGTAGAATCGTTCGAACCGTCGCCGTTCGGCGTCACCACGACCGGGGCGACATGAAAATCCTTCAACACTTCTAAGGACCTGGCTGCCGCGAAAACCTGAAGTTGGTTCGTACCTATCCAGTCCACGGCATCCCCGGAGACGGCCCTCTGAGGAATCAGCTCCCTTCCCCTATCCCATACCTCGACGAAGAAGTTGGTGCTGTACGAAAGCACCGCCGTCCTGAACCTCACCTCAACAGGCTCATCGTCCCCCACCTCCCTCGGAAGGAAGACCTCTAAATACCTATCCCCCACATGAAGCGAATCCCGGTCCTCCTGCTTTCCTCCGATCCTCAGCTCCTCGAACTTTGGCCTTACGGGCGTGAATATCCTTACAGCGTCGAACACCTCCCTCCTTCCCGGTGCGGAGGCCTTGAGGGCGAGCACGAAGCTCGTATCCATCCCGACCTCCACCTCGGCCACCCCCTTCTCAGGCATGGGGGTCCCTTCTACGCATACCTCCCCCAAGACCTCGTCCGCAAGAGGAGGGGAAAGCTCTATCCAGATGGAATCCAGCCTTCCGAAAGCCCAGGGGTCTTCGCTGTACATCCTCACCTGGAACTGTATGTACCTCCTTACATCGGGTATGCCCACCTCCTCCCCCGAGGCCTCAACCGTGACCCAATCGCTCCAGTTATCCCTGTCGGGCTCTAAGATTCCCCTCATCCCCACATAGGGACGGTAGATCCTGTTGAACTCCATACGCCTTACACCAAGCTTTAGGTACTCCTCCCTGCTCACCACCTCCCCCCTCTCGTCGAGCATATCGTCGGTCCTGTAATATATGAGGGGGGTATCGTCCTTCCCAGTCCTCACCTTCACCTCCACCCTCACAGGAGCATCCGGGTCCTCGACCGGGACGGGGTCGATGAGCCTCTCCTCCCAAAGCTCCTTTACGCTCTTCCTCCCGAGGTCGAGCTCGCTGTACTCGCCGGGCTCCTCGGGCTCCTTCCAACTCCACTCCTTCCTCCACCTGAACTTTTTAAGATCATAAAATATCCTGCCGAAGTTCATGGGACCTTTGAGGTCTATGATCTTGGATGTGTACCAAGCCTCGGGGGAGAACCCCTGCCCGTACAGCTCTATCTCAGCCAAAGTGAAGCCGTAATCCTTGGACCTAGGATCCAAGATAAAGAACCTCAAGGGCTTAAGTGGAAACTCTATGTTCACAATTTTCTTATAGTTGGCCATGTTCTTCTCGAGGACGAAGTCCAGGGGTTCGTAGTCGGCCAGATACCTCCTGGGCGAAGGTGGCTCATTGTAAAGCGAAGCTGATACTACGTATTGCCTCATGTAGCTCTCGTAGAAGGGGCTTCCTACATACCAGTTCCCCGGTGTTATAAGCTCGTCCGACCACTTCGGATAGAACACGAACCTGTTCACCCTGACCGGGACCCCGGTATCGAAGATATAGTTATATCTGTGGGGAGCCCTCATCAGGCTGACGGGCAGCGTGTGCGCAGTCCGAGGGTCCCCATCGAACATGATGGGATGTATGTTCCACCTCCAAACCCTGGGGTCCTCCCCCTCGACGTATCCGCTCAGCTCGGGAGGAAGGCCGCAGGACTTGTCGTAGTCAACCCTCTTATCTTCCCAGACGTCGGGGAACCAAACGACGCCCTCATCGTCCTTCTTGTCCAGCATCTGAAGGATATTCTGGTAAGGCTTGTACTCCCTGAGCTGGAGCGAGCCTGTGGGAGTGATGTCGAAGGCTGTCCTCTTCCCTGGCCATCCGTACCTCCCCCCTAAGACCAGCCTGTTCTGGGCACCTATGTCGAAAGCGAGCAATATCGCTAAGAGCACCCCCATCCTCCCTCCTCAGTACACCACGACGACCGACCTCGAGCGCCTGAAGGTCTTGTTTTGGGTCTCTACAGATATCGTACAGATGTACACCCCAGGGGGTACGAGGTTCCCCTCCCTGTCCCTACAGTCCCACCTCTCTTCGTACAATCCATTCTTCCGTCTACCCTCGTCGAACTCCTCGACGAGCCTGCCGGTAACGTCGTAGATCCTGATCCTGACCCTCGCGCTGGAGAGGGGGTCCATCTGGGTTACGGCGTAGGAGAAGGAGACCTCCCTGTTTTCGGCGTTGCACACCGCAGGCGATACATCGAACTTGGGCAACACATCTCCTATGAAGCTCCTGGCCAGGTTCACCTTGAGACAGTTCGTGCCGACATCCGGATCGGCGTCGCCCGGCTCTATGATCTGCGGAAGCTCTCGAGCCTGAGTATCCAAGACGTATCCCCTGAACTCCTTGGCGTAGGTCAGGACGGAGCTTTCGAACTCCACCTTCAACGGGACCTTGTTGCGGATGTTTATCCTGTGCTCAGGAAACTCCACCCTGAGGAAGTCTCGTCCTTCGATGCATTTGGGCTTTACTTCTTCTCCCCCCACCTCGAGCCTTACGAACTTCGGCTTCGTCCCTGTCTCTATCTCTATGCAATCGAAGCCCCTCTGGGAGGGGGATGTGAAGTTCGCCTTCACGCAGTACACGAAAGCGCTCTCCCTGCCGGGCGTCACCTCCGCTATCCCTCCAGGAGGCCTGGGCTGGCCCTTTACGGAGATCTCGCCGAGCACCCTATCCGCCAGGAGGGGGGTGCTGTATTCCAGGACGAGGTCCCCCACCTTCGCCGTTTCGGTAAGCTTTCCCGAAATACGTATCCTGAACTGGAAGTACCTCCTCGGTCCGGACGTGGGGAAGGTCTCCCCTGGCTTCAAAACGTACCAAGGACTCCAGTTCTCCCTGTCCTCGACCTTAGAGCCCCTCTGCGACGGCTGCGACTCCCATTCTTCCTCGGTTATCTCGACGGTGTCCCCCTTGGCGTAATAAACCATGGGCGTCGGATCAAGTCCGCTCCTCCCCTCGACCTTGACCGAAACATCGGCGTCCGGGGCCTCCACGAGCTCCTCCCCGACCCTCCTCCATCTGGACACCTCCCACGAGACCTTCCCAAAGTTCGCCCTCCGTCCGAGGTCTACAACCCGGGAAAGATAGTAGGACTCCAAGCTGAAGCCCGAGCCGTAGAACTCCACCTCGGCGAGCTCGAAGGGATCGTCCCTCATGTTGGTTATCTTGACGAACCTCACGAGCCTCGGACTGAACCTTAGGTCCACGATGCTTTCATCGTTCTCGGGACGGGCCACAAGCTCCGACCATACCGGTCTGCCCTCCCGAAACGTGAAGCCGTCGCTTACCTTGATCATGAAACCCTTCATGTAGTAATCCTTGTAATATCCGAGTTCGTCCTTCCCCTCCTGTCTCGGGTAGAACCTTATCCTGCCTATATACAGTGGCTCACCGAAGTCGAAGTAGAATGGATATCCATAATATTTGATGCCCAAGGTCTTGAACATATCACCAGTGGAGGTGGATGGGTCCCCGTCCACCAAGAAGAGGAAGGACTTGTGCTGGTAGGCCGCAAGAGGGACCCATACCCTGGGAGTTCCAGTGGCCGTATAATCCTCCGGGCTCCCCGGCTCCCAGTCCAGCTTCAACGCTACATCTTCGTCGGGCCTCAGCTCCCTGGGCTGTATACAACCCGGAGAGGCTTCGAAGTCTATCCCCGACATACCAAGACAAAGGGCCTTCCAATCCTCCACCCTCCACTCCCTGACCCTTGCCCCCGCACCTCCGCAGACGAGGAAGGCCGCCAGGAAGGCCGCTCCACGCAGGTACCTCATTCTCCCCTCGCTACCTTAGGCTCACGGGCCCTGTAAACCTCCCTTTCGAAGTGGAAGGCCATGTCCACTGCCTCGAGAGGTTCGCCCATGTAATCGAACCTGAGGACCACATCCCTGAGGCGTACTATGAAATCCGTTACGTCCGTATGCAACGGAGGAAACACTATGTATCCTTCCCTCTCCTGACCGCTGAAGACAGGAGCTTTCTGGTACAGGGTCCTCTTCAATATGTCCATCCTCTCCTCGAACTCCCCGTAAGGGTTCCCTGCATACCCTACGGTATAACGGCTGAAGAAATTCTCTAGGTCTAATAAACTCAATGGCTTATATCTACGGCCGTTGGACGCCACTATCTCCGCCTTGAGGGGGTCGACCTCCACCTTAGGAAATTCGTAGTTCTTAACCCTCAACCTGAAGACCGTGAACCTCGTCGGCGTCCATTTCTCCCCTAAGGGACGCCAATATCCGTAAGTGTATGGGTTCACCCCCTCCTTGGTAGCAGTGGGGAACTGTCTGTTAAGCTCCTCGTCGGTCATGGGCCTCAGGCCGACCTCGAACCGGCCGATGGAATGTTCGACCGTCCCATCGTCCAGGACGACGACACCTTCCTCCTGTCCCCCCTCCGGAGCCGGACGCACAGGGCCGGCGAAGTAGCGATAGCCCACTGTAGCACAACTTATGGACAACAAGGCCGCAAGCAAACTCTTCCTCAAGGCCTCCTCCCTAATAAAATAAGGGGGCGAAAGGTCTTTAATTTCCCCTTCCGCCCCCAAGACTCCCTTACTTGAAGCTCGCCTTCAAGGCGCCCCAGGAGCTGGGCTCGACCGCCACCATCGTGCCCACCTCGTACAGGGGGTTGTCCACGAGGTAGGCATCGTTGAAGTGGTCGGCGTTCGTCCAGAATGCGTTCCCCTCGGGGCCCATGGTCCCTATCTGGGTGTCCCTGGTGCCGAGCTCCGTGTCGGCATCGTCCCATGCGACCCCGAAGCCTATGGCCTCACCAGCATCGTACGAGGCCCGGAGGTCGTGCCTGACCGACTCCTCGGCAGACGTCCCCACCTCATCCCAGAGGGCGACCTTCCATTCGTAAGCATAGGTCACGTTCTCGGTCTCGGTGGGTGTCACGACCTCTGCGTAGAAGTACTCCGGAGCTGACACCCACTTGGCCCCTTCCCTGGCCCAGATGGCGCACCTGGTGTTGTCCTCGTCGTATCCCGGCTCCAACGGAAGCTCGCCGAGCCTTATATGCAGCTGTTGGGCGGTCTCCGCATGGAGGTCATAGCCTGACCTGTAGTTCCCGCCCGAGTTGTCGGCGTCCGTCATTATCTCTATGCCATCCTCCTTCCATGCGTCGCCGTTCCTGGGGACGCCTATGAGGAGGATGTCGTCGGTCACCCTGCTGTACCCGTAGAGGAAGTTGTCGGTGCCCCATCCGAGGTAGAGGACGCCCGACCAATCCTCAGGACCGGAAAGCTCACTTCCGGTGACTATCCGGAAGTATTCGGGGGTATCCGTCGAGGAAAGCATCATATCCTGGGGATAGAAGGTCGGGTCCTCCCACTCGGTTCCGGCCCCGTCTATAGTGACGCGGCTCGCATCGATGTAGGGGACCAATATGTCCGGACCGGTGCCGGCGTACGCCATCCCTGCTACAAACGCACACACCACCAATGCCAACCAAGCTGCCTTCATCTCTCCCTCCTTTCTAAAGGGGCCCAACGACTACAACACCTCCAACGATCTGCTCCGAAGGCCATCACCCCCTTTCCGAAGATTTCTGGCGTCCTTAATATACAAAACGGTTTCACGCTTGTCAAGACCTTTTTCTTTTTCTACTTCTTTATTTATTTTTTTATTTATTACCAGGCCAGTGAGCCAGACATAATGGCCTACACCTCCATAAGCTTGGAGAATTTTAGCTTACGGAGCATCCGAGTCCCAGGTTGACTTTTCACCTCTATGGAGGTATTTTTGAACGACACACAAAGGAGGAAGGTATGAGCCTTCTGGGCGTAGATGTGGGGACGACAGGAACCAAGGCCGTGGCGTTCAACTTAGAAGGGGAAGCGATCGCCTCGGCCTACAGGGAGTATCCCCTGTTAAGCCCGAGACCCGGGTGGCTCGAGCTGGACGCCCGTAAGGTGGGGGATGCCGTGCTGGACGTCGTGAGGGAGGTGGCCTCGAAGACCAAGCACGACCCGATAAGGGCCCTCAGCGTCTCCTGCCAGGGCGAGGCCACAGTTCCCGTATCGAGGGACGGGGAGGTACTCTACAATACCCCGATATCCTTCGACTCCCGCACCGACGACCTGGCCAGGTGGTGGGCCGAGAGGATGTCACGGGAGGAGGCCTTCGGGATAACTGGAATGCCCCTGCACCCTATGCACACCATATTCAAGATACTCTGGATCCGGGAGCACGAGCCCGAGGTCTTCAGGAAGGTATGGAAGTTCTTGTGTTACGAAGAGTACGTCTTTTACCTGCTCGGTCTGGAACCTACGACCGACTACTCTTTGGCGGCGAGGACCATGGCCTTCGATGTGAGGAAGAAGGCATGGTCCGAAAGGATTTTGTCCGTCGCAGGACTTCCTGAGGACATGTTCCCGAAGGTCGTCCCCTCCGGCACGGCCGTGGGGGAGGTACCGAGGAAGAGGGCCGAGGAACTGGGCCTCCCCGAGGGTGTCTTAGCCGTCACCGGGGGACACGACCAACCCTGCAACGCCCTGGGCTCGGGCGTCGTGAGGGAGGAGGTAGCTGCCTACGGGGTCGGGACAGTGGAGTGCATAACTCCTGCTTTCGGGGAGGTCCCCCGCCCCGAAAGGCTCCTCTCGCACAACTTCGCCTGTTATCCGCACGTGGCTCCCGGGTTCTGGGTCACCTTAGCCTTCAACTTCACGGGCGGGTCGCTCCTCAGGTGGTACAGGGACAACTTCGGGGAGAAGGAGAGGGAGGAGGCAGGAAGGCTCGGAACGGACCCCTACGACCTCATACTTTCCGACCTCCCCGAGGGACCTACCGGCCTCCTCGTCCTCCCCCACTTCACCGCCACCGGAACCCCTCACTTCGACGTCCACTCCAAGGGGGTCGTGATGGGGCTCACGCTCTCGACGTCCCGCAAGGAGTTCGTAAAGGCCCTGTTGGAGGGGGTGACCATGGAGATGAGGCTGAACTTGGAGCTTTTGGAGGAGGCTGGGGTACAGGTCCGCAAGCTGAGGCTCACCGGAGGGGGGGCGAAATCCGCGGTCTGGGCCAAGATAAAGGCGGACATCTTGGGAAGGTCCATCTCCACCCTGCACGTGAGCGAGGCCACCTCCTTGGGCACGGCCATATTGGCCGGGGTGGCCCTGGGGGAATACAGCTCCGTCGAGGAGGCGGCGGACGGGCTCGTCCGGGTGAAGGAGACCTTCGAACCCGATCCGAAGCTCCACGAGGTCTACACCGAAAGGTTCGAGCTTTACAAGGAAATTTACCCGAGGCTCAAGGACATCCTGCACGAAGTTTAGACAGATCCTTGAGGTCCCAAGTGAGAGGTCTGCTGGAGCTGGTAAGGCCCCTCAACATGGCGATCGGGTTTGCGGCCGTCGTGGTCGGGGCTCTCGTGGCAGGTTCCCTCGGGCCCATCTCCGACGTCCTGAGGGCGGCCCTTTCCGCGTCGTTGATATTGGGAGGTGGAAACTCCCTAAACGACCTCTGCGACCTGGAGGAGGACAGAAGGAACAGGCCCTCAAGGCCCATACCGTCGGGCAGGGCCTCGCCTACCGCCGCAGGGATCTGGGCCGCCCTCCTCTTCGCCTCCGGGCTTCTTGCGGCATTTCCCCTGGGCCGTCCCTTCCCCTTGGCCCTCTCGGCCGTTGGGCTCCTCGTGCTGTACGATATCTTCCTCAAACGCTTGCCCTTGGTGGGAAACCTGGCCGTAGCCCTCCTAGGAGGGGCCGCTTTCCTCTACGGGGGGATGGCCGTCGGAAGGATCGAAGGGGCTCTGGTCCCCGCGGTCCTCGCCTTCCTCTTCCACCTCGGAAGGGAACTCATCAAGGACGCCGAGGACGTGGAGGGGGACAGGGAGGCTGGGGTCAGGACCTTGGCCGTGGTCCGGGGGAGGGACTCCTCCCTCCGCTGGGCTAGCGCAACCTTGCTCCTCACGGCGGTCCTCGCCCCTATCCCTTTCTTCTTAGGGATGTACCGCTGGCCTTATATGGTCGTGGTCCTGTTGGGGGTGGACCCCGTGCTCGCCTATGTGGTGTACGTGCTCCTCGGATGCCCCGACCGAAGGACCTTGGGACGGTTAAGCCGCGTACTTAAGGCGGATATGCTATTGGGTCTGGCAGCCTTGGTGGCAGGAAGGTGAGCAGGAAGGCCGAGGGACGAGGAGGAACTGAAGTTCTCCTTCAAGGTGAGGCAGGAAGTCCTGAGAACGGAGGGAAGTGTCGGAGGAAGTTGAAACAGGCCTTGCTCAAGATGGCAAGGCCGAAGAACTTGGGAGCTAGACCTAAGGCCAAAGCCGCTAAAAAGGGGACCAGCGGCATCCTGAAGGTCCCCGCGGCCCAACATATCTCCCTCAGGGGCAGGGGGAGGAACGCCCCTATAGCCACACCCCAGATCCCGTACCTCCTGAACAACCTCTCCCCTTTCCTCAGCCACTTCTCCCCGATCCTGAACCACCTCACCAGAACCTGAGCACCCACCCACCTCCCCAGAAGG
>Ga0190286_1000837_pt1 | contig 11958 bp, 24 predicted proteins | sample 48691834_MG_FD_183241 | JGI IMG/M metagenome (GOLD analysis project Ga0190286, IMG submission 183241) | Hydrothermal vent microbial mat bacterial communities from Southern Trench, Guaymas Basin, Mexico - 4869-18-3-4_MG | ecosystem: Environmental > Aquatic > Marine > Hydrothermal vents >... | reverse complement strand
TAAACAGGAGGTGAGAGAAAGATGCCCAAGGAGAAATTTACCCGGAAGAAGCCCCATATAAACATAGGGACGATAGGTCATGTAGACCATGGGAAGACCACCTTAACCAGTGCCATAACCCTGGTATTATCGAAGAAAGGGTTGGCTCAGTTTAAGACCTTAGAGGAAATAGACAAAGCGCCGGAGGAGAAAGAGAGGGGATTAACCATACAGATAGCGCACATAGAGTATGAGACAGAGAAGAGGCATTATGCGCACATAGACTGTCCCGGGCATGCTGACTACATCAAGAACATGATAACCGGAGCAGCCCAGATGGATGGTGCGATACTGGTAGTAAGTGCAGCAGATGGTCCCATGCCTCAGACACGGGAGCACATACTTTTAGCCAGGCAGGTAGGGGTACCGGCGATGGTAGTATATTTAAACAAGACTGACCAGGTAGATGATGCGGAGTTACTGGAGTTGGTGGAGTTGGAGGTAAGGGATTTACTGAACAAGTATGAGTATCCTGGGGATGAGATACCGGTGATAAAGGGTAGTGCTTTAGAGTGTTTACAGTGTGGATGCGGGAAAGAGGATTGTCCTAAGTGTGGGAGCATCTGGGAGGTATTGAAGGCTATAGATGAATACATACCGGAGCCGGTAAGGGAAGTAGACAAGCCCTTTCTGATGGCCATAGAGGACATATTTTCCATAACTGGTAGAGGGACGGTGGTGACGGGTAGGGTAGAGAGGGGGAGGATAAAGCCTGGGGCAGAGGTAGAGATAGTGGGATTAAGGGAGACAAGGAAGACGGTAGCCACCTCCTTAGAGATGTTCAGGAAGGAGTTAGATGAGGCAGTGGCGGGAGACAACATAGGTATACTCTTAAGGGGAATGGATAAGGAAGAAGTGGAGAGAGGGATGGTGGTAGCGGAGCCTGGTAGTATAACTCCGCACCGGATATTCAAGGGGCAGGTATATGTGCTCACCAAAGAAGAAGGAGGCAGGCACACACCATTTTTCAGTGGATACAAGCCCCAGTTTTACTTTCGCACCACCGATGTAACCGGAACTATAAAGTTACCGGAAGGGGTAGAGATGGTAATGCCGGGAGACAATGTAGAGTTAGAGGCAGAGTTGATGAAGCAGGTAGCCTTAGAGAAGGGATTAAGGTTTGCTATAAGAGAGGGAGGACGCACTGTAGGAGCAGGAGTGGTTACCGAGATAATTAAATAGAAGAGATTATCTTTTACCATGAAAGAAAAAGATAAGATAGTGGAACAACAGAGAATAAGGGTAAGACTTAAAGCCTTTGATCACAGGATTTTAGACCAATCAGCCCGGGAAATTATTAAAACAGCAGAAAGAACAGGAGCAAAGACCGTGGGACCTGTTCCCCTTCCTACAAAAATTGAAAGATACACTGTTATAAGGTCTCCTCATATAGATAAGAGGTCTATGGAGACCTTTGAGATAAGAACTCATAAGAGACTTCTGGAGATAGTGGATCCTACCCTTAAAACTATAGATGCTCTGATGAAACTTAATTTACCTGCTGGAGTTCATGTAGAGATAAAACTGTAAAGATGATGGGATTAATAGGTAGAAAAATGGGGATGACGCAGGTTTTTTCTAAAGAGGGTATAGTTATCCCCGTTACCATAATAAAGACGGGTCCCTGTGTGGTGGTACAGAAAAAGACCAAAGAGAAGGATGGATACAACGCTCTACAGTTAGGTTTTGAAGAAGTTGAAGAGAAGAAGGTTAATAAGCCTCTTTTAGGTCACTTTAAGAAAGCAGGCGTGAAGCCGGTAAAGATTCTTCATGAGTTCAGATGGGAGAACGTAGAGAATTACAAGGAAGGGGATCTGATAACCGTAGACATTATTAAAGGATATAAATTTGTGGATGTGGAAGGGACCTCTAAGGGAAAAGGCTTTGCTGGAGTTATGAAGAGATGGGGGTTTTCAGGAGGTCCTGCTTCTCATGGAGCACATGGATGGCATAGAAGACCTGGCTCTATAGGAGCCAGTTCTTGGCCTTCTCGGGTGTTTAAGGGTAAAAAAATGCCTGGAAGGAAAGGAGGAGAGAAGGTAACGGTGAAGAGGCTGGAAATTGTGGAGATTGACGAGGAGAAAGGATTACTTCTGGTAAAGGGAGCAGTACCCGGACATAGAGGAAGTTATGTTTTTATTAAAAATCCGCAAAAGGCGTAAAGATGCTGGAATTGGAAGTTTACAACAAGAAAGGGAAAGTAGTAGATAAGGTGGGAGTAAAAGAAGAATTGTTTGGTGCTCCTATAAACAAAGCGATTCTCTATGAAGCCTTAAAGATGTACCTGGCTAATAGAAGACAGGGAACTGCAGCTACAAAAACCAGAGCAGAGGTTTCTGGAGGAGGGAGAAAACCCTATCCTCAGAAGCATACGGGAAGAGCCCGGGCTGGTTCCATAAGGTCACCTATTTGGAGAGGAGGAGGGGTAGTTTTTGGTCCTAAACCCAGAGATTACAGTTATACCATTCCTAAGAAGAAGAAAAAGTTAGCCTTTTGTTCTGCTCTCACTTCCTTACGTGAGGAAGGAAAGATTAAGATTTTGGATAAAGTTGAGGTTAAAGAAGGCAAGACCAAAGAGTTGGAAGAAATTTTAAATAACTTACAGATAAACAAGAAAATCCTCTTAGTGGTGGATAAAGCCTCTGAAGAGATAAAAAGAGCGGCTAAGAATATCCCTTACCTAAGATTAAGAGATCCTCTCTGTCTAAATACTTACGACCTTCTAACCACAGATTGGCTACTTTTCACTGTGGATTCTTTAAAGAAACTGGAGGAGAAGAGAGTATGAAGGCTAAGTTCCCTTCCCAGATTATTATTAGACCCTGGATAACTGAAAAGAGTATGAATCTAATGGAAAAGCAAAATAAGTACTTTTTCGAGGTAGCCAAGGATTCTAACAAATCTGAAATCAGGAAAGCAGTAGAAGAGATGTTCGGTGTGGAGGTAGTGAGGGTGAATACTTTTAAACGGAGAGGAAAAGTGAAGAGATTAAGATACTGGCAGAGAGGTAAAACCCCAGACCGAAAGATAGCGGTGGTCACTTTAAAAGAGGGAAATAAGATAGATATATTTGGATAGAGATGGGCATTAAACATTTAAAACCGGTAACCTCCTCTCAAAGGTTCAGGGTAGCACCTACCTTTGAGGAGATTACTAAGGAGGAGCCGGAGAAGAGTCTCTTAAAGCCTCTCCCTAAGAAAGCGGGCAGGTCTACTCAACAGGGAAGAATAACGGTGAGGAGAAGAGGGGGAGGTCATAAGAGACTTTACCGGATAATTGATTTTAAGAGAGATAAGGTAGATATGTGGGGGAAGGTATTGTCTATAGAATATGACCCCAATCGTTCAGCAAGGATTGCTCTTGTTCAGTATGAGGATGGGGAGAAGAGATATATTCTGGCTCCCGACGGATTGAAAGTGGGAGATAGGATAATGAGTGGTGAGAATGCTCCCCTGACTCCTGGAAACACCCTTCCTTTGGGTAAGATACCCGTGGGTATGATGATACATAATATAGAACTCTCCGTAGGTAAAGGGGGACAGTTAGTTCGTTCAGCGGGAGTGGCTGCTCAGTTAATGGCTAAGGAAGGAGAATATGCTATTGTGAGGCTTCCCTCTGGAGAGGTGAGAAAGATTAACTTAGAATGCAAAGCCACCATAGGTCAGGTGGGTAATATGGAACATAGAATGATTACCCTGGGTAAAGCGGGGAGAAGGAGATGGTTAGGGAGACGACCCAAAGTAAGAGGAGTGGCTATGAATCCTATTGACCATCCTTTAGGAGGAGGGGAAGGGAGAAGTCATGGAGGGAGAACCCCTGTATCTCCTTGGGGTAAATTAGAGAGGAAGACCCGGAAAAAGAAGGCTTCAGATAAATATATATTAAAGAGGAGAAAGGAGGCATGAGTCGGTCAGCAAAGAAAGGACCTTTTGTAGACCCCAAGTTACTTAAAAAAGTAAAGAAACTTAAAGAGAAAGGTGAACGTCGTCCTATAAAGACCTGGTCCAGAGCATCCACTATCGTGCCGGAGTTTGTGGGACAGGTATTTCTGGTGCATAATGGAAAGAGTTTTGTGAATGTCTATGTGACAGAAAATATGGTGGGTCACCGACTGGGGGAGTTCGCTCCTACCCGCACTTTTAAAGGTCATGGTGCTCATACAGAAAGGTCCCGGGCTCCTAAGTAGGGAGAAGGAGGAATGAAGGCAGTGTTGAGATATGCGAGAATCTCTCCTTACAAGATGCGACTGGTGGTGAATCTGATAAGAGGTAAAGGGGTGAATGAGGCTCTGGCCATCCTTCAGTTTACTCCCAAGAAAGGAGCTCGCTTACTTTTAAAGCTCCTTAGAAGTGCCATTGCCAACGCTTCTCAGAATAGAGAAGTGGAGGAGGACAAACTCTATGTGGAGAAAGTTTATGTAGATGAAGGTCCTACTTGGAAGAGGATTAGGCCAAGGGCTATGGGAAGAGCCAATCTTATAAGAAAAAGAACTTCTCATATCACTTTAATATTGGGGGAAAGAAAGTAATGGGACAGAAGACTCATCCTGTAGGTTACCGTTTAGGGATTTTTAAGGACTGGGATTCCCGATGGTTTGCTGAGAAGGATTCTGAGTTTTCTCAAAATCTTATTGAAGATTATAAGATTAAGAAGTTTATCCGGGATAATTTCCGTTTTGCAGGAATCTCCAAGATAGAGATAAGTAGAGTAGGTGAGAAGGTGATTATAAATCTCCATACTGCTCGACCAGGGGTAATAATTGGAAGAAGAGGAGCAGAAGTGGACAGATTGAGGATGGAGATGCAGGATATGCTAAAGAAGCAGGTGGAGATAGAGATTATAGAGGTGAAGAACCCCCTCTTAGAGGCACAACTTATAGCAGATAGTGTGGCTGCTCAGTTGGAGAGAAGAGCCCATTTCCGGAGAGCCATGAAGAGAGCTGCCTCCTCTGCTATGGAAGCAGGTGCTAAAGGGGTGAAGATAATGTGTTCAGGGAGGTTAGGAGGAGCTGAGATTGCTCGAAGTGAGTGGTACAAAGAAGGGAAAATACCTTTACAGACTCTAAGGTCAGATGTAGATTTCGGTTTTTCTGAGGCTCGTACCAAATATGGAGTTATAGGGGTAAAAGTGTGGTTATATAAAGGAGATGCCCTTTTAGATAAAGAAAGAGAGGAAGAGGAGAAGGAGTAATATGCCCCTGATACCCAAGAGAGTTAAGTACCGTAAGCAGCAGAGAGGAAGGCTAACAGGGAGAGCCTCTCGCAATACTACTTTAGAATTTGGGGAATATGGGTTAAAAGTTCTGGAACCTGCCTGGATAACTTCCCAACAATTGGAAGCAGCCCGAGTAGCCATTGTGCGTCACCTGAAGAGAGGAGGAAGAGTCTGGATTCGAGTGGCTACGGATAAGCCTGTAACCAAGAAACCACTGGAGACCAGGATGGGTAAAGGTAAAGGGAATGTAGAGTTTTGGGTAGCACCGGTAAAACCAGGAACTATTCTCTTTGAGATAGGGGGTGTGGATTCTGATTCTGCTAAAAGTGCTCTTCAACGGGCAGGGGCTAAACTACCAGTACATACCCGGGTGGTGACCTGGGAAGAGTTAGAGGGGTTAAAATGAAAGCCAGAGAATTGAGAGAATTTACGGATCAAGAGTTGAATCAACGTTTAGGAGAACTTTATAAGGAACTTTTCAATCTACGCACCCAGAAGTCTACAGGGCAACTGGAAAATCCCAAGAGGATCAAAGAAGTTAAGAAAGATATTGCCAGGATATTAACCATTTTAAGAGAACGGGAATTGAGTCATGCGCAAAGAACTGGTGGGTAAGGTAGTAAGCGATAAGATGAATAAAACGGTGGTAGTAGAGGTGGAGAGAGTGGTTCCCCATCCTTTGTATAAAAAGATGATAAGAAAGAGAAAAAAATTTTACGCTCATGACCCAGAGAATAAGGCAAAAGAAGGGGACATGGTAAAGATAAGGGAGTGTAAACCTTACAGTAAACTTAAAAGGTGGAAGGTAATAGAGATCTTTAAGAAAGGATAAGAATGATACAGATATACTCTAAACTCTGGGTGGCAGATAATACAGGAGTCAAAACCATCAGATGCATCCAGGTCTTAGGGGGGAGTAAGAGGAGATACGCCCGCATAGGTGATGTTATAGTGGCATCAGTGAAAGAAACCATCCCCCAGAGTTCAATCCCTAAAGGGGATAAAGTGCGAGCAGTAATAGTGAGAACACGAAAAGAGGTTAGAAGGAAAGATGGAACTTATGTTAAGTTTGACCGTAACGCAGCAGTAATAATTGATAAAGCAGGAAATCCTGTGGGAACACGAATTTTTGGCCCTGTTCCCCGGGAGTTGAGAGAAAAGAACTTTACTAAGATAATTTCCCTGGCTCCGGAGGTGGTGTAATGAAATTTTCAGTGAAGAAAGGGGATGAAGTAGTGGTTATCTCTGGAAAGGAGAAAGGGAAGAGGGGTAAGGTAAGACGCCTTTTACCTAAGGAAGGAAAAGTGATTATAGAGGGAATAAATATAGCCAAGAAAGCAGTAAGACCCTCTCGGAGGTATCCTCAGGGAGGTATTGTGGAGATAGAACTCCCTTTGCATATATCCAATGTCATGGTATTCTGTCCCCGCTGTCAGAGAGGAGTAAGGGTGGGAAGGAAGTTTCTGGAAGATGGTACTAAGGTAAGATACTGTAAAAAGTGCGGAGAACTCTTGGAGAAGGAATAGAGTAAATGGAGAAGAAATATATTCCCAGGTTGTTGGAGAAGTATCGTCAGGAAGTGGTGCCTGAATTGATGGAAAAGTTGGGGTACAAAAATAAGTTGCAGGTACCTCGGATTGTGAAAATAGTAATAAATATGGGAGTAGGAGAGGCACTCCAGGATAGAAAGATTCTGGATGAGGCTATGGAGCATTTAAGTTTAATTACCGGACAGAAACCCATAATTACCAAGGCCAAGAAATCTGTAGCAGGATTTAAATTGAGGAAAGGACGTCCTATAGGATGTAAGGTTACTTTAAGAGGTCCTCGCATGTATGAATTTTTGGACAGATTGATAACTTTTGCTCTTCCTCGAGTTAGAGATTTTAGAGGGTTACCTATCCATTCTTTCGATGGGAGAGGAAACTATAGTTTCGGAGTCTCTGAACAGTATATATTCCCGGAAATTGAATACGATAAGGTTTCCCATCCTTTAGGAATGGATATAACCATTGTTACCTCTGCTAAGAAGGATGAAGAAGCCAGAGAATTGCTTAAAAGTATGGGACTACCTTTCCAGAGGAGTAAATAATGGCTAAAAAGGCTCTTATAGAGAAGGCTCGCAGAGAGCCTAAGTATAAGGTAAGAAAATACAACCGGTGTAATATATGTGGAAGACCTCGTGCTTATATAAGAAAATTTGGTATCTGTCGGATATGCTTTCGGAAATTAGCTCTGGCAGGGGAAATTCCTGGGGTAAGAAAAGCAAGTTGGTAAGGGAGGGAAAATGGGAGTTACTGATCCTGTAGCAGATTTTCTAAATCATCTCCTGAATTCTTCTAAGGTTAGGAAGCCCTTTGCTTTAACCCCGTACTCCACCTTCAAAGAAGAAATCTGTAAGATTCTTAAAAGAGAGGGATTTATTGAGGATTTTTCAGTTATCCAGGAGGATAAAGATAAGAGAAAAATCCTGGTCACTCTCAGATACGGTGAGGATAAAACTCCTGCCATTACAGGATTCAAAAAGGTGAGCAGACCAGGTCTTCTGGTATTTGTTAAGAAACATCGGATTCCCAGAGTATTAAATGGTTATGGGATTGCTATTATCTCTACCTCTAAAGGATTGCTTACCGATGAGGAATGCCGGAAGATGGGAGTAGGAGGACAGGTAATCTGTTATATATGGTAGGTGAGATATGTCCAGAGTAGGAAGAAGCCCTATACCTCTTCCAGAAGGGGTAAAGGTGAAGATTGAAGGTAATACTATTGAGGTAGAAGGACCTAAAGGTAAACTTTCCTATCAGTTTCATCCTTCTATAAAAGTAATTAAGGAAGATGGAACTTTAAAAGTAGAACGCACCTCAGAAGAGAAGTTCTTTAAAGCCTTACACGGTCTTACCCGAACTTTAATAAATAATATGATAGAAGGAGTAACTAAAGGATTCTCTAAGGAATTGGAAGTAGTGGGGGTAGGATATAGTGCTCGTATGGAAGGAAAGAAATTGGTTTTACAGGTGGGTTACTCTCATCCTGTGATTTACGAAAGTCCCCCTGATGTGGAGATTTCTGTGAGGAGAGAGAAGAATTTTATAATTACTGTTCAGGGAATAGATAAACAGAAAGTGGGGCAGGTGAGTGCTATAATTCGATCCTTTAGACCCCCTGACCCTTATAAAGGTAAAGGAATAAGATACCGGGGAGAGGTAGTCAAACTCAAAGCAGGGAAGACAGGCTAAGATGTCCTTAACTCGAGAAAAAGCAAGGAAGAGAAGACATAAAAGAGTGAGAAAGAAAATCTGGGGAACCAAGGAGAGACCTCGATTATGCGTTTTCCGGAGTCACAAACATATCTATGCTCAGATAATAGATGATGATGCGGGGAGAGTTCTTTTAGCCTTTTCTTCCCTTTCTCCGGAATTTCGAGATAAGGGAGGAAAAGGTGGGAATGTGGAGGGGGCTAAGGAGGTAGGAAGAATGCTGGGAGAAAAGGCTATAAAGAAAGGTATTAAAGAGGTGGTGTTTGATAGGGGAGGGTATAAATATTTAGGGAGAGTTAAAGCCTTAGCAGAAGGAGCCAGGGAGGCTGGGCTTAAATTTTAAGAAGGAGAGGAGATGGAAGAGACACTGGAAGCAGAAGAATATATAGAGAAAGTGGTGATGGTTAATCGTATAGGTAAGGTAACCAAGGGAGGCAAGAAAATAGCCTTCAGTGCGCTGGTAGTTGTGGGAGATGGGAAAGGTAGAGTGGGATATGGTCTGGGGAAGGCTCTGGAAGTTCCGGAGGCTATAAGGAAAGGAATTTATCGGGCGCGAAAAAATATGGTTCCCGTTCCTCTTTCTGGAACCACCATTCCCCATGAGGTGGTAGGTGAATTTGGAGCCTCTAAGATACTTCTAAAACCTGCTTCTTCAGGGACGGGGGTGATTGCAGGGAGTGCTCCCCGGGCAGTACTGGAAGCAGCAGGTGTAAAGGATATATTGACCAAATCTCTGGGTTCCCATAATCCTATAAATTTGGTAAAGGCTACTTTCAATGCTCTGGAGAAGATAAAAAAAGTGCTGGATGCTTACTCTTTAAGGAAAGGTAAAGATGAAGGTACATGAAATTCCTCTACCTCCGGGAGCTAAAAAGGAGAAAAAGAGGGTGGGAAGAGGTCCCTCTTCCGGATGGGGTAAAACCAGTGGTAGAGGTCATAAAGGGGCTAAATCCCGCTCCGGAAGACCTCATTTTTTGGGTTTTGAGGGTGGTCAGATGCCTCTCTACCGCAGACTCCCTAAGAGAGGTTTTAAGAATCCTTTGAGGAAAGAATATGTGGTAGTAAATGTGGAAAGACTTAATGAGTTTGAGGAGGGAAGTGAAGTAACTCCTGAAGTTCTTGAGGAGAAGAAAATTATAAAGAAGAAACTCCCGATAAAGATTTTAGGTAGAGGAGAGTTGAGAGTACCCCTTACGGTCAAGGCTCATGCCTTTAGTTCTCAAGCCAGAGAGAAGATTGAAAAGGCAGGGGGTAAAGTAATTCTTCTATGATTCTGGACACTTTTCGAGATATATTCAAGATTCCAGAACTCAGGAAAAGGATTCTCATAACTTTGGGTTTCCTGGCTGTATACCGGGTAGGAGCCCATGTTCCTGTTCCCGGCATAGATTCCAAGGCTCTGGCAGACTTTTTCCAACAGATGCGAGGAACCTTGTTGGGGATGGTAGACCTCTTTGCAGGAGGAGCCCTCAGCAGACTTTCTATTTTTGCTTTGGGAATAATGCCTTACATTACTGCCTCCATCATTTTACAACTTCTTATACCTGTTTTCCCCTACTTAGAAAAATTGACTAAGGATGAGGAAGGTAGACGTAAAATTGTTCAGTATACCCGTATTGGAACAGTCTTCATTGCCCTTTTTCAATCCTTTGGTATTGCCCTGTGGCTGGAGAATCCTGCCAGTTTTCAGGGAAGGGTTATAGTGCCCTTTCCTGGATGGTCTTTCCGTCTGATAGTGATGGTTACAGTTACTGCAGGAACATCTTTCCTTATGTGGTTAGGAGAACAGATAACCGAGAAGGGAATAGGTAATGGTATTTCCCTTATAATTTTTAGCGGGATTGTAGCCAGGACTGCTCCTGATAGTGTGAGAACCCTCAACCTCATTATGACCCGTCAACTTCATGTCTTCGTCTTTTTCCTTCTCCTCATTTTTATGGTTTTTGTGGTGGCTGGGGTAGTGTTGATTATTCAGGCTCAGAGGAGAATACCTGTTCAGTATGCCAAAAGAGTGATTGGAAGAAGAGTATATGGAGGGCAAAGCACTTACTTACCTTTAAGAGTAAATCAGGCAGGAGTCATTCCTATAATATTTGCCAGTTCCATACTTCTTTTCCCTCAAACTATTTCTACTTTCTTAGGAGAGAAAGCAGCAGCCTTTTATAACTTTACCAATATGTTCTCTCCACGTCACCCTATAGGAATGAGTCTATACGCTATTTTAATAATCTTCTTTACTTACTTTTATACTGCTATCACTTTCAATCCTCAAGAGATATCCGAGAATATAAAGAAATACGGTGGTTTCATCCCCGGTATCCGACCGGGGAAAACCACTGCCGAATACTTAGACAGGATAATGACCAGAATTGCCTTCCCGGGAGGGATATTCCTGGCTGTTATTGCCGTACTTCCTTATTTACTCTTTAAGTGGACTAAGGTGCCTTTCTATTTCGGGGGAACCTCTCTTCTAATAGTGGTAGGAGTGGCTCTGGATACCATTCAGCAGATCGAGTCCCATCTTTTGATGAGGCACTATGAAGGGTTTATTACCAGAGGAAGAATTAAGGGGAGATATTAAGGAGATGAAGAAAAGGATTATACTTTTAGGTCCCCCCGGTGCAGGTAAAGGGACCTTGGCGGAGATGCTTCAGGAAAGAGAGGGAATTCCTCATGTTTCTACGGGAGACCTTTTAAGGGAAGAGGTTAAAAAGGGTACAGATTTAGGGAAAAGGGCTCTTCGATACATGGAAAAAGGTGCCCTGGTACCGGATAAACTGGTGGTTCAACTCCTTAAAAAAAATCTATCCCAAGACAGTTTCTTTGTTCTGGACGGGTTCCCCAGGAATCTCCAGCAGGCCAAGATTTTGGAAGAGGAGAAGATGAGGATAGATGCAGTGGTTAACTTGCGGGTAAATGATGAAACTATAATTTTCCGTCTTTCTGGTAGAAGAATATGCAGGAGTTGTGGTAAAATCTATCATCTGGTAAACTTTCCTCCAAAGAAAGAAGGAATATGTGATATATGCGGAGGGATTCTTTATCAAAGAGAAGATGACCGAGAAGAGGTGATAAAGGAAAGACTTAAAGTGTATAGAGAAGAGACCCAGGATTTAGTAAAGTTTTATAAAGAAAAGGGTATCTTAGAGGAGATAGATGCTAATGGAGAGGCGGAAGAAATCTATGCCTCTCTGGTGGAGGTTTTAAAGAGGAATGGCAAAGAAAGAGAGAATTGAAGTTAAAGGTAAGGTGATTGAGGCTCTTCCTAATGCGGTCTTTAAGGTAGAGTTGGAGAATGGTATGAAAGTCCTGGCCCATGTTTCTGGAAAGATGAGAGTGCATTTTATCAGGATTCTACCAGGAGATACGGTGACGGTGGAACTTTCCCCTTATGACCTAACTCGAGGGAGGATAGTTTACAGACACAGATAGGGATAAGAAGATGAAA
>Ga0190286_1000836_pt1 | contig 11970 bp, 17 predicted proteins | sample 48691834_MG_FD_183241 | JGI IMG/M metagenome (GOLD analysis project Ga0190286, IMG submission 183241) | Hydrothermal vent microbial mat bacterial communities from Southern Trench, Guaymas Basin, Mexico - 4869-18-3-4_MG | ecosystem: Environmental > Aquatic > Marine > Hydrothermal vents >... | reverse complement strand
CTCCAACTCGTTAATCGTCAGTGCCGCCATATCCAGCCCTCGCTCGCGGGCCAGTCGCTCCACGCCGCGGAAGCGACGCGCAAAACGAGCACTCGCCTTCCGCAAGGCTGTCTCTGGTTCCACACCCAGCCAGCGCGCCCAGTTGACCACCGCGAACAACAGGTCGCCCAACTCTGCCTCCCGCTCCTCGGGAGTAGCCGCTGCCTCCACCTCGGCCATCTCCTCGCGAATTTTGTCGGCCACGCCGCTCGTCTCAGTCCAATCAAAGCCCACCCGGGCCGCGCGCAGGCTGTAGGTGTCGGCCTGCTGCAACGCTGGCAGCGCCGCCGGGACACCATCCAGCACCGAACGGTTCCCACCCGTCTCCTCTCGCTTCAACTCCTCCCAGCGCCGCAACACCTCCTTGGTCCCTTTCACCGGCCGGCCGCCCCACACGTGCGGATGACGATGCTTAAGTTTGGCGTCAATACCGGCGATAACCTGCGCCATTTTGAAGTCCCCTCCTTCAGTGGCGATCTGCACCTGGAGCAAAATCTGCAACAACAGGTCACCCAACTCTTCCTGCAGCGCACGCACATCACCCACGTCAATTGCTGCCAACACCTCGTACGTCTCCTCCAGCAGCCCCGCCCGCAAGCTCTCGTAGGTCTGCTCGCGATCCCAGGGGCAACCATCCGGCGCACGGAGGTGAGCTACTGTATCCTGCAAACCCTCAAAACTGGTGACGCCAGGAAGCGGCGGTACATAAAGCGTCGTCAGGTGAGCAATGTCGTCCCGGCGGTCGAGTTCGTAGAGCGGCAAGCGAACAACACGCCGATCATGAGTCCCTGCCGCGTGCACCAGCATCACCTCGTGGCCGTCGGGATACTGGTTCATCAGCGTGATTTTAACGTCAGCGGCAAGCGCTCGGCTGTAAAGTTGGCCCACCAGCGCCGGCAGGTCCGGGTTGAGCGACGGGTGATGGCGAGCCGCCAGTTCCACTGCGTCGTAGATCTGCAAGCCCGACAGCGCGTCTATCCTCAGCGCTGTGAGCGTGGGCTCGACGAAACTCAGTCCCTCTACGATATGCACCGCCAGGCCAGCCTCCGCCGCCCGCGATAGAATCTGCCCTACCGTGGCTTCCCCCACCAGCGGATTGCCCGACACGGCGTAGATAACCCCCTCCGGGCGCTTCCCCAATCGCAGTACCTCATCAGAGATAGCATCGTAGACTTGCAGGAAATCCTTTGCCTCCTCGTAGAGGTAGTCAAAGGAGTGCAACGTCAGATGGGGTGGCAATCCAGCCACGGTCGGGTGGTGCTCCGTGCGCAGCCAGACCTCATCCCCATCTTCAGCGGCGGCCTCCAGCACCTCCCATGCCTCCCGCGTCAGGTAGCAAGGGTCGCCCGGCCCCAAACCAACGACCGTGATTATGCCCATACAACACCTCCGTGGTACAGAAACACGAAAAGGGCAGGGCAATTCTGCCCTGCCCCGCGTGTACTTACCTGTTCTCTCGCCTAACGCTTCGTGTACTGGGGTGCCTTGCGGGCCCGCTTGAGACCGGGCTTCTTGCGCTCCTTTACCCGCGCATCGCGGGTGAGAAAGCCACCCTTACGCAAGATCGGCCGCAGGTCCGGGTCCACCTTCAACAACGCACGCGCGATACCCAGCCGGATCGCCCCAGCCTGCCCGCTTACCCCTCCACCCCTTACTCTGACACTGATGTTGAAGCGGTTCTCCATCGCCGTGGCCTTAAGCGGCTCCTTGAGATGGATAATGTCCCCACCCCGAGTGCAGTACTCTTCGAGCGGCTGGTCATTGACGACGATGGTACCATCGCCCCCAGGAAAGAGGCGCACCCGCGCGGTAGCCTCCTTACGCCGCCCAACCGCTTCGTAATACTCCATTGCCATTTCCCCTCCTGTCATCTCAACTCCAATGGCTCAGGCTGCTGTGCCGCGTGGGGATGATCCGGGCCAGCGTAGACCTTCAGTTTCTTGAGCATCCGTCGCCCCAATCGATTTTTCGGCAGCATGCCTCGCACTGCGTGCATGATCACCCGCGTGGGATGCTTCTGGAGCAGATTGCGCAGTGTGATCTCCTTTAGCCCACCCGGGTAGCCAGAGTAACGATAGTAGATTTTCTGATCCAATTTGCGTCCGGTCACATGGATCTTATCGGCGTTGACGACGATCACATAGTCGCCAGTGTCAACCGAGGGCGAGTAGATGGGCTTGTGCTTACCACGCAGGACATGCGCCACCCGAGTGGCCAGGCGGCCCAGCGTCCGCCCCGTGGCATCCACTACGTACCATTCTCGCTCAACCTCGCTTGGATTCGTAACATAGGTTTTCATAACATATCCTCTCCGTGCTGCACAAACTCGCCAGCGGCCTCAGCGATGAACCATCCAACAACTCACTTTGTCTTCATTGCTCTACTGTGAGGTATCGTACGCCGTGCCATATCAAAGCGACCGCTCGCATTTTTAGTACTTCACCTCCATCAGACACAGCCCATACGGAGGGGCCGTCGGCCCAGCGCGGCTGCGATCGCACGATGCCAGCACCGCCACGAACTCCTCCGCACTTATCCTGCCACGCCCTACCTGGAGCAACGTGCCGACGATGCTACGCACCATGCGGTAGAGAAAAGCGTTCGCCTCAATGTCAAAGGTCAGCCAGGGCAACTCCCCGCTCCACTCCGCCGTCAGCACCCGCCGCACCGTGATCTCACCCTGCGGCGGCCGCCCAAAGGTGGCGAAGTCGTGCTCGCCCACCAGGGATTGGGCCGCCCGCTGCATCGCTACCACGTCCAGCGGGATAGCCACGTGCAGGCTGTAGCGCCGGGTAAGGGGCAAGCGCACTGGTGCGTTGTAAAACGTATACTGGTAGCGCCGGCTGCGGGCGTCGTAGCGCGGGTGAAATTTCGGCGCGACTTCATCAACCTCCTGGACAGCAATGTCGGCGGGTAGTACCGCGTTCAACGCCCGCCGAAGGTCACCCAACCCATGCCGCCAAGCTGTATCAAAGGCGATGACCTGCCCCGCCGCGTGTACGCCAGCGTCAGTGCGGCCCGCCGCCAGAACGGCGACCGTCTCCTGGGTCACCTGTGCCAGCGCCGCTTCCAGTGCCGCCTGAACGGTCGGGGCATTGGCCTGACGTTGGAACCCGCCGTAGTCGGTCCCGTCATAAACGACGACCGCCCGCACCCGCATCACCGCGCCTGCCTACCTCCCGCTCCTATTCCTCAACCAACTCCAAAAGGACCATTGGCGCAGCATCGCCCTTACGCGGCCCCAACTTGTAGATGCGGGTGTAGCCGCCGGGCCTGTTCATGTAACGCGGTGCGATGTCCTTAAACAGCTTTTCTAAGATGTCCACCACCGTGCCATCAGGCTCCGTCATCCAGCGGTTCAAGCGACCGGCCGCCAGCCGGCGGGCGTGGACACCTCGGGCCGGCTCTTCCTGCTCCGCTACCAAACCCCGCTTCGCCAACGTGATCAGTTTCTCCGCCTGTCCACGAATCGCCCGGGCCTTCGCCTCGGTTGTTTCAATACGCTCGTAATAGAACAATGCCGTCACCAGGTTGCGGCGTAAAGCCTTGCGTTGACCACTAGAGCGGTTTAATTTCTTTCCCGCGACGCGATGTCGCATCTACGCACCTCCACTCTCCTCCGTGCCCTCCTCCAGAAAGCCTCGCTCCTGGAGCCGTGCTCTCAATTCATTCAGCGATTTCTGCCCAAAGTTACGAATAGTCAGCAAGGTATCATCTCCCAACGCCAGCATCTCCAGCACCTCACCCACGCTGGTGATACCAGTGCGCCTGAGAGAGTTGAACACACGCACGCTCAGATCAAGTTGTTCGATAGGGATCTCATAGACCTCACCGGGAAGGCCAGTCCCTGCTTCAACTGATTTGACCTCCTCCTCCAGAGTGAGGCCAGCGATCAGCCGCAGGTGAGTCACCAGGATACCCGCCGCTTCCTTAAGCGCATCCAATGGCGCAATCCGCCCATCGCTCCAGATCTCCAACGTCAGACGGTCGTAGTTGGTCATCTGGCCTACCCGCGCCCGATCTACATCAAAAGCGACGCGGCGAATGGGAGTGAATATGGCATCTATGGGCAACTCACTGATAGACATCCGACCACGCCCATCGGCCGGCAGGTAGCCCCATCCCTGTTCAACCGTGAATTCGAAGTCAAGGTGTACATCGTCAGAATCCACGGTAAAGAGATACAGATCCGGGTTCAGAATATCAATCTCCGGCGGGGCCTGAATGTCGCCAGCCGTTACCGTGCCTTCACTCCGCACCTGAAGCGACATACGCATCGGCTCCTGGCTTTCCATCTTCAGGCGTAGTTGTTTAACCTGCAGTATGAACTGTATCACGTCCTCTCGCAAGCCTGGGATGGCGGTAAATTCGTGCGCAACGTCGGAAATGCGAACTAAGGTCACCGCTGCACCAGACAGTGAGGAAAGCAACACTCGTCGGAGTGCATTGCCCAACGTGATTCCGAAGCCGCTCTCCAGCGGGCCGATCACGAACCGGCCATAAGTCTGGGAGATCGCATCCGTCTCAATTTTCGGCAGCACTTGAACTGACAACCGTCGCCTCCTGTGTTCGGCTAGCCTCCGGCCCGTATAGGAAACTCATCGTATAACGAATCAGAGAAAAAACCACGTATAGGGAACCTCACGGCCCACGAGACCATCGTACTCAGAACAGGCCTAGAAGCGAGACGTCTAACACCCACCTAGCGCGAATAGTACTCCACAATCACCTGCTCGTTCAACGTCGTATCAATGTCATCCCGCGCAGGCACCTTCAACACTCGAGCCGTCATCGTTTTCGGATCCAGACTCAGCCAGTTGGGCACTGCCCCTTCGTCCAAACGCTCGGCACGTTCCTTGAAGTACGTGCGCTTACGACTCCCCTCCCGCACGGTGATCATATCCTGAGGGCGGACGATGTAGGACGGGATGTCCGTGCGGCGACCGTTGACGACAAAGTGACCATGCCCCACTAACTGGCGAGCCTGCGCCCGTGAGTCAGCGAACCCCAGCCGGTAGATGACGTTATCGAGCCGGCTCTCCAGCAAAGTGAGCAGGTTTTCACCAGTAAGACCCATCCGACGTTCCGCCTCACGGAAGTAGCGCCGGAACTGACGCTCTAACACCCCATAAATGCGTCGCGCCTTCTGCTTCTCACGCAACTGACGCGAGTAGTCAGATGTGCGACGACGGCGGAATTGGGCTAGCCGGCCGTGGTCACCGGGTGGATAGCCACGGTCCCGCTCAAAAGGACATTTGGGCGAGAAACAACGCTCCCCCTTCAAGAACAGCTTTTCTCCTTCACGACGGCACAATTTACAGACCGGGCCGGTATATCTGGCCATACTCTCACTCCTAATCCATTTACCCTCTTACCATCCGCTGCAGTCTCCAGACTACACCCGGCGCTTCTTGGGCGGACGACAGCCGTTATGTGGAATCGGGGTCACATCGGTGATAGAGCGCACCTTCAGTCCTGCCGCCTGAATGGAGCGGATCGCCGCTTCCCGGCCAGGACCAGGCCCCTTGACGTAAACATCCACCTCAATCATTCCATTGTCCATTGCACCCCTGGCCGCCTTCTGAGCAGCCTGTCGGGCCGCGAACGGTGTGCTCTTACGTGACCCCTTAAATCCGACTGTCCCGCCGCTGGCCCAGTTAATGACGTTTCCCTGCGGATCGGTCATCGTCACGATCGTGTTATTGAAAGTGGCATGAATGTGGGCCTGTCCACGCGGCACATTCCTCTTAACGCGGCGTCCTCCCCGACGCCGCCCCGTTTGCTTACCTTGTGCCATTACCCCTCCTGCACTTGTTCGCAGGCCTACCTGCGACTACTTCTTCTTCATTCCACGCCGCCGTCCGCGGCCAGGTACCGTCTTCTTGGGACCACGCTTAGTGCGAGCGTTCGTCCGTGTACGCTGACCATGCACAGGCAGATTACGGCGGTGACGCAGACCCCGATAGCACCCAATCTCCATCAAGCGCCTCACGTTCATCTGTAACTCACGCCGCAAGTCACCCTCAACCTGATATCTACGGTCAATGACCTCGCGCAGTGAAGTAATCTCCGACTCCGTCAGATCCTTGACCCGCCTATTGGGATCTACCCCAGCCTCACGCAGGATATCATTGCTCAGGCTACGGCCAATGCCATAAATATACGTCAGACCGATTTCCACTCGCTTGCTCCGTGGCAAGTCTATCCCTGCAATACGCGCCATACTTCCCTCCGGTCATAAACCTCCATAACCCAACCCCCAATCCCAACCTCTACAAACACCTTAAACCCCTGGGACTTGAGATGGGGGACTTTAAATCATCCCTGGCGTTGCTTGTGCTTTGGATTTTCGCAAATCACTCGTACCACACCGCGACGCCGAATAATTTTGCACTTCGGACAGCGCCGCTTTACTGAGGGCGACACCTTCATCGTATCATACCTCCTGCCTCGTATGCCTACAGTCGCGACAGAATCTCTGTCTCCCCATCGGTGATGGCAATGTCATGCTCAAAATGGGCTGTCAATTCCCCATCACACGAAACCACAGTCCAGTGATCGTCCAGCACCTTCACACAACTGTCCCCGGCCAACACCATCGGTTCCAGGGCCACGGTCATCCCCTTGCGCAAGCGCACACCTTTTCCTGGTTGGCCATAGTTGGGCACCTGCGGATCCTCGTGCATCTTCCGCCCAATGCCATGACCGGTGTACTCCCGCACGACGTTATATCCGCGGCTCTCCACGTAGGACTGAATGGCGGCGGAGATGTCGCCGGCACGGTTGCCCACCTTGGCAGCGGCGATCCCCGCATAGAGCGCGCCTTCGGTCACCTCCAGCAGCCTCTGCGCCTCCGGGCTAACCTGCCCCACCGGCAACGTGATCGCTGCATCTCCGTGATAGCCATCCAAGATAGACCCAACGTCTATACTGATAATGTCCCCATCCTGCAGTACACGCGGGCCAGGAATACCATGTACCAACTCCTCGTTCACCGAGGTGCAGATACTGGCCGGAAAAGGATGAGCGCTGCCAGGCGGGTACCCCTTGAACGACGGAATGGCGTTGTACTTGCGGATCACCGCCTCCGCCAACTCATCCAGCTCCGCTGTCGTCATACCCGGCACAACCCACTTCCGCATCTTCTCCAGCACCTCGGCCACAATCCGGGCGGACCGGCGCATCTTATCAATCTCGACTGCTGATTTTAGAGTGATCAATGACCATCAGAATTTCAGATTTGATGATTCAGAACTGCAGGTTTACCGACGTCTTCAAATCTCCACATCCTAGACCCGCAAGTCTTAAATCTATTTGATAAACCCTTCGTAGTGACGCATCAAGAGTTGGGCCTCCAACTGGCGCATCGTATCCAGCACTACACCGACTACGATCAGCAGACCAGAAGAGGTGATGAGCAACACACTTGTTTTCAAAAACAGGTCTGCGATAAAGGGCAACACTGCCACACCGCCCAGGAAGAGCGCTCCTACCAGTGTGATACGCCGGTAGACAGAGTTAATGTAATCGGCTGTCTTCCTGCCTGGTCGAATCCCTGGAATGAAGCCCCCCTGTCGTTGCAAGGCGCCCGGCAAATCCTGCTGCTGAACCATTACATCAGTGTAGAAATAGGTGAACCCCACTACCGCCAGGAAATAAAGCAGACCATACCACGGATTCTGCCCACTAAAGAAACCCATCATTCCCTGGGCAAACCGGGACACCCCGGCATTCTCACTGCCAATGAAGAACTGCGCAATTACCGCCGGGAAGGTGAGAATGGACTGGGCAAAAATCAGCGGGATCATACCGGCCGTGTTGACCCGCAATGGAATGTGGGTACTGCCACCAGCGTACATCTTGATACCCCGCACACGCTTGCCATACTGCACCGGGATCCGTCGCTCTCCTTCCTGTACTACCACGATCACGAGCATCGTGAGGAACATGATAATCAGGACGATGCCCAACATCAAGACACCCATCCCCACACCGCCGCCCTCCATCGTCTGAGCCTGGGTCCAGATGCGCCCCATATTGTTCGGCATACGGGCCACGATGCCGCTGAAAATGATCAACGATAGCCCATTACCGATACCCTGTTCGGTGATTAACTCTCCCAACCAGATGGCAAACATCGTGCCAGCCACCATCGCCACTAACACCGAAATAGTAGGCAAGATATTCTCCGCTGGGCTGAACCCAAAGTTGGGCAAAACGGGTGCGCCACCAGCCCCAGCGCTGAAGACCCGCGCCTGCCCAAAAGCCTGCAACAAGGCCAGAGGGATGGTTACGTAGTACTGCATTTGATTGAGCTTACGCCGACCCGCCTCTCCTTCCTCGGCCAGTCGCTCTAACCTTGGGAAGATCGGGGTCAACAACGTAAAAATAATAGAAGCGTTGATGTACGGATATACGCCGTTCGCCATGACTGAGAAATTCGCCACTGCTCCGCCGGACAGAATGTCCATCAAGTTGAATAACTGACTGGTACCACCGGTACCCGCCAGCAGTTGCTGCAGCGCTGCCTGATCCACCCCCGGCACCGGCACGTGCGATGCCAGCCGGTAAGCAATGAGGATAAGCAATGTATATAACAACTTGCGCCGCAGATCGGGCAAGGTCATGGCATTCCGCAGAGCCTGAATCATCGCCACACTCCTAATTCGTCGCTAGCCTACAATCTACGCTCTACCGCGTCCGGTAGCCGCCTCGCTGCCAGGGCAGCTCCTCTACCACTCCACCGGCCGCCTCGATCTTGGCCCGCGCACTGCCCGAAAATCGGTGCGCCTTCACCGTGAGTGGGTACTCCAGTTCCCCGCGTCCCAGAATAACCACCAACTCATCCGCACGCTTGATGATGCCCGCCTCAACTAGCGCCTCTGGTGTGATCTCAGCCCCCTCTCGGAAAACTGCGAGACGCTCCAGGTTGACCGGGGTAAACCGGACACGCCACGGATCGCGGAAGCCCACACCCCGCGCGAACGGGAGCTTCCGCACCAAGGGCAACTGACCACCCTCAAAGTAGGGGCGCACGCCACCGCCGCTGCGAGCCTTCTGGCCTTTCGTACCACGTCCAGCCGTCTTACCCTGCCCGGCAGCAATGCCCCGCCCGACGCGCTTACGTTTCGTCACCGCCCCTTCAGCGGGTTTCAATTCGTGTGACTTCACACTTCACCCCCACCAGCCAACTAATCCGCTTTCTCCACCGTCACCAGGTGCCTCACCTTAACGATCATCCCCCGGATGACCGGTGTATCCTTTTGCTCCACCGTCTGATGCATCCGCCGCAAACCCAATGCCCGTACCGTCCGCTTCTGCCGATAGGAATATCCGATCGGGCTCTTCGTAAGCGTAATGCGTAACAGTCTGTCTTTCTCCTTCGCAGCGCTCATCGCCCTCGCCTCCAGAACGGCATCACCCTGACCTCAGGCACACCGCGCTCACGGGCCACATCTTCTATGCGACGCAGTTGTGCAAGTCCATCCAGCGTCGCCCGCACTACGTTGAGAACGTTAGAGCTGCCCTGCGACTTTGTGAGTACATCGCGTATACCCGCTGTTTCCAACACGGCGCGCACACCTCCGGCAGCGACCACACCAGTGCCCGGTGTAGCCGGCTTAAGTAGCACCTTCGCGCCGCTGCATCGCCCGGTCACCTCGTGCGGGATTGTGGTCTGCACCATCGCCACAGGTCGCATATTGCGCCGTGCCCGCTCCGTCGCCTTACGAATCGCGTCGGGCACACCGCGCGCCTTGCCAACCCCAAGGCCGACCTGCCCGCGATTGTCGCCCACTACTGCCACGACACGGAAGCCGAAACGACGACCGCCCTTAACAACTTTCGCGACCCTCGTGATGTCTACAACGCGCTCGTCCAGTTCCTCTCGCTCTTTGAAGACCTCACGATCCCGTACGTTTCCTCTGGCCATTCTGCCCTCCGTTGCGCCTCAAAACTCGAGCCCACCCTCACGGGCTGCGTCCGCCAGAGCCTTTACCCGACCATGGTACTTGTACCCACCACGGTCGAAGACCACCTTCTTTATACCACGGCTCAAGGCACGCTTCGCCAACATCTCGCCCACCACGCGCGCCTGCTCAGTCTTCGTCAACCCTTGAAGTTGCACTTTCACGTCTGGGTCAATGGTCGAAGCTGAAACCAGCGTGTGTCCCTGGCTATCGTCAATCACCTGAGCGTAGACGTGACGCAGGCTGCGAAAAACGTTCAATCGCGGTCGCTCTGATGTCCCAACCACGCGCTTCCGTACACGTGTATGCCGCCGCAGACGGGCCGCTCGACGATCAATCTCTGGCATATCTCAACCTCAATCCTCACCCATCATCCAATCTTACCGGCCTTGCCTGCCTTGCGGCGAACGTACTCGCCGACATAACGGATACCCTTGCCCTTATAGGGTTCCGGCGGCCGCCAGGCACGAATCTCCGCCGCTACTCGCCCCACCAATTCCTTATCAATCCCGCTCACCGTGATCACCTTTGAGCGGGGCTCAACCTCAAACTGAATTTCCTCGGGCGGGGCGATGCGCACCGGGTGAGAGAAGCCCAATTGTAGTAACATACTTCCATCTCCCTGCAAGTCCACCCGATACCCTACACCCTGGACCTCCAACTGCTTCTGGAAACCCTGCGTCACGCCAACCACCATGTTATTCAGCAACGCCCGTGTCAGGCCGTGCAGCGCCTTATGATGCCGTTGATCGGTCGGGCGCTGCACCCTCAACAAGCCATCTTCCAGCATGATCTCCATATCCGGATGGAAATCGCGAGAAAGGCTACCCTTGGGCCCTGTCACCGCCACCCGGCTACCTTGAATATCAACTCTCACCCCCTCGGGTACAGAGATGGGCATACGACCAATCCGTGACACTGCCTGCCTCCTCCCTCAACACCTACCACACATAACACAGCACTTCGCCGCCTACACCCAGACGGCGGGCCTGCTGCCCCGTCAATACTCCCTTGGGTGTCGAGAGAATAGCGGTACCCATGCCGCTTCGCACCCATGGCATCTCCGATGCGCGCGTGTAGACGCGGCGTCCTGGCTTGCTAACACGCTTCAACCCCGTGATTACCGGATGACGTTCCTTCCTCTCGCCCACGTACTTAAGCCTGATAACCAGTTGTGGCTGCGGGCGCTCACGCGTCACATAATAGTCTATAATGAACCCCTCGTCTTTCAAGATATTGGCAATCGCCACCTTGATCTTGGACGAAGGCACGCGCACACCTGGATGCCCCATCGCCAGGGCGTTGCGAACGCGCGTCAACATGTCAGCTATTGGATCGGATGTCGTCATCAAAAAAACCTCGTTCCCGTTTGCTTACCAACTCGACTTGACCACGCCGGGGATTTCTCCCCTCAAAGCCAATTCCCGGAAGCAGATGCGGCACAGTTGGAAGCGCCGGATATAACCCCGCGGCCGACCGCATAGCCTGCAACGATTCCGCACCTGCACCTTATACTTGCGTCGTGTCTCTCGAATCGGCAGACATTTTCTCGTCATACTCGCTTCTCCAATCCAGGTCACCAGTCCCTGCGGCGAAACGGCATCCCCAACAACTCCAACAGCCGCCGCCCTTCCTCATCCGTACGAGCCGTGGTAACGATACTGATCTCCATGCCCCGTATCTTATCAATCGAGTCATAATCAATCTCAGGAAACACCAGTTGCTCACGCAACCCCAGTGTGAAGTTCCCGTGCCCATCGAGGGTGTCGGGAACACCACGAAAGTCACGTTGACGCGCCAACGCCACATTGCACAACCGGTCCAGAAACGCCCACAGGCGTTCTCCTCGCAGTGTCACCTTGACACCGATGGCGCGACCTTCCCGCAGCTTAAAACTCGCGATAGATTTACGCGCCCGAGTGACTACGGGCCGCTGCCCAGTGATGGTCGCGATGTCCTGCAC
>Ga0190286_1000835_pt1 | contig 11997 bp, 15 predicted proteins | sample 48691834_MG_FD_183241 | JGI IMG/M metagenome (GOLD analysis project Ga0190286, IMG submission 183241) | Hydrothermal vent microbial mat bacterial communities from Southern Trench, Guaymas Basin, Mexico - 4869-18-3-4_MG | ecosystem: Environmental > Aquatic > Marine > Hydrothermal vents >... | reverse complement strand
CTAGAGAAGGAGCATGAGGATCATTATGCAGATGAAATACTTTACTGAAGGGATCCGAAATAAAGATATGAAGGCACCTTCGCTTAACAGAGCGTATCTGGCTTCGTGCCTTCGGCACTCCGCCCAAATCCTGCTTCGCAGTACTTAAGATACGCTCGGAACGTTATCTGAAATGCTGTGCCTAAGAAAGACAAAAAGGATGGGCGAGAAAACCTTAAAACTGAAAAGGTGTTTAACATGGCTATGGAAAAAATCGTTACTAACAATCACGAGGTTGTAACAACCGAGCAAGAAAAGAAGGAAGGATAAAATGTCTACAGAAATCAAAACCATTAGTTTATCGCTACCGTATAAATTGGGTAGCGTAAATTGCTACCTCATAGAAACCGACACCTGCTGTATCCTGACCGACACAGGATGTTCAAATAAGCGCACCGACCTTGAAAAAGAACTTGAAAGCGCGGGCTGCAAGCCTGGCAATCTCAAGCTTATCGTTTTAACACATGGAGATTTTGACCATACGGGCAATGCTGCCTATCTGCGTAAAAAGTTCGGCACAAAAATAGCCATGCACAATGACGATTCAGGAATGGCCGAACGCGGAAACATGTTCTGGAACAGAAAAAAAGGCAATATTCTCCTCGGAATGATAGCCCGTATCCTCTTCGGGTTTGGCAAAAAGGAAAGATTTAAACCCGATTTATATATTGAGGATGGATACAATCTCTCTGAATATGGATTCGATGCAAACGTTCTTCATATTCCTGGGCACTCAAAGGGTTCAATAGGAATACTGACAGCCGATGGCGACCTGTTTTGCGGCGATCTGCTCGAAAACACGGACAAACCGGTTCTCAGTTCTATTATCGACGACTTAGCGGCAGCAAATGCCAGTGTCGAAAAACTGAAAAGTTTAAAAATAAATACCGTTTATCCTGGGCATGGCAAACCATTCCCGATGGAACTGTTTACAAAAAATCACCGGAAAAACAATAAGGAGGGGAATTAAATGTCGCAATTAAAACAAAATCAGGTTACTGATACCGAAACTGCAGATTACCGCTGGAATTGGCTCTATAGAGTCGCCGGAGTGGCTGCCCTGATATCATTAGTGATTATCCCGATCTAGATCATCGTCTTCATCGTCTCTCCTCTACCAACCACTGCAATCGGCTGGTTCACCATATTTCAGAACAATAAGCTCCTGGGACTCCTGGCTTTTGAACTCTTGATTATTGTTAGCAATGCTCTTGCGATCCCGATGTATCTCGCATTCTACGCTGCTCTCAGACGAGTCAGTGAATCTTTCATGGCCATCGCTACGGTCATTGGCTTGGTAGGGATTGTAGCCTTCTTCGTAGCGAGACCGACCTTCGAAATGCCTTACCTCAGCGACCAATACGCGGCCGCCACAACAGATGCGCAGAGATCTATGTTCCTGGCAGCAGGGGAAGTGAGGATAGCTATCTTCAAGGGCACTGCTTCCCATTTGGGTTACGTCTTCGCGGCCTTAGCCCCTCTGATAATCTCAGTTGTCATGCTGCGGAGCAATATCTTCAGCAAAGCAACTGCTTATATGGGAATTCTAGCGAATGTAATCGCACTTGTGTCGTGACAATTTAATTATGGAATATAATACTTGGACAGTTTCTTATCAACCTTATCCCTCGTAAACTTCCAGTTGATCTTCTTTTTCTGGTCATTCCTTCTCTTGGTTCATGCAGCCACTTCCCGGACAAGTGTTTCCAAGTCACCGATCCGCCTGCCCGTGCATTCGATGTCCATCACATTGATCTCGATTTCCGCGGCATTTAGCCAACTTGCGTGTTTTGGCGTGTAATGAAATTCGATTTTGCTCAGGATTCTTTCTGCCTCTTCTTTGCTGAATGTCTCATAGAATACCTTTTCCTTATGCGTGTTGAGATTATCGGTGACCAACTGGATGACTGCGACATCAGAATATTCGTCAACGAGCATCTTCACAATTCGACTGCTACGAATATATACGCCTGGTTATTCCCGCTTGAAAAAGTTGCGCTTGTGGAACTTATATCAGAACATCTCCTATGTAGACACAAAAAAGCGTTAATAAAGTTTCGTGCTGATAGTTTCTGTTCCTTCGATTACATCAATTATCCGCTTCGGGAATCTGCCGTTTATAATGATGCAACTCATTTTATGCCGAATCAAGAATTCCGGTAGTGCAGCATCAACGCATCCCGTATTTCCGGTCTCAACCATCTCTTCCGCAGACATCTCCCGTATCAAATGACCTTGTTCGTCTAATAGACCATCCACATCAGTTAGTTTTATGAATGTCTTTTCACACAGTTTGTTTGCTATGAAGGATGCTACCGTGTCGGATGTAACGCCCCATGTATGCGGTAAGCAATCATCTGCTTTTAGAATTTTATAGGGCAGTAGTATTACGCATAAAGGTTCAGCACCGTCTATTTCTTCCATGCTCTCAACCACTGGTAGCGCACTGTTCGCCAAAAAAAGCCCGTATTGATCTATTGCAAGGACAGCCATCCAGTGTGCTGCATCGTCAGAGAGAGCATCAGAGTATTTCCGTACCACTTCTGCGAAGGGACCACCACCCGGTATTATTATAATATGCAAGTGAATCGTCTCTGCGTAATCGCTGAGAACCCGTATGATGCCTCTGCTCTCTTCTATCAGGCTGCCACCCAACTTAATTATTGCCCTTTTCCACATTCTATTTACCATGATATTGCTTATAGCAAAAGGAAAGCAGGTATAAGAAGCAGATAGCACGTGAATCGCCATACGAATAGCTGGTTTTTAGCGATAATGAATGGAGAACTCTTTAAACTCTCCGGTATATTCTTCCCATGTGACCTCGATTGATGATACCTTAGCCTCAGACGGACCATAGTGGCAGAAATCTACCAGCTCCTCCACTTTGTCCTTATCTCCTTCAAATACCGCCTCTAGTCGTCCATCAGGGAGGTTTCTAGTCCATCCTTTTACACTCCTTAACTTTGCTTCGGCTTTTGTTGTATAACGGAATAATACACCCTGCACTCTTCCAGTAACAAACACGTGTGCCCTCGATTTTGAAACCATTTTTTTTCGCGTATCCATATTACCACAGGTTATTTATAATCAAAAAGACAGTAGATATAAAAAAGACAAGAAATAAATTATTGATACGGATTAACGTAGATGGAAAGAGTAATGCTGTTAGCACTGAAGAGAATCGAGATAAAGGTTATACCGAATTCAAGTAAGAACGAGATAATTGACGCGGAACCATTGAGGATAAGGGTAAAGGACCCGCCAGCAAAGGGCAAAGCGAATAAAACGGTTATTGGATTATTGTCAAAGCACTTCAACGCCAATGTAAGAATTATTTCTGGCAGTAAGAGCAGGCGTAAAATAGTGGAGATACAAGAAGAAGAAGAGTGAAAAAGATATTTCAATGCTAGCTACCTAAAGAGATTATATGAACGGCTGGAATAATGTTATACTCAGAATAGAGCTATCAAAAACCAGGATAGACAACTTCGCGCCTGAGCATAGTTTATTTAGGAATTATATTGGTGGTCGTGGGCTTGGCGCGAAGATAGTTTACGATGCAGGACGTGTGGATGCTTTATCGCCAGCTAACCCGCTTGTATTTGCCGCCGGTCCGTTAACAGGTACTACAACACCAGCCTCTGGCAGGGTCTCGCTATCCACGAAATCGCCATTGACGGGAACGATATTCGATTCTAACTGCGGGGGCTCATTTGGTTCCACACTGAAAAAGGCGGGCTACGATGCGATTATTATTACCGGCAAATCGCCGGAACCCGTATTTATAGAGATAGAAGACGAAAGAGTAGAGCTAAAATCCGCTTTGGAGTTTTGGGGTAAGAACGTAAAAGAGACGACCAATCTGCTAAGAGATAAAGGTAGCGTAGCTTGTATAGGCAGATCGGGTGAGAAACAGGTAAATTTAGCCTCTATCATCTCTGATGCGGTTCACGCCTTTGGACGCGGTGGCGTAGGCGCGGTAATGGGCTCGAAGAACCTGAAGGCGATAGTGGTAAAAGGCACAGGCACTGTGGGCGTGTACGACAGTACAGAATTTGCAAAGCAAAAAGGAGCGATTAAACGGCTATTAGTCGCGAGTCCCACGATAAGCAAAGGTTTAAAGGTTTTCGGAACGCCGTTTTTAGTGAAGATAACGAATTGGATGAAGATTCTGCCGGTAGCGAATTTCAGTAAGGCAGAGCCTGAGATTGACCTGACGCCATTTTTTGCAAAAGAAATAAACGGGCTTTATAAGCCAAGAAAGAGGGCATGCTATTCCTGCCCCATTGCGTGTAAACGCGAAGACAGAGAAGGGGAGGAACTGCCGGAATATGAAACAATCGGGTTGATGAGCGCAAACATTCAAAATACTGATTACGATGTTGTTGTCAAGGCGAACCGGCTGTGTAACGACTACGGACTGGATACGATTTCAGTTGCAGGCGTTTTGGGCTGTTACAGCGAGATCAGAAATAGGGGCATATCGCAAGCGGAACTTTTGAATCTAACGAAACAGATAGGGGAACGTGAAGGCATTGGCGAAAGCATGGGCAGAGGGTCTAAGCGATTTTCTGCTTTGGAAGACAGTTCTGAGCAGTCAATCCAGGTAAAAGGGCTTGAACTGCCTGCATACGATCCGCGAGGTGTAAAAGGGCTGGGTTTCAGTTACGCTACTTCCAATCGAGGGGGGTGTCATACGCGTGCATACCTCGTGGCGCCGGAGATACTAAGAAAGCCGAAGGCAATTGACCCTTATACGCTTGCGGGTAAAGCAGGGCACACAAAGATATTCCAGGACAGATTTGCCGCTGTTGATTCGCTCGTGGTCTGTAAATTCGCGTTCTTCGGTGCCGGAGAGGAGGAGTATGCGAACATATTAAGTGCGGTAACGGGCGCGGATTATAGATCAGAGGATTTGATGCGTGTGGGTGAACGGATATGGAACGTTGAGCGGCTTTATAATATAAGAGAAGGTTTTACCAGAGCGGATGATACGCTACCAGATAGATTCTTTGAACAGCAGGTGAATGGAAGAGTGATAGATAGAGAAGAGTTTTTGAAGACACTGGACGAGTATTATCGTATGCGTGGCTGGGATGAGAATGGTGTGCCGGCGAAGGACAAATTGAGAATGCTGGGGATATAGAAACAAATTTATAGAGATAGACTCTTGTGATAACCAGCGCATGCACTGGCGAGAGAAAGAGTTGCTTGAACTACTGAAGAGTGGGAGATTAAACACGAGCGAAGTGGTCAAACGTGCGAACATGAGCAAAACAACCACATTGAAATATCTCGAAGGGCTTAAGGGTAAGGGATTAATCACCTGTGAGATGATAGGTCCGACAAAGCTCTGGTCCTTAGCGAATGAAGATGGTGAGGACAGAAGAGCGGAAAACAACGTGCAATTGGGAGATAAAGGCATAGAGGATTTTATACATGTGGATAAAGAGATATACAAACTATTAGACGAGTTTGAGAGTGCTACCGGGAAAAGGCTTGAGATATTGATAAATAATAATGGTGTAAAGCTGAGGGTATGGGAAAAGGCAGCATGAACTGTCTTATACGCATAGCATAGCAATAATAACAAAGGGAGAAGTACATTCATGAAAGCGGTAATTTTAGCAGCGGGAGAGGGGAAGAGGATACGTCCTCTTACTTATGAAAGGCCAAAAGTAATGCTACCAATAGCGGGAAAGCCGATACTCGAGCATTTGGTGCTGGAGCTGAAAAGAGCGGGAATAACGGATTTTATATTCGTTGTTGGATACCACGATGAGACAATTCGTGATTACTTTGAAAACGGTGCGGCCTGGGATGTAGAAATCCAGTATGTAACGCAGCAATCGCAACTTGGCACGGCAGACGCGCTGCGAAAAGCGGAGAATTTGGTAGATGATACGTTTCTCATGCTGAACGGGGACACGATAGTGAATGTGGCAGACATAAAGCGGGTCCTAACAGGCGAACAACTCACACTTGGCGTTATCAAAGTATCAAATGCGGAAGAATACGGCGTTGTCGAGACTGATGGTGAAAAGATATTGAGAATACACGAGAAGATGCGAGAGCCACCGTCAAACCTGATAAACGCAGGTGTTTACCTGTTAGACAGAAACATATTTAACGCACTATCAAAGACGGCGAAATCGAAGCGAGGTGAGTTTGAGCTCACGGATTCTTTACAGTTACTCATAGACGAAGGAACCAGCATCTTCTGGACTATGATAGAGCACTGGATAGACGTCAGCTACCCGTGGGATTTGCTGGCGGCAAACGAGCAGCTAATAAAACAGGTAACTGCGGATAACAGGGCTGAATGCGAGGAAAGCGTCAGGATAAGAGGGGAAGTATCAATAGGAAAGGGTACCGTAGTTAAATCAGGTTCTTACATAGAAGGGCCTGTTGTAATAGGCGAAAACTGTAAAATCGGTCCTAATAGTTACATACGTCCAAATACGGCAGTTGGCGATAATTGCCATATCGGAAATGCAGTAGAGCTTAAAGGCTCAATTATTATGGACGATACGAAGATTCCGCATCTCAGCTATGTTGGTGATTCTGTCGTAGGATGTCAGTGCAATCTCGGCGCTGGTACAAAGATAGCGAACTTACGATTCGATAATGCACATGTGATGGCAAAAGGATTGGACACAGGCAGGAGGAAATTTGGTGCAATAATAGGTGATGGCGTGAGGACGGGCATAAATGCAAGTATAGATTCGGGTGCGATAATAGGAAATAACACGCTCATTGGTCCTGGTGCTTTTGCTTCGGGGCATATAGAACGTTATACGCGGGTATTTTAAAATGCAGTTAAAACATGCGGTAGTGCTTGCTGCGGGAGAAGGTGAAAGGCTGAGACCGTTCACAGCGTCAAAGCCGAAGGTAATGATAAGAATAGGGGATAAGCCGATTCTGCAGTATGTCGTGGAAGCGTTAGAAAGAAACGGCATAAGAGATTTATTATTCGTTGTCGGATACAAAAAAGAGAAGATAATGGATTATTTTGGTAATGGTAACGATTTAGGCGTGGAAATAGACTATGTGGTTCAGGAACATCTGCTTGGGACTGGAGACGCACTGAAGTATGCGAAGAACAGGATGGCGGACCGATTTCTCGTTTTGGCCGGTGATAACGTAATAGATGCAGCGACTATCTCAGATTCAGAACTATTGAATGCGGAAGGGAATGCGGTGTTGATAAAGGCATACGAAGATGTAAGCAGGTATGGTGTTGTAACGGTAGATGACGGACTGGTTAGGGATATAATAGAGAAGCCGGAGGAGGAAATCAGTAATCTGGTCAATACGGGCATATACGCATTTGGAAAGGATATGTTTGAGTTTATGGATGAAGAGCTGACGTCTATATTATTAAACATGATCCATGCCGGTACTCCGGTCAAGGCGTATGCAACGCGCGGCGTCTGGCTGGATGCCGTCTATCCCTGGGACATCATTCGATTGAACGATATAGTCCTGAAAGGGGTGCCGGCAAAGTTAGAAGGTAAGATTGAACGAGGCGTGACAATAGCGGGGAAAGTAATATTAGGAAGGAAATCGGTGATAAGAGCGAACTCGTATATAATGGGGCCTGTAATAATAGGAGAGAATTGCGAAATAGGGCCCAATGCATGTATATTCCCTTCCACGAGTATAGGAAATGACGTCAGAATAGGCGCATTTACAGAGATAAGGAACTCGGTACTGATGGATATGGTAAAGATCGGTTCGTTCTCGTCCGTTAATAATTCTATATTCGATACGGGCTCGAGTGTCGAGGGTGGATTCGTGGCACGAAGTGATGCAGCAGATATAGAAATCGGAGGCGAGCATCATAGCGTAAACGTAGGCACGATGATAGGCGAGTATTGCAAGCTGGGCAGCAGTATAATTGCCAATCCGGGAACGATATTGGGGAACCATGTGGAGATAAAGTCAATGAATGAGCTGAGAGGTAAAATACCGGATGGCAGCCTGGTGGTGTAGAGCGGTGGGAGAAGGATGTGTGGCATAATCGGATACGTGGGAGAGCGAGAGGCACTACCAATTATCCTGGATTCGCTACAACGGATTGAATACCGTGGCTACGATTCCTGTGGCATTTTGGTGCAGGATAATAGTGCAGATGGCAAATTCCAGGTGCATAAGAGCCTGAAATCAATAGCACAGTTGAAGAATAACCTGGCGGAATCAGAATACACCGGCACCATAGGCGTAGGACACACGAGATGGGCAACGCATGGGGTACCAGCGAGACGGAATGCGCATCCACATTTTGATTGTGAAGGTGAGATTGCCGTTGTCCATAACGGAATAATAGAGAATTTCCAGGCACTAAAAGAAGGACCATTGAGCAACTGCCGGTTTAAATCAGATACTGATACCGAAGTGATAGCACATCTGACAAAAAAAATGATCAAAACAGATTCTTTAGAAGGTTTTGAGTTACAGTTAAAAGAAGCGGTGAAGGCGTGTCTGTCAGAATTGATGGGTTCGTATGCAATAATAGTTACTGCGAAAGGTTTTGATGGTTTAGTAGCAGCGAGACAGGATTCACCGCTTATTATAGGAGTGGGAGATCGTGAGAATTTCATTGCATCTGACGTGCCAGCAGTGCTCGAGCAGACGAACAGGATAATTTATTTAGAAGAGGGGGACATCGCAGTAGTGAAGAAAGATTCAATCTACATAGAGAATAACGATTCGGAGGTGAAGAGGAATGAGCGACTAATACCATGGACGACAGAAGATGCGGAGAAGGGTGGTTATGAACATTTCATGTTAAAAGAGATACATGAAGAGCCGAAGGCGATTATAGATACGCTCAGAGGTTACTTATCGGAAGAAGGAATATGCCTGGGGCTTGAATGTGATGCCAGGCGTATTTTAATGGTTGCATGTGGCACATCATACTATGCCGCTCTGTGCGGTAAATACATGATAGAACATCTGGCAAAAGTACCGGTTCAGGTAGAGCTTGCATCAGAGTTCAACTACTCGGATTTCGTGCTGGATGACATGATGGTAATGGCGATTACCCAATCAGGAGAGACTGCGGATACGTTGATGGCATTGAAGAAGGCGAAGCGGTTCGGATGCAAAACCGTGGCGATAACAAACGTGGTGGGCAGCACGGCAACGAGAATCGCGGATGATGCGATCTACATACGTGCAGGACTGGAGATAGGAGTTGCCGCGACCAAAAGCTTCATAGCACAACTCGTCATTTTTTATCTGCTGGGACTGTTCCTTGCGAAGATGCCGAAGCATAGGCTTGAGGAACGGATATCGGATTTGGAGCTGATGCCACTACTTGCTCAGGTAGTGCTTGACGAAGAAGGCGAGAATATACAGAAACAAGCCGGGTATCTGTCGAATTATGCTAATGCGTTCTTCGTGGGTCGTGGCGTAAACCTGCCCATTGCATTAGAAGGTGCATTAAAACTGAAGGAGATTTCGTATATACATGCCGAGGGCTATGCTGCGGGCGAGCTGAAGCACGGACCTTTTGCGTTACTTACAGAGGACACACCGGTAATTGCAATATTGACTCCAGATAGTACCTATGATAAGACAGTGGGAAACGTGAAGGAGATAAAGGCACGAGGCGCACCGGTGATTGCAATAGCAGAGCAAGGGGACGAAGAGGTGGAGAAATACGTGGATAGGGTGATAAGGGTGCCTAAAACAGGTGCTATATTCTCGCCAATTGCTAATACCGTTGCGCTTCATCTGCTCGCATACTGGACTGCAAAAGAGCGGGGATGTGAAATAGACAAGCCCAGGAATCTGGCGAAGAGTGTGACGGTGGAGTGAAGCGAGAAAAGATAAATTAGTGTCACGGATTAACGCAGATTAACACCGACCAAACAGGTTTCAGGGCTTCAAGCGGATTAGAGGCTCGACTTTTTAGCGAATAGCTAAACCATTGACATGCTGCTAAACCGCTATCCTCTGCGCTCTCCGTGATCTCGGCGGTAAACAAATACAAAAGGAGATTATATAAAGCATGGTAATAGTTGTAGGTTCGGGAGCTGGAGGGGCAACGGTAGCGAAGGAACTGGCTGCTAAGGGTGTAGCGGTAACACTGATAGAAAAAGGACCTGAGATAGAGGAGAAGGATGCCTTCAAACACTATTCGAACATTGATTCTGAAGTGAAAGTAATGAGAACAATCTGTTTAGGAGGAACCACCACGGTATCTGTGGGGAATGGGGTGAGGTGCCTGGAAGAGGAATTAAAACAGGTTGGGATTGACCTGAGAGCGGAATTTGAGGAAGCCGAGAAGGAGCTTGCGGTTGAGGTCCTGCCGGATTCTCTATTTGGTGATGGTACGAGGAGGATTATGGAAGCTGCGGAAAATCTTGGCTTAGATGTGCAGAAGATGCCTAAGTTTATAAACCCGAATAAATGCAAATCTGGCGGAAGGTGCGCGTATGGCTGCCCCGATGGTGCGAAATGGAGTGCTCTCCGCTTTGTGAAGGAGGCTGAAAGAAAAGGTGCGAGAATAATTACGGGTATGCCAGTTGATGAAGTGGTGGTGAAGAACGGAGAGGTGGAGGGTGTGAAAAGCGGTGATAGAGTATTTCCGGATGACACCGTTGTTCTTTCCGCAGGAGCCTTAGAAACACCTCGGTTATTGAATAGGATTGGATTACCCACCTCTTCCTTGTTCGTTGACACTTTCATCACGGTAGGTGGGATTGTTAAAGGGATAAAGTTCGATAAAGAGGTCCCGATGAATGCGGTCATAAGATTCGAGGATTTCATTCTGTGTCCCCATTTTTCAAAATTTCTGGCAGAACGGGTAGAGGAGAGAGGGCTAAAAGCTTCGCAGGAGGATATCATCGGGATAATGGTGAAGATAAAAGATGATGATGTTGGGAAAATAGATGAAGAAATAAAGAAAGGGGTGACAAACAGGGATGCCACAATTATTTCCGAAGGAGCTTCTATCGCGGGCTCCATATTAGGGGAAGTAGGTGTAGACCCTTCAACCTTTGTATCCACACCATTAAGGGGAGCGCATCCCGGTGGGACCGCGAGGATTGGGATCGCAGTTGATAAAAATCTGGCAACTGAGATGAGCGGGTTATACGTGACAGATGCATCCGTGCTTCCAGTAGTGCCTGGTGCACCTCCTATACTGACGATTGTGGCGTTGGCTAAATACGTTTCGAGGATAATAGCGAGGTGAGTTCAAATCTCATCCCCGGGTTTGACGAGGTGTCAGAATGGAGAAAATAGAAATAGACGGCTCTCAGGTATGCATTCATCACAATACGCACAGTAAATAAAGCCCGACCATTGCGAACGCTTTGTAATAGCCAGACAGGAAGGCATGTCTTTCCATCTCGAACGTCGTGTCATAGAACATTTTTATGGCATCCCATAGAAAGTGGTGGATATGCGATGGAGGCACTTCAAGGTTTGGTTTAGCGTCAAATCTCGCAACTATCGCCCTCTCATAACACCGTATCAGTTTCCTCGTATCGTCCGGCGATGGGCACATAAGGCGGGCAGTTCAGATGCTTGCAATACGCTTTATATCCATACCTACATCTCCAACGAACCCAATTGCCTACTTCAACCATATCGCTGGAAATGAGTTTAAAATCAGGATGAATAAGCGTTAATTCCTCTAACAGCATATCCAAATCCTTTTCCATCTTTGTTTGCTCCGCTAATCATGGCAACTGTGCCATGCACCAGCCTCTGCTGCTATTCAAGGACTGGATTGGATTTTTTACGCTTTCACAACGTTTTCCGACTGGCATGAAGGGCAGACAATTTTTTCTCCCATCCCGTCAAACTTGTTTCCGCAGTCCTTGCACCTGTATCTCGTTACTTCCATCTTCTCTATTTCTAAATTGAAGTCGCCCCCACCTACACTACACATTGCAATTACCTCCTTTGTTTTTAAATTTATACATATCTTTTATATAT
>Ga0190286_1000834_pt1 | contig 11997 bp, 16 predicted proteins | sample 48691834_MG_FD_183241 | JGI IMG/M metagenome (GOLD analysis project Ga0190286, IMG submission 183241) | Hydrothermal vent microbial mat bacterial communities from Southern Trench, Guaymas Basin, Mexico - 4869-18-3-4_MG | ecosystem: Environmental > Aquatic > Marine > Hydrothermal vents >... | reverse complement strand
TCTTCACTATTATTTTCGTAGTATATACTTTCACTAAATCGCCTTGCTTTATCTCTCAATGAATTCCAATTATCTACACGGATAGGTGTTAAAACTTCCTTGATGTCTTCTAAGATGTCCACATCGGTTGGGACACAATGTAAATGCGCATGATAATCATGAGGTGTATCTCTTTTTGTGATACTCGTACTGGATAAATTGTGTTCAAAAAATATGCAGCCGCTATATTCTTCATTAAGTATTTTCCTGACTACCCCTTTAATAGCTAAAAATTCGGTTACCAAATGCTCCGGGAGACTTTGAAACGATAGAATATGCTTCTTTGTAATAATTAGCATGTGTCCTTCTACTATTGGACCCAAAGATAACATTACGTAGAAATTTTTCCTCTCTATTAGTATCCTTTCTTTATCCGGCGGAAAGCAAAATCTACATTTCTCGTTTAGCTTTAATGGGTCCATTTTTCTTGGATTGGATGTAATTATGCTCCCTATCCACGTAAAGAGCATTGTTCTCACTCTTTCCTTCTTCTTTCTTTTTCTTCTCTTAATTTTATTAATGCAAATATGCAATAATTTATAATATCTCTGTACTCTGCCTCTACACCTTCAGAGATTTTAGGTGGCTCTTTAGATTCTTCTAATTTCCGTATCCTGTATGCTTTAACGATTATCTGATCTGTAATTGAAGGGAGTCGCATTTTTCGCCATGAATCTCCATAGTCTGCGTTTTTTGCAATCATAAGTTCTCTAATCTCCTTTAAAACCTCCTTAAAAATTTCATTATATTCTTCCACTGTGTTCCTTTTATTTTCTCTCATAGTCCTTCCCATTACATGTATGATAAATAAATATTGAATAAACTTTTGTAAGAATCAGGTAATGCACTAATGCTACCTTTGGGTTTTGTTAAGCAGGTTCAATCTCTTCCTCCAAATGATTTTCTCTATCAGCGGCGAATAGCAATTGCAATGCCAAGGGGGGATGATTTCCATTCATGTTTAAGTGCAGACCTGATCAGATTTCCAATAGGCGAAGAGGTTGGCTCTTTTGTTAAAATAACCTCCATGTCTTTATCTCTAAGGTACGAGGCTGTCCCGCAATTCATTCTTAATTAATGATACTTAGAGTTAATTAAGCATTGCGCGAAAACCAAAAAAGTTCCCGAGTTCAGATGCCGAATTGGCAATTAAACTCCCAATCTTACCCAGGACAGCCACTTTTCCTGTCATCTTAGCCCACATTACCTTCAGATTATGAGCCGTGCATACCAAATTATGCTCTATTCGCACTTTTTCTATCCCTCTTGTGAGAAATTCACGGAATTTTAGATTATGCTTGATATTACCGAAGAGCCACTCAACCGTCTCTTTACGCCTCTTGTACTCCTCTTTCCCCTCCTTCGATCGCATCTTAGCTGACATCCTACGGCGTTCCGCTTCGTAGTCATCACTGGTGATCACTCTTATTCTGCCTTCACCAGCACAATCAGCCCGGAACGGGCATTCCCCGCAGTTCGCACCATAATAGGTGTACAGTGGCTTGCCGTTATACTCATATTCACCCTTTCTGATGAGTACCTCGCCATTAGGGCATATAAACTGGTCCTCCTCTTCATCGTACTTGAACTTATCCTTCGAGTATGGACCATCCTTAACCTTCTTTCCCTTCTGCTCCTGAGCCTGCTTGCTATCCGGGATATAGCCATCCAGCCCTTTTTGCTCCAGATACCGCAGGTTTGCGCCGCTGAAGTAGCCGTTATCCATGCTCACCTTTGTTCCTTCTGGCAAGCCTCCCAGGTTCTCCTCCGTGAGCTCTATCTGCGACTGCAACTGGTTATGATCGGTGCATTCCTGAGTAACGTCGTTAGCAAGAATTATTCCCGAATCGTGGTCTACGGTGATTTGCGAGTTGTATGCCAGTTCAATTCGCTCCTTCTTGTTCTTCATGAATCTTGCTTCAGGGTCAGTTATACTTACAGCGCTCTGTCCACTTCTATTTAGCTCCTCCTCTGCCTTATCGAGCCTCTCCATGACCTCCTCCTTACCTCGCTCATCGCCAAGCGCATATTGCTCTATAATATTCATCGCAGCGCTATTCAATACCTTACCAGAGGCTTTTTCAATCTCCTCTATCTTGTTGCGAATCTTCTCCTGTGTGTCGAGTTCTGGAGGGAGCTCGTCACCCCTCTTATCACCATAGAGCCTGTCCTCCTCTTCATCTATCGCAATCCCCTTCTCTATTATCTTCCTTATCTCTTCTATCTCTTCTTTGCTCAGCGTATAGTTGTTTGAGGCATTGGCTTTGATCTTAGTCCCATCGGTGGAGATATGCCCCAGGTTCACCATCCCCAACGATCTGGCAACAGTGACGGTCTTCTTAAACGTCTCTTCAATCAGCTCCTTGCACTCTCTTTTAAAATTGCAGATCGTCCTGAAATCGGGCTTCTCATTTCCGGTCAGATACATGTAGACCACGTTCTCATGAGCCAGCCTTGCTATCTTTCGCGAAGACCATATACCATCAACTGACGCCATGATCACCAGTCTGAGCAGCATCCGGCGTGAATATGCGGGGTTGCCGGGTGTAAACCGGTACTTCTTCTCCACTGCACTCATGTCTATACTATTCACGATGGCAACTACCAGGTAGCAGATGTGGTCTACCGGTATGAGATCCCTAATGTCAGGGGGCAATAGCCATGACTGCCCAATCTTATCACTTTTTATCGCCATCTGTCAGCTTCACCTTGTTATTATAACCAAAGAACAATTGTGCAACCCACAATAAAAGCTTTTCGGTTATCCTTCGGCTGGAACTGGATTTCATTAATTTTTAGGTTGTATTTTTATATTTCGTTTTAGGTCGGGCTATCAAAGTGCTGGATACGAGAAGAATCGCTTTTTATATGGGCAAAGGCAATTCTTATGTGGTTTAGATAATTGTTGGACAGCCTCGTACCCTGCTAAAAGCGCTGCTTGTGTTGATAACCCTGCTCCGTCCAACCCCTCAATCACTATCAAAAACCTTTTTTTTGATGCCATTCTCAAGCGTTCCTCCAATTTTCAACCCAAAAGGCCGGGGCTGGGATTTGAACCCAGGTCTTGGGATCCACAGTCCCAAGGGATGCCGCTACCACACCCCGGCATTTTTTTATTATAAAATAAAGTGTTATGTAATAAAATCATGGTAATAATACTTGAAGAGGTCTTTCAAAAGTGGAAAAAATAGGTGAGGTGGAATTAGGATTTCAAAGAAGACCTGCACCCGTTATAGTAGGAGTACTGAAAAGGTTGTCCATTCAGGAGGCGAAGCGCGCGAAGGAAAGCGGAGCTAACGTAATAGAATTGAGAATTGACCTTTTAGAAGAGGAAGAAAGAGACATAGAGAGGGTGAAAGAATTCGTTGCGATGCTAAAAAAATCTCTATTCTTCATGCCAGTAATCGTTACGAACAGGAAAAAAGAAGAAGGTGGCTCTTTTACGGGCTCTGAAGCCCAAAGAATTGGTATGCTTATTAGCATTCTCGAAACTGCCAAGGTAGATGCTGTGGACATTGAATTCTTTTCTCCTGCAGAGTTAAAAAAAGCGATAATAGAAAAGGCAAAAAGCCTTCACATCCCTGCTATTCTCTCTTTCCATGATTTCAAAGGCATGCCAAGCCGTGAAGATATACTGAGAATCATCGCGTCCATATATGAAGGAGGAGGGAGCATCGCAAAGATAGCAGTGACGCCAAAGACGCCGAGCGATGCTTTGCTTTTGCTCAACCTAACCCATCAACTATCAAGCGAAGGGAAATTGTTAGTGACTGTTGGAATGGGTCCTGTCGGAAGACATCTGCGGGTGATTGCACCTTTGTATGGGTCCGCATTGACTTATGGATTTATAGAGGGTGAGGAAGAAGTAGCACCTGGTCAATTCAGTGTGAATGAATTGAGGAGCATAATAAACAAAATCCAAATCCCACGTTTAAATTCATAAGTAAATCCGGATAAGCATCTTTAATGCCGGGGACGGGGTTCGGACCCGTGACCTCTGCATTATGAGTGCAGCGCCCTAACCAACTAGGCCACCCCGGCATTCGTTTTTGCATTGCTTTCCTTTAACTCCATGCGTAACTCACCGATAGATGCGACCCTTTCCGCAACGGCATCATGCTGGTGGATACTCTCTTCGTTTATCTGTTTTATGCTAATAATAGAATCGTCAGGAAGCATATTAAAAGTTTCTACCACTCGTTTTGCCATCTCGCGGACACAATCTTCAACAAACATGGGTTTTTTATGTGCGTTTTCCACAAGCTCCGTCTCATCCGGGCGCTTCAAGATTTCATACGTTTTTGCACTCATTGAGCGCTCTATTATCCTTATTATCCTCTCTATAGGGACTTTAACATCATCTTCCACCTCTATGGATATTATACCCCTACCTCTTTGATTGTGCGTTGCCATGGGTACAGCAATCAAAAAAGCATCTATATCCTTTCTGGCTATTCCCATCTTCGTTAATTCCGCCCCCACTTTTTCCCTCATTAGCTCCTGTGCGCAGGGGCATGCGGTCATTCCTACAATCTCCGCTCCTATTATCTTTTTTATCCTCACACCATTATCAGGTGAGCGAAAAGCTCTTGCCTCTGCGAAGATAGTTGCAGGCTCTTGACAGGATATCTTCATCACGGGCGTTCTTCTTTTTAGCATATACTCGCTTTTCATTCCTACTTCGGCGGTAGAAGCGTATTCGTGGAGAAGGAGCACCCTCTTTGCTACTTCGCTGCACAATTCCTCTACCTCGTATATCGGCGTATTAATAGCCTCTTCCAGCACTTCATACATCGCCTCGAAATTCCGTGACAAATTTGCCCCTTTTATATCTCTTGGAAGGTCAACAAAGATGTGGAAATCTGATATAAGAATTACAGGTCTTTTTCCACCTGCTCTCGCTACCTCTACCAGCTTCTTCACATTCTTTACGCCCACCCTCGTCAGGTTTATTCTTATATCCGGACTGCTGGCTTGCACATCAGGTAAAGGTAACGCCATAATTTTTATTTATGACCTTAACCTTGTTAAACTTTTTATGATATGAAATGAAAGATGGATGCCGGGAAACTGAATTACAAATTACTTGAGGAGCTGTTGCGGGAATATAAGGGTGTGGAGGATGAACGGGTTGTCGTGGGTCCCGGGATAGGAGAGGATGCGGCAGTAATTGATTTCGGTGACAAATATTTGGTGACAAAGACAGACCCGATAGTCTGCGTGCAAGAACAGATTGGTTATTACGCACCGATTATAAATGCGAATGATCTCGCAACTATGGGTGCAATCCCAAAATGGTTTATGGCGACGGTGTTGTTACCGAGAGATGCACGAGAGCGGTTAGCGAGGGAGATATTCAGACAGATGGATGCGTGCTGCAAAACGCTTGGTCTTGCTTTGGTCGGGGGGCATACCGAAGTTTCTTTCAATCTGGAGAGACCTATTGTGGTGGGTTCCATGTTTGGAGAGGTAGAGAAAGAGAAACTGGTCAGGAAGAGTGCGAAAGTTGGCGATTCTATTGTTTTAGTGAAAGGGATAGCCATCGAAGGCACAAGTATTATTGCGAGAGAAAAAGCGGAAGAAGTGCTTGCGAGATATGGTAAAGATTTTCTGGACCGATGCAAAAATTTTATCTACGAGCCGGGGATTTCTGTGGTGCAGGAGGCGTTGATTGCACGTGACTTTGCCACTTCTATGCACGACCCCACCGAGGGAGGCTTATTTACCGGCCTTTATGAAGTGGCAAAAGCCTCTGACAGGGGGATTGTGGTATATAAAGATAAAATTCGTGTTTATCCCGAAACATTGCGATTGTGTAAAGATTACAACCTCAGTCCATATTCTATCTTTGCCTCAGGTGCGTTGATCGTAACGACGCCCAAGGAGAGGACAGCGGAATTAATACACAGGTATAACGGCGAAGGGGTAAAAGCGATTGAGATAGGGGAACTTAGAGAGATGGGAAGGGGTTTGAAGATTATTGATGCAGAAGGAAGAGAGAGCGATTTGGTGTATTCCGAAAAGGATGAACTGATAAGGAAGATTCTATATGTAACCGATTAGTTTATGTAGAACAAAATACATAACCCATGAAAAGTAAGCTCATTATGGCTAACACAATATATATCCAGTAAATGATAGTCCTTATTCTGAATTGCTTTAAATTAATACTTCGTTTCTTCACGTAGTCCTCTGCCGAAGAGAATCTATCGCACAGTAAATCGTCAATTCCATAAGTCTTTAAATCGTCCTTTTTAAGAGAATCCTGAATATCAAGTTTATTACGAAGTACAGAAATTGCGTAAGTTGCTTGTAGATAATAACGACTTCCTCTATACAAGACAAATATTCCGAATATGCTGAATAATAACGCTAAGAAGGGGAAGGTTAATGCGAGAATTTCTGGTGCTTCTGATCCTATTAAGACTGCACTCAAACCCAAAAGGGCGGTAATCAAAGCGGAAAAGAAATGTGAACTCCTCCATATCGAGGTATGGTATTCGTTCGCCAAGGACCTCTGCTCAGAAAGTAATGCTCGTAAATCTTCTTCTTTCATCTCGTTTATGTTATAGCTCGCTTCAATTATTTTTCGTGCTTAACTCTTTCTTTATTTATATACTCGCGTGTTATACTATACTTAGATTAATTAAGGGATAATATAAAAAAAGGTGATAGTTATGTGTAGTGTTGGTGGTGGGGATTTCGAATTGGAGATTGAAAAGATAGAAGTAGAGAGGTATAGGTGCAATAATTGCGGAAACAAGTTTGATGCAATGGGCGAGAAAGTGGTCTGTCCCTCGTGCCAGTCGGAAAACGTTGTAAAATTGTGAACCGGCAAACATGATACCTTTGAGTAGTAACGAGATGCTTCTGGTACTTGGAAATAGTGGTACCTTAGCGGTGGTCAAGATAGGTACGCAAAGGCATTTTTTCGTTGATACCCCTGAATCCGAGATTATACTGGCGATGGGACCAGAAGAGCTGCTTGTAGCTTCCGGCTTTGGTACTGATGAGCGAATAGTGAATGGATTAAGGTGTGTGCTATACATGATTAGAGAAGTAAACTCGCCGCTGATTGTGCTGCCCAAAAAACACCCTGCATCTGCCCGCCTTAAAATAGTGGTAGCCGCAGGCAAACGAATTATGCTGAGCTGTGAGATCACTCCCGGCACACATCCTGAGCAGCACTTACTCTGTGGTATGAAGGAGTTCGATGGTGCAGAGATTCTTGGCGTAGAAGGTGGTGTGGAGCTAAATGGACTGGAATGGACGAAATATGTGAAAAGGGGATTTTTATTGCATGGTAAGTAAATGCAAACTGCAAAGTGAAAAATGCAAAATGAAGAAGAGGAGATATCGGATAGGGACAAAGCATTATTCGAAGCAGGCATCAAATTAGGTGCTCTATACCATCAGTTTACAGGCACTCCCGTGAGCATAGAAACAGTGGAAAAGTTGGAAACGGCGATAGAAAGAAGTGTATCACTTCAACCCTGGGTGAGCTTTGTAGAAGTGAAGATTGATAGAGAAAAGGTGAGAAAGTGCGAACACGAGAATAAATTCAAGTATTGCGAGTTAAGTGGCGAAATGCTGGACGTAAAAGTCGTTGTTTTGTATAATAAAGTAGAAGTGCATGCAAGGGTGAAATACGAAGAGGAGCTCGATTATCCCCTGATGCGTGTTGAAAAGGTATTAAAGTTCTAAAAAATACTTTTTATTTCTCTTTCACCGCTATCTTCACCCTCGCAGGTCTTATAATCTTCTCACGAAATGCATAGCCTTTCTTAATCACCCCTATTACCGTGTTCTCATGATAGTTTTCATTTACCTCCTTTGAAACAACCTCATGTCTAAAAGGGTCGAAAGGCTCTCCTTCTGCTTTTATTTCCTCGAGCCCTTTGCGTTCCAAAAGCTCTTTGAACTGTTTAAAAGTCATTTCCACTCCTTTTACCAACCCTTCCGAGTGTTCATTCTCTTTTGCATGAGCTATTGCAACTTCTAAATTATCCTTGATCGGTAATAATTCCATTATAAAGCCTTCGATGAGATAATCGGCAAATTCACGTTTATCCTTTTCCGTTCTGCGCTTATAGTTCTCAAACTCCGCTTTTAAATATTTTAAATCAGTTAGATATTTCTCGGCTTCTCCCTTCCCTTTTAATATCTTCTCTGTTTTCCTTTTCTTAGCTTCTAATTCCTCTTTTAGAACCTCCACAGTGTCTTCTATCTCATCCAGCTCTTCATCGCTTAGCTCTTGACTCTTCTTTCCCTCTAATATCGCTTTTATTCTCTCCAGCTCCTTTACTATTCCACTCAATTCGCCTTTCATGCCGCTCAGTTTGTCTATTTCCACCTCTACTTCCTTGCTGCAACCGCTGACTTCGTCTAACAATCGCTTTACTACTTCCTTAAAGTCTTTTATTCTATTGCTGTTATCGTTACTCATACATCCTTTCTTTCTGATCTTTTAGTTTTTATTTTTAGTTTAGTTAGTTTTAGTTATTTAGTTTAGTGCAAACTTTTTCTTATGTTCGCAGGCATAGATGTAGGGGGTGCGAATACAAAAGTAGCAACTTCAGCTACTGATGGGTTTATAGATACAATTTATGCACCCTTGTGGAAAAATAAAGCCATTCTATACGATGTGCTATTAGAGGTGAAACGGAAGTTCGAGATAGGAGCTCAGGCGGGGATAGAAGCAGTAGGTGTGGTGATGACAGGAGAGCTGTGTGATTGCTTTACGACGAAAAGAGAGGGGGTCTTACACATAAAAAAGACTTTGTCCAGAGTATTCAAAAATGTTAAATTTTTCGACATCGATTGCGCTTTCCGAGACGGTTCAGAAGTAGATAAAGACCCTCTTTCATTCGCATCTACAAACTGGCTTGCCTCGGCGAAGCTCTTATCTGAGCAATACAAAGATGCAATATTTATTGACATCGGCAGCACCACAACCGATGTAATTCCAATAGTGAGGGGCGAAATAAAGGCGAAGAGAACAGACCTCGGAAGACTAAAATTCGGCGAATTAATCTATTCCGGCGTCTTAAGAACTAACCTTGCCACGCTGTTGAAAAAAGTGGAGATAGGAGAAAAGGGAGAAAATTGCAGGACTTCCTCAGAACTTTTTGCGATAACCGCCGATGCTTACCGCGTCCTCGGATACTTAAATAAAGATGATTACCGCTGTGAGAGTCCAGATAGTCATGCCTTCGTAGGTCGAGAAAATGAGGGAAAAAGCCGGATAAGTGCGATGCGAAGGCTGGCAAGAGTTGTATGCTGCGACCTTGAAGAGATAGGAGAGGACAGCGTGGTTAGTATTGCAGAGCAGGTAAAGGAAGCACAAGTAGCGGAGTTAGTTGCTTCGATGAAGAGCATAAAACAAAAATATGAGTTGAAAATGGTGGTATCAGCAGGGATTGGAGATTTTATCGTGAAAGAAGCGGCGGATTTACTTAATATCGAGTTCTTATCGCTTTCTTCTCGCTATGGTAAGGAAATATCAGCGGTATTCCCTGCTTATGCGGTGACGAAGTTGTTAGAACAAACCTTTTCTTAGCAAACTTAATTGTCCCATTTTGAAATTTGGAAATGCAAAAATAAGATTACGCTATTCTCCTCGAAGGAGTGGTAAATCGGATGAGAGCGATGGGGATAAAAATAGGAACGATGTTTTTGGACCGGGAGTTCTTCAACCTCGTTTCGATTCTGGCGCTATTCAACCTCGGCGCTGATTTCATTATGGCTGCGAAGTAACAAGCGGATAAAAAGGATGTTAGAGGAGCACAAGAGAAAAAACGGCGTCATACCAGTGATCTTCAATTACCACTTCGAGGATAAAAGGAGTTCCGACCGAGTTTTATTTGGTGGCGATACCAAACCCAGACTACGACCCAAGGGGCGATAGAAAGAAGAACGAGTTCCTGCTATTCGCCACCAGTATAAATTTTGGATCCGCTGAGGAATTCGTTAAGCGAGTTCTAGAGGAGTACAGGAGAAGATGGAACATAGAAACAGGATACAGGGTGAAAAACGAATTTAAGATAAGGACATGCTCAAAAAAGGGTGTTGCGAGAGTTCTCTTCTTTGTTGTTCAGAGCATCATGCACAATTTCCTGAACGTGCAGAAGAGCATCCTCTCTATCGCCGCTTACGAATTGAAATCGCTCATCACTGAGGGCATACAGAAATACCTGTGCGATGGTAAATTCGTGAATACGGTTTCCATCAGGGCATTTTATGCAAAAATGGCAGGTACAATGAGCGTAGGGTCATGGAACTTCGCTGTCGGTTAGCCTCATCATGATCCGGACCTGCTCCAAGGCTATGATATCCTCCAGACATTAATAGCGTGAGCTATCTGTCTTTTAAACGGTTTCTGTGCGTTAATAAGAATAAAATCATACTTCTTATATCATTTCGGTATGGGAAGTGAACCAACACTTTCATGGCTCTGCCCTCTTTCAAATTCAATGCGAATATCCTCAAAATCTTTTATAGATAGACGCGTCAATGTGTTTAAAGGGTGTAGTGTGTTCGGAACTCCACAGTTTCGGAACTACTGATTGAAAGAGAAAGATTTTTATATTCCAAGCTTTGATGTGTGAGTGAAATAAATGATAGAAAAACTGACAGTTGAGAATTACAAGAGCTTTGGAGATAAGACAGAGATAGAACTTAGTAAGTTCAATGTGTTGGTAGGACCGAACAATAGTGGAAAAAGTAATTTTCTTGACCTCCTTTCTTTTGTTTCTGAATTAATGAGGGATGTAAGCATAAAATATGCTTTAAATAAAAGAGAAGGATATAAATCAGTTATTTTTAATGGTGAAGAAGATAGGGACATCTGCTTATCCATAGAAACCAAGGAAGAGAAAGGAGAAAGGATTGAATACGCGGTTCGTATTGGATATTTAAAAGAAAATCCGGTAGAAGAACATCTTACGCTGGGTGAGAAAGACCTTATAAAGGAGAGGAAGGAAAAGGACAATTTTGGAATCATAAAAAAGGGAAATATGAAGAATTTACACAGCCTAATTACCTATACTTAGGCTATTTAAATCGTAATTACAAAGAACATGTTCATCCTTCGCAGTTAAAACTAGGAGAATTCCTGGAGGGAATAGAGATTTACAATTTTGAACTTTCGAAGCTGAGGGAGAGAAAAAGCATAAGTGAGGCGGCACGCCTCAACAAAGATGGAAGTAATCTTTCTCAAGTCATACATTATCTCAGAAATAAAGATAGGGAGGCATACGCAGAGTTTGAAGATACGTTAAAAGCTGCTGTTCCTGAGGTTAAATATTTAGAAACGCCTCCAACAGATAGGGGTGAGGCTAACTTAGAAATAGTAGAAAGGGATTTAGAAAAAAGAATAGACCTTTCAGAGATGTCGGATGGGATGCTGTGGCTGTTGGCTCACATTTACGCGTTTATGTCGCCGAAATCTCCTCCTTTGGTATGTTTTGAGGAACCTGAGAGTTACATACATCCAAGAGTGCTTGAGTTATTAGTGGACGTATTCAAATCCGTGGAAAATCAAGTGATAGTAACCACACACAATCCTTTCTTTGTAGATTTAGTTTGACCCCGCGGATTTAATTATATTTGAGAAGAAAGAGGGTAAAACGACTTGTAGGAAGATAGAGAATCCAGAAGAAATGAAAGAGCGTGTGATAAAGGATATACCGCTTGGCGAGGTATGGTGTTCGGGAGAGATAGGCGGTATGCCGTAAAGTGGTAGGGGTGATAGTGGAAGGGGAATCAGATGAAAAGGTCTTGAAAGAGATTTTCTCAAAATATGGATTGAACGCCGAATTTAGGCAAGAACGTGGATTTAATGCAAAGAAAATGAAAAAGCGATAGAAGCAGTGGAGGGGAAGGAGGGCAAAGAGATTCCTGAACCTGAATCACTTAAAGATCCTAAAGAAGTAATGAAAGACATCTTCAGGAAAGGTC
>Ga0190286_1000833_pt1 | contig 11998 bp, 6 predicted proteins | sample 48691834_MG_FD_183241 | JGI IMG/M metagenome (GOLD analysis project Ga0190286, IMG submission 183241) | Hydrothermal vent microbial mat bacterial communities from Southern Trench, Guaymas Basin, Mexico - 4869-18-3-4_MG | ecosystem: Environmental > Aquatic > Marine > Hydrothermal vents > Microbial... | reverse complement strand
CATCGACTACGTGGCCTGGGTCAGGAAGGCCACGAGGGAAAACGCGCCGGTTGCGTTCTTCAGATACTCCCCAGAAAGCCCTACAACCGAGGAGAATGTGCAGTTCACAGACAACTCATACGATCCTGACGGACACATAGTTGGCTGGCTGTGGGACTTCGGGGATGGAAGCACATCTAGCGAGCGCAACCCCACCCACCAGTACGCGGCGGAGGGGAGCTACACCGTGACCCTGACCGTCACCGACAACGATGGAAACTCTGACTGGTATTCAGTTGTGATCACCGTCAGCTCCGCTACGCCTCCTCCGCCACCATCAGGCCAAATAACGCTGAGTGGCTTCCCTGACAACATCTACGTGCCGGAGAACGGATCGACTACGGTAACAGAGTTCTCGCTAACGAACAGCTTCACTGAAAGCAAAACCCTCAGGATCTTGTGTGATGCCTGGAGCACCTCCGGCGGTAAGCTCTGGTGCAACATCTACACGATGAACAGCGACAACGTCTTCGTTGACGGAGTCTCCTCTCCGCTCATCCTGAATCCGGATCAGACAAAATATCTAAAGCTGATCATCGGAACTATGGAAAACGTGACAGTGGGGGAGAGCTTCACGCTGCGCCTCTGGGTCGAGGACTGGTGAATCTAACGGTGCGGCCTGATCCCCCTCGCGTGCGCAAGGAGCTTCCGCTTTTCACTCGCGCACGTCCTCACCGCCTCCGCTCGGAGCGCGTTTCGCGGAGGCTTTTCCCTTTCCAGTACTGGAGGTCCCTGCTTCCGCCCACCCTCGACCCTCCTCGCGGAGGGCATCTTTCACCCGCGCGACTTTTTCGGGTTACGGAGGTCTCGGTCTCCACAGGCGTAAATTTGGGGTGGCTCCTCTCTACTTCCGGGAGAAACTGGAGCGGAGGGGGTATATGGCCTTAGGCTCTCATCCCTGCCCCTGTGGACGGGGACTTCCAACAAAGTTAAAGTGAAAAACGAGACTAACTATGTAAGATGGATGGCGTGAGCGGTTTGAGGTCACGGCGACGTGTTGAAAACGGGGTTCGGGGAGTCTGGCATGCAACCGGAGCAACCGTGTGTGTGTTCATTTTATTCACTTCCATCGTAGCTTGGTCCGCACATTCTGGACAAGGAGACCTCATCAGCTCTGGGTACGGGATCACGCTGGCTGGCGCTGGTGGCACAGACCCAACTTGGACCCAGACCGACTGGAAGGGCGGCAGGGACCCCCGGGAGCTCCTGCCTGGCGAATACACCCTCGGGCTCTGGCACTTCGACGAGGGCACCGGCTCCACGGTACGGGACAGCACGGCATACCGCAACAACGGGACGATCGGGGGCACGGAGAACACAAACTGGAAGTGGTGGGTGGACAACGGCAGGTTTGACAGCGCGCTGCACGTCATGGATGGCACCGGCAAGGTGACCGTGCCGAATTCGTCCAGCCTGAGCCCCTCGGGTGGCTTCGACAATCTCACCGTCGAGTTCTGGTATTACGATCAGGATGTGAGCGCTGCCAATGAGATAGTTGGAAAGTTCGACTGGGAGGAAAACGGCTGGCTGGTGAAGGATGACGGTCAGGCCACGGATTCGAACAAATTCAAGCTGTACGTCTGGATGGGGTTCGGCCCTGGCAACGGCGCATACGGCTGGGTTATCGACAACGCGGGAAGAGCAGGTGAATGGGTTCACATCGCAGCGGTCTACGCCCCCTACGGTTCGGGGCACAAGATGACCGTGTATGCGAACGGGGTGGAGATAGACAGCGCGTCAAACGATGCATGGGGCAACATAGCGAGCGCTAACAACTCCCTGATAATTGGGAACGGAAACGGTGTTATAGATGAGGTCAGGATCGAGAACCGCGCCCTGACCGCGGAGGAGATCGCGGGCGACGCCACCTGGATCCGGAGCGGGACCTGGAGCGACACATACTCCCGCTACCATCAGGGGGAGAACGTCGGCACATACCTCTCGCCGTCCAAGGTCACCATAGAGAACTATGAGGAGGGAGGGTACCAGCTCCTTGTCGACAACTCCCCGTTCCTGATAAGGGGATTCAACTACGCACCCACGCCGGTCGGGTGGGACCCCCGGGTTCAAGGCCAGGTCTGGTGCTTCGATGAGAACACTTACAAGGACGATTTGCCGGTCATCGAGAACATGGGGGCGAATACCCTCCTGATCCACGAAGGAGAGCGCGTCACCAAGGAGTTCATGGATGCAGCGTACGAGCACGGGCTGCGCGTGATCCTCACGTATAACCTCAGGGTTGACGAGAATCTGGCTGACAACAGGGTCCAGGAAAACCATGTGAGGCAGTTCGTGAGGATGGTTAATACCTGGAAGGACCATCCTGCTGTGCTGATGTGGTGTTTCGGCTCTGAGCTCGACTCGTTTTACCAGGGAGATCTGAGCGACTTCTACGACCTGCTGAACGATGCCGCTGGCGCCGCCCATGCGGCCGAGGGGGAGAACTACCACCCGGTCATGACGAAGGTCGCATGGATGAATGACACCACAAACTGCTCCATAGGCGACGCGTCCAAAGGGGCGGACGATAGCAGCCTGCCAAACCTCGATGTGTGGGGGGTGGACGCGTATCTGGGACCCACCTTCGGAAACCTGTTCGAGAACCTCGCAGCCAGGACCTCGAAACCTCTGGTGATGGCAGAGTTCGGCTGTGATGCTCTGGACGCTAGGGATAACACCGTGAACGAAGCGATGCAGGCGAGCTATCTGGAGAACCAGTGGGGGGAGATATACGACAACTGCGGTCGTGATAACAACACCAGCGGGCAGTGGCTGGGCGGCACGGTCTTCGAGTGGAGCGACGAGTGGTGGAAGTCGTACTCGAGCCCCTCAGATAATGGCCCGGGAAAGCACGACAACACCGCCGGCTGGAACCAAGAGAACTACTACGACTACCAAGCTGGCGCGAACAACATGAACGAGGAGTGGTGGGGTGTCGTCGGCATCGGGGAAAACACGTACGGCAGAGAATACCGTGAGGCGTTCACCACGCTGAAAGACCTGTGGACCACGCTGGCGGGTGAGAACCTCTACGAGAACGAGCGCTGGGACGCTGACGAGGGGATGACGCTGGAGCGTGGCGTTTACAGAAGGGCGCCGGTGACGGAGAGCACTCAGGCGCTCTGGCGCATGGACGAGGGAGAGGGATCCACAATCTACGATGAAACTGGGGATAGCAATAATGAGGGGACGATCAACGGGGCAACTTGGGTCCCGGGCAAGTTCGGCAACGCCCTGAAGTTCGACAACGACGATTGGGTAGAGATCAGCAGCCCGGCGACCCTGGACAACGAGAACTTCACCGTCGAGGCCTGGGTGTACCTGAGGAGCTATCCCACGGGAGCTGGGGGGGACCTGTCCAAGACCATAATCGCTAAGGGCGGCGAGGACAACGTGGGCTACTACGGGATGTTCATCAACGACAACAAAACCGTGAGCGCCAAGGTGCACACGGAGAACGCTCCCTATCAGGTGGACGGTTCAACCAAGTTAGAGCTGAACCGCTGGTACCACGTGGCGATGACATTCGATGAGAGGTGGCTGAAACTCTTCGTCGACGGGCAGCTGGACGGCTCTATAAGGGTCGAGGGTCGCAAGCCATCAAATGACATGAGTCTCACGCTGGGGAAGGTGGCGAACTCGACCTATCTCGTCTACACCGAGCGGGGTTTCGTCTATCCCTCGGGGATCTTGACCTGGGGTGGCGCTGAAGTCGACGAAATCACATATGTGGATGCTGTGGAAGGGGTCAAGTGCTTCAGCAGCACTGCGGGTTCCGATGACGGATGGGGGGTGTTCCTGGGAGAATTCACAACTACAAACGAAGTCATGGAAAAACACGCGACGGACATCAGTGGGTACGATACCCTGAAGTTCTGGGTCAGGTCTGATGAGGATCAGCTAAAGATAGAGCTTGAGGATATCAATGGAACTAAAAGCACGACGATTTACATTGGAGGTGCAGGCGACGAGTATGGATACACGGCCAGTGGCGAGTGGGAATTTATAAAGATACCAAGGAGTGACTTCGGAACCGATATTGACTACACAAAAGTCTACGGGGTTTTTTTGATCACCGGTAGCTCTGGCGGTACATACCGTTACATCGACTGGGTCAGGTGGGTCGATGAGGACGATAACAACTACTTCGATGGTAGGATCGATGACGTCCGCATCGAGAACCGCGCCCTGAGCGAGGATGAGGTAGAGGCACGAGCTGGATACAAACCCTCCGCATACCTGGAGTCCTCGGTGTTCGATGCGGGGGGGTCGGTGGACTGGGGGACTATCACCTGGAATGCGAGCACGCCTTCGGGGACGGTCGGGGACAACTATCTGGTGAGCGCGGAGCCGGGCACGCTGGCAGACGGGACGACTGAGAACGGGACGGTGGTGGGGGGCTCGATCACCGATGTCAAGACTCTAAACGGTGAGAACGAGAAGATCGTGGAGGAAAGTGTTGCCCCAGATAACGATGTGGTCACGAACGGTAATTTCGACACCGACAACTCGGGCTGGAACTACAGTGAGGAAGATGCATTAGGTTTTGCGGATGTCGCGTACAATGCCAGCGGTTGGGAGAATTTTACCTACGTGGATGACTCACCCACGACTGGTATTGACGATGTAGCATATCAATGGCTGTACCAGTCTTTCACGGCTCCCAGTGGCACATATGTTTCGATCACCTCATCCATTGCATGGCAGAACACATCGACCGACCTAGCCAACTGCACCTACACTGTGAGGGTCAAAATCGACAACTCCACCGAAAATTTGACTGTGTACGATTCTGGCGCACAGTCAACGACAGCGAGTTGGAGCACATATGAAAACGTAAATGTCCCGACCTCTTTCTTCACTCCTGGCAATACCTACAAAATCTGGGTCGAGCATGTGGTCGATCAGACGGGCAATGGAAACGCCAACAAGGTGGATGTGACCACCAGCGTTGACAACATCAAGCTGATCTTTCACCTAGCCGACTACCGCCTGAACTGGGAGCACCGCATCACGGGAATCGACAACACTTACGACAACTATAAGGTTCGCGTCTACGGGTACCGGGAGGGCACCGAAACGATCGAGGTGTTCATCCGTAACGTTAACACCTCGAGCTGGGAGCTGATGGGCAACCTCCAGGCTGACACGCCTGGCTGGATAGAGTACCACCTGACAAGCGAGAACGTCAACAATTACCTCCAGGGCGGAGAGAACATCTGCATCCGGTACTTCGAGAACACCGGTGATACGACGCAGGACAACATATACATAGACTACTGCGCGGTCGAGGCTACAGAATATGCGACCACGAGCATCACGGTAAAAACCCGCACAGGCACGGACAACAACCCTCGCGACGGGGGCTGGAACGACTGGGCGCAACAGTCCAGCGGCACCGCCATAACCTCGCCGGACAACCGGTACATACAGTACAGGGTTGAGCTCTCCACAACCCACCCAACGCTTACGCCCACCCTCCACGAGATAACTATAAGCTACAGCTCCCTTGGGGTAGTCGTTGACATGGAAATAGATAACCTGCCGAAGTGGACGAACATATCGAAGGGGGCAACTGACCAGATAGCCGACACCGACAACGGTAACCCGATGCGCATAATAATCAAGTCAACCACCACGGTCCGGACCTACGCCCAGGTGAAGGGAAGTGATAACCTAGAGAAGACCACTGGCACATACGACTACATAGGGATAGACAATGTGGGGATGAACAACGGAACAACGTCATACAGGGACAACGGCACGCTCTACGGCAGCGTGAGCTGGACGACCGGAAAGCTTGACAACGGGTTGAGCTTTCCGGGAACCTCTGGAAGCTACGTTAGCGTCCCCCACTCCAGCGAGCTCGCCCCTTCCGGGGGGCTGCCTAACCTGAGCGTTGAGATGTGGATATATCCTGAGAGCTTCTCTTCAGGACAGCCAAGGTTGCTCATCAAGCGTGGTGATTCTTGGCCTCCCACCAACGGGTGGGACATATATCTGGAGAACGTCGGTTCTGGGGAGAACTTGGAGAACCTGGACCTCGTGGTGGTAATCAAGCCCTCTAGCGGTGATTACTGGGGAGTATCCGCCAGGGATAACATCGTGGTCGGGCAGTGGAGTCACATCGCGGTCACGTACAACGGGAGCAACGGCCAGATCATAATATACATAAACGGGACGGAGGTGGCGTACGAGACATGGAATTCGGGAGGTTCTGGTAACATAGTGAGCGACAACGAGAACGCCCTCTACATCGGGCGCTACACAACGGATCTAGCTGATCGCTACTTCAAGGGCAAAATCGACGAGATACGTATCGAAAACCGCGTGCTGAGCGCCTCTGAGATATCAGATGACTACAACTCCGGCTCGGGAAGTAAGCTCGAGGTTGATGATAACACCCTTGCTGTCTGGCACTTCGACGAGGAGAGGGGAAGCACGTGCTACGACGGGGGGCCGATCATAAAGCTCTCAACAGGATATCAGGATATACCATGGCTCGACAACATAGCCGTCCCGGCTGGCAGCGACAACGTCCAGAACGTCTACATGTTCCTGAGCACCAGGTCTGACCAGATGGCCGGAACCTACACCGGAACGATATACGTGAAGCTTGTCAGCCAAACGTAGTCTGGCTGAGATTGCGGTAATTCTTTCGCAGGCAGTTGAATCATGCCTCATCGATAGTTGGCTGGAAATGTCAGTTTTGAGAATAACTCTTTGAAGAGAGTGAGGTATGTGGTAGAACGAAGACCAGCAAGTCAATTGAATGGCAATGCTTCAGTTACGGGCTGACTCAGAGTTCGGAAACATCTCTCAATGACCATCAGCCCCAATTAGAAGTCGACTTAGCCACTTACCCTGAAGGGTGTGGGTTTTCCCGCTTATGTGCGTTAAGGAATGTTGAAAAACTGAGCAGGATTTGGCATATCCTTATTTACCATGACCAGATAGGGGAGAGGGGGGAGCATGAAAAAGTTCAGCTTGGCAAAAATTTTTATTTTAATCGGCTTTCTGCTGTGCGTTCTCACATCGGTTCCCTCCTGCGCGGGGTACGGGATAGCCTATGACGGTGAGGCTTGGAACAACCCGAGGCTCCCGCAGGGAGAAACGGAGAATTATCAGATAAACGTCTTCAACGTTGAGAAGGGGGAAGGCTATTTCGTTACAATTTCGGAAAACGATATCACGGTTACCACCCCTGACGGACAGCAGACCCCTTCCGAATGGTGGACCTTCTCGGTCAGCCCAGGGCCTCAGATATTTGAGGTGGACCTCGGCTGGAAGACTGAAAACCTCAGCGCGAACTTCTACATTCCAGACACGAATTTCCTGAGTTCCCAGCCGGATAATTTCCCTGATGGTTTTGACACATGGGTCAAGTTCGGAGAAAACAGGTACGCGCTGGCACGGAAGGTCATCATCACTGTGACCGCATCGGAAAACGTTCCGAGGGGGGAATATCAGCTTCACGTGCCGTTCATTGGAAAGGAGAACTCGCAGCTGACCGGGACGGGACTTGAGGTGGCGATCGCCTACGAGGCAAAGCTGAGGTTCTACGTCATCGGGCCTCCGCCGCCACCCGTGACCATCCCGCCCCCAGTGTGGGTATCGATCCTCGCGATCGGGGCATTTCTCTGCATCACCGCGATCGCAGGATACAGGATCAGGAGGGCTGCAAAGGCCGCGAGGAGGGCCAGGCTCAAAGGGCGGAAACGGGGACGGAAGGCCCGCCCACGGAAAAGGTCCAGATGAATTGAGTCCTTGGTGTTAGAATCTGAGGGTCTGCTTTCCGCCCATGCACCATTTTTCATTGACGTTGGTATATTATTATCCTGAGAACACATATTGTTAACTGGAGGTCGTGGTTTGTCCGCACACTCCCGGACGGTTGTTTTGCTCCTGGTCCTTCTAGTTCTGTCCTTGTCTTCCGCGTACCTGGGAGGTGCCCAAGAGGCGTCGGGTGGAATCCAGGTCATAGTTTCCCAGATGGGGGCGGTTGTGGAGGATTTCAGCGTCACCCCCCAGCAGGCTCTTCCCGGCGAGATAATCACGTTCTCCGTTCGTGTGAGGAACGTCGGCGAGCTGCAGTTTGAGATAGCGGGCACTTCCAGGGTGGAGATATCCCGGGCCGGGAATACGGTGAGAACCCTGTACTTCACGCCTCCATCTGAGAACGTGCAGCCCAATGAAGAGGTGACCCTCACCGTGGAGTGGACGGTCGAGGACCTCCCGGCGGACAACTATAGGGCAACCGCGATTGTGGACTACGATGGGTACTCTGCATCCTCATCGGAAGGATTTTCAATCCTCCAGGTCCCAGCCGAGCTCCCGCCGGAGGTTTACCCGGAGTTCGAGGCGATTGAAACCGCGACGTCGCCCCCTGCCTCCCCAATGAATCCTGCGGTTTTTAGCTTCACCATCCTGGTTCTCAGAGAGATGACTGTTCGGGTAGCTGAATCGGTTGGAGAAAGCATGGCAACTGTGACTCAGTACAGGGGCCTCCCCTCCTTCCTGTTCCAGGCCATTCCTGCAGTGCCGTACAAGTACCTTGGGATCGACGTGAGCGGGATTCCGGAAAATGTGGTGGAAGGGGTCACGCTCAGCTTCGCGGTGGAGAGGTCATGGCTCACGGGAAACACCATAGATGAGGCGTCAGTGAGGATGTACAGACTTTCTGAGGCGGGATGGGGTGTCCTTCCGACATCGAAGACCGGTGAGAACACCACGCACGTTTTCTACTCGGCCGAGTCCCCCGGGTTTTCGTTCTTCGGCATAGGCGGGCTTGTTCTCCCCGAGGAGGAGTACCTTGAGTGGGAGTTCAGGCCGGTGCTCGTGGAGGCGCTTCAGGGCGAGACCAGGTTTCTGAGTCTCAGGATAAGGAACAGTGGGGACGAACAACTGACTGGCGTTGAGGTGAGCCTGTCCGGCAGCGCAGCGGAAATGGTCACGGTAGTTCCGGGGAGATTCACCCTTGCGCCGCTGGAGGAGATGACGCTTGTTGCGGTGCTCGCGGTTCCCGGAGGGGCAACTCCTGGGGACCTCTGGCTCAGGCTCACCGCACAGAGCGGGGAAGCCATTGCAGACACCGTTGCCCTCGTCCGCATCAAGCCGTTTCCCGAAGATCGTCCGGCGGTCACAAGAACCGTCGAGCTTGACCGTGCGGAAATGAAAACAGCGGTCATGCTGAACGTTGTGAACTCCAGAAGAGCGCTGGCGTCATTCGAGGTGGTAGAGGACATACCGAAGTGGCTGGCGCAGGACGCGGGTGAGGTTTCGTCCGAGGATGAGCATGAGATCCTTGAGCCGGATCCAATGATAAGGTGGGTCCTGAGCGCTCTGCGACCATATGAGAAGAGGAGCATTTCATACTCGGTGGATGTTATTCCGGATGACGTTTCCGGCCTCCTCTACTGGCCCATCAGGCAGCTGAGCGCAGTTTTCGAGGTCAGCGCGGAGCTGATAAGGGTGATGGAGGTATACTCAGAGAGCATGGCGCTTGGTGGGACAGGGAGAATAAACATCACGCTGCTCAACACCGGTGAGAACGTGATGGCCGCGCGCGTGAGGCTCGAGCTTCCACCGGGTTGGGAGGTCGTGCCGGCCGAAATAGTTGTGACCCTCAGCCCGTCCGTTTCGACGGCAATTGCCTTTACGGTGGGAAATCCTCCTCACGCCGAGCCAGGCCTCTACACGGGGCAGCTCAGGCTCTCGTACGGGGGAGAGGATCATGTGAGGGGCGTGGCGATCCTCGTGATCGCCCAAGGAGAGATTCCGATATTTGTACCCCTCATCGTGATCATATGCGCCCTCGTTATCCTCTTCATCCTGGCGAGGCGAGTGATTTATCGTGGAAAACGGAGGAATGTCATGACGGTGCTCGAGCAAGTTAAGCGTGAGTGAGCATGCAGTTCATCGGTGTCGTATCCGGAAAGGGAGGCGTGGGCAAGACAACCACGGCGGCAAATCTCTCGGCCGCGCTTGCAGCGGTCTTCAGAAAAAAGGTGCTCGCGGTCGACTGCAACCCGGGTTCACCCGACATTTCCGTGCATCTCGGGCTTTACCAGGGGGGGAGGCCCGTACGCGGGTCCGGGAGGAGCACGGTCCTCCCATATGGCGTTCACCTGATGCAGGCAGGCGCCCATTGGAGGAAGGGGAGGCGTGCGTTCAGGCGCCTCCTGAGAAGACCCGGTTACGAGTTTGTCATCCTCGACGGCCCTCCGGTGAACTACGATTCCGTCCTAGATCTCAGCGATTTTGTGCTGGTGGTCACAAATCCTGAGGTGACCGCAGCGGCGGATGCCATCAGGGCTGTGAAGAGGGCAGCACAGCGCAGGGTCCCGGTTGCCGGCATAGTGCTGAACTGCATGAGGGGGAGGGGAGACAAGTCTCTCCACATCTCCCTGCCCAAGCTGCTGGGGGCCCCGCTTCTTGCAGTGATCCCCGAGAGCCCGAGGATGGAGGGATGCGTGGCGGACGGGACTCCGATAGTTCTGAGGTATCCGAACTGCGGGGCCTCGATTGAGTTCAAAAGGCTTGCTGCAAGGCTGGCACGTGTCAGGTACGAAGTCGGGATCTTCCAGAGGATTGCCGGATCGCTCTACAGGTAGCGGCTGAAAAATATTGTAGGTCTTCAGGGCAGAGGAATGCGGTAGAGTTAAAACTGTCACGCTCCCATTACAATTGGTAACATGACGGGAATCGAAAGCGCTGCGCTTCCCGCAGGCGTGCTGGTTGTTGCAGCCCTTCTCTATTACATTGAGGGAAAGCGGCTTGGGATCGGGCTATCGCTCGTGATCGTGGGAGCAATGTTCCTCCTGATAAAGCTAGGGTTTGAACTGCTGTCCGATGTGGTCAGGGAGGTTGGAGAAACGGCGATTGCCGGGCAAATCAGCTCGGTAGGGGTCTACATAGGGAGTTTGGTGGGAGGGGCCTGTGTGCTGGGCGGAGCTTTGATCGTAGCGCTCAAGTTGCTTCTGGAAAGATAGAGCAAGCGGTCTGGCAGAATTGCTTCAGGTGGGGTTAGATGAACGAACGAGAGGTGAGTAACATTGCCGATAATGGTTCTGCGCTGATTTTAACTTCTTGCGGCGGGAAGTCCCCTTGCGCGAGCTGGGGGATGAGAGCCGCAAAATACTTATAGACATAGTTGCATATAAAAATTGAGAACTATGAGATACAGGCTGGACAAGGGAGCACACTCGGTCTATGCCCTGCAGTATCACCTAGTTCAAGTTGTAAAATACCGAAGAAAGGTACTTGAAAACGGGGTGGTGGATTTGCTGAAGCAGAAAGTGAGAGAAATAAGCGAGAGTTTCCAAGTCGAGGTTCTGAACTTGGAGTGCGATAAAGATCACTTCCACATGATCTTCAAGGCAAAACCAACTCTAAACATGCCCAGGTACATCAACGCAATAAAAACGATAACATCGAGAGAAATCCAGCGTAGGTTCCCTGAGATAAAAAGAAAACTCTGGAAAGGGGTTTTCTGGTCTCCGTCGTATTTTCTCGCCACTACTGGGCAAGTAACACTCGATGTGCTGAAAAAGTATGTGGAGGGACAAGGTCGTGCTTAGCTATAGGTTCAGGTTGTACCCCTCGAAAACCTGCGAACGGAAGCTGAACCGGCACATGGCGCTCTGCCGCTGGCTCTACAACCGCTTGCTCGCGGAGCTGAACCTTGCGGGGGAGAAAGGAGTGAAGCTGAAGCAAACAGATGCCCAAGCCCTGATCGTCGACCTGAAGCGCCACGAGAAGCCAGAGCTGGAGGAAGTGTACTCGAAAGTCCTACAGATGGTGAACTACCAGCTCTGGTCGAACATTCGGGCTCTCGCTGGACTCAAACGGAACGGTAAGCGTGTCGGCAAACTCCGCTTCAAGGGCGGGTGGTTCAAGACGCTGAACTACAACCAGTCCGGGTTCAGGCTCGAAAACGGAAAGCTCGTGCTCTCGAAGG
>Ga0190286_1000832_pt1 | contig 11998 bp, 9 predicted proteins | sample 48691834_MG_FD_183241 | JGI IMG/M metagenome (GOLD analysis project Ga0190286, IMG submission 183241) | Hydrothermal vent microbial mat bacterial communities from Southern Trench, Guaymas Basin, Mexico - 4869-18-3-4_MG | ecosystem: Environmental > Aquatic > Marine > Hydrothermal vents > Microbial... | reverse complement strand
GGTACCCGGGTCTCCTATCAGCAGAACGTTGAGTTCCCCACGGATTGTTATATCCGGTAGGGTCTTTGGTACACCCCCGAAGAGTAGGTACATTATCGCCTCCTTGATGTGTTCGTAGCCGTATATCGAGGGTGCTATTGAGTTTATTATCTTCCTATGTATCCACGGGTCCTTCGATAGCTTGATTATCTCCTCCTCCTCTTCCGGGGTTATCTGAAGCCTCTCAGCCTCCCTACCGGCTGAATCTATGAAGTTCGCCTCAACGTATAGGTTGAAGGCCCTCAATTTGCCAGCCCTAGGAACGGAGGATGGTTCAGCCCTAACTATCCCAACGATGCGGACCCTATCTCCAGGCCTAGCCACATCAACCATATCCTTACCGATTATCCTGATATCCAGTGAGCGGGGAGTCTGGCCTGGGGGGAGGTCCTCGGGGTATTCCTGTATCCTTATCTCCTGCGAATCTATGAACTCGGACTCCTCCTGGACGAACTCGAAGGGCCCGGTTCTGCCGCAGTTGGGGTTAGAACACTTTATTGGCGCCGTCAGGAAGGGGCCGGTCTGATCTACATAATGCATCTGTTGGCATCTCTTACATCTGAAGGCCGCCCTTGTGACTAGAGGCCTCACGATCGTGGCCCTGGTTATTATCCCCTCAAGCATCACCATCCTGCCGATGTGCTCTGAGCCTAAACTGCGTATCGGGGTTAGGGCTGGCAGCCCCCTAAACCTCACGGTTACACCTACATCCTCGATCTCCTCAGCGTATTCTGGGTCTTCTATACGGAGCTGTCCATAAGCCGCCGCATTCACGTATTTTAGGTACTCATCCGGCTTCTCGGTTATCTCCCTCGCAAGCTCAGGCTCAGCCATTAGGAGGTCCTCGAAGTCCACGATTAGAGAGGTAGCTCCGTCGATCACCATCTGGGATATCCTTTCCCGGTACTTACTCGACTTGAGGAAGTTTTGGAAGGCTTCTTGAGGGTTCTTCAGTGATAGCTCAGTCAAGGCTCCTTCGCCATCTCGATTATATTATTCCTCCAATCGGTTATAATCTTATTCAATCTCTCGTAAAACCCTCTCTCTTCAACTGCGAGGTTCTTCAAGACCTGGCTCTTCTGTCCAGGGGTTGAAGCCAGGGAAACTATCTTCTTCAACCTGCAATTGACGAGGTCCTGCGACAACCTCCTGACGCGCTCATACTCCTCCAGTTTCTGCGGGTCGCTTCTGGAGGACTCCCTCAAATCGGCTAGGAGGCGGCGTAGTTTGGGGTAGAAGTCCTTCGGCAGGGTTGAGAGCTGGCTTACAGACTGAACCCGTTCCACCCAGTGGATCTTGTAGAGCTTAGCTAGGTCGAGGATGTCACCTCTTATTCTGACTATGCCAGCCCTCTCCAGCTCCCGGGCAACCCAGAACTTAACTTGGTATTCATTACCCTCCTCGAAGGGGCCGATGTTTAATCCGGCGAGCTGGATCCCCGAGGTGCTCCTAACAGCCATAACCCTAATAGGGTTATTCTCAAATATGAAGTCCGCATCCTTTGCGATCGATTTGACGGGCTCCGACATCGATTTGACTCCTCCCAATAACCGTTGGAGGACTGGGTAAATGATAGATTATTCGGGGATATAAGACTATAGTCCACCAAATCGGCTGGCAGCTAGAACCCATAAACCTCCACAGCGTTCTCACCTATCACCTCTCAGCCTTATATCCCGGAGCCTTCTGGCACTCTATCACCCTCAAGTATGCTGAACTAGACTTTATTCCAGTAGCTGTATACTTCTTCTTAACCAAGTTCATATCCCCATCATGAAGCCTCCATCAGATAGGGGAAGCCCTCCGGTAGGTTGTATATGGTGAGAACCCGTAGAAGGATTCAGGTAGACTGTCTGAGGATAAGACTTGAAATATCCCCCTAGTGGAGAAGAACGGTAAGTCTAACTCCACTGTAACGATCCTTAAAGAGAACATCCTTCAGGTTATGTGGTGGTCGACTACTCTGAAACCCTTCATGGCCTCAAGTATGTCGGCATCCAGGTGGTTTAAGCGCTCCAAGAAGAACGCCTCCAGAGGATGGTTAACTCCGCAGCCTGTTTTAATCCCTTTTTACATGTAAAGCCTTTTTTATAAAAAAGGAGGAGTCTGCACATGTGTATGGTGGTTTCTATATCCCTTACCCCTCTAACTTCCGGGAAGCTCCACTTCCCCTATCTCAGATAGGTCGAGCAGACTGTTCATCTTTACCTTGACATCTGAGACCGTGTAGAGGATGTTATCTATGTATAGCGACCTCTTGATGTAGCTCTGGTATAGGCTCCCCCATTCGGTCAGGTTCTCCACATGGGTGATGTTCCCCCTGAGGGTGAGGCCCTCCGCTGTGATGTTGAAGACGTAGACTCCCTGCCAGAGCTCGGTTCTGACCGTGTTATTCACGATACGCTTCTCGAAGGTTGAGATCGGTATCACGAGGAGGTTCCTCTCCTTATCGAATAGGAGGGCTTTATGATCCCACAAGATCGGTGAGTATACGCGTCCACGGATTACGTACCTGCCGACCTCAATCGGGTTCTCAACGTCACTAACGTCGAATAGTGAGATCTTCATCCCGGTGATACGTACGGTGTCGTCGATGACCTCAGTCTCCATCCCTATGCCGATTATATGGTTCTCGTCATATGGGTGGAGGTACCTGGAGAAGCCTGAAACCTTCAGCCAGCCGAGAACCTTCGGTTCGGTTGGCTCGCTCAGGTCTATCACGAAGAATGGGTCAACCCTCCTGAAGGTGACGAGGTAGCATCTATCACCGATGAACCTGGCTGAGTATATGGTCTCCCCTGGGGCTATACCCTCAAGTCTCCCAACTATAACCAACCTCTCGTTCAGGATGTACACATTATTCTTCGGCGAGAAGCCACTTGCAAAACGTCTAATGGTTGTTGCAACCCTAAGGTAACCCTTATACTCATCCATCGAGAACTGGTTTAGGATGTATCCAGGGACTACCCCGCTTGCTTCACATGTTATGTTGCCCCCTTCTATGTGGAGCCTATATATCTCGGTCTTCTCTAGGTTGGTTACGTTGGTCCATCTCTGAGCCTCCTTATTCTCCAGTATCATGTATACTACTGGATACCTGGGTATGGTGAGGTAGATGTTATCTAGCGATACGTACAGGGTACCTGTTGCTCCGAGCAGGAAGACCTGGTAGGTTGGCTCCTCCAGTTCATTTTGGATGTTGATGGCGAGTATAGTTGTGAATAAGTATCTGTAATCTGTGGAGTTTGGATGGTATATCTCCGATGGCTCTATCCTCCTAGTGACCCCGTTGTATGATATGTATGGGAGAAGCACCTTATCACCGTAGATTAAGGCGGGCTGGACTACAACGACGTATACGTAATCCCCTATCATCCTTGAGTCAAAGTAGCTCCCATTCACAGCCACTTCCCTAACCAAGACGGGATCATCGATCACCCCTAAATCGTAAATCTTGATGTACGTCTTAGTTAAGCCGGCTCCCCCCAAGAGGAAACGTATCGGACGTATCGGGCTGCTCTCCTCAAATATCACCAGCCTTAGGTTATTGATGTAGATTCCCTTAACCGTGCCGTTCAATTTTATGCTAGTTAATACCTTTGCATCCTCCGGCGGGTAAGCCTTGACTATCAGAACCCCATCCTTCGAGACTAAGTATATGCGCTCTCCATCACACTTCACTATATCAGCCTCATCAACCCCCTCAACCTGAACATTCGTCCTTGAATACTCAACTTGGGAACCCTCAACTCCACTGTAGCCCTCGCCACCCGTAGGCTTAACTGAACCTTCAGAGGTTGAGCCGCCTAGAGTTCTGATCCCCTCTGCTGCGGGAATAGTCCTGTTGAGAAATTGGAGTAGTTCCTCGTAGGATGAAAACCTAGATAGGATGGGTTGATAACTCAGCGTTGGACTTTGAGGGGTCTGGGTTAGGAGCGGCAAACCGCCGATCCTTAGTAGGATTACGCCTACAGTTACCCCCAGAAGGAGGGAGGCTAAACACTTAGCAGTTAAGCTTTTCAAATCCATCCGGAGCTTGAGGTTGCTGAGTCTGAGCATTCCGGTCACCGCCTTTAGGCTTGAATTAATCAAAAGGATTAGGTGAAGCGGTTTCTCTTAATACTATGCGTTAGAACACCCGTTCAAACCCTTTGAACATCCTTCCTTAAACTCTTATGTTGGTTATAAGCCTCAAAGAAGAAGACTGAGGAGGAGAATAGACACACAAATAGAACGAGCAGGTCCCTGAAGCTCCAATTTATGGGCCAAGCAAACAGATAGACCATGAGTAAACCCAAGAGGAAGGCGCCATAGATGGTCATCCTAGAGATCAGTCGACCCCTTAACAGGAGGAAGCTCCTCAGGATGTCTATCCTAGCCTTCTCCTCGACTATGTACTTCCCCTCCCTGTTCTGGGTTATGAGCCCCATCTCCAGCAGGTTATTTATGTGGTACTGAACCAAGCTTGGTTGGGATAGCTTCAGCCCTCTCCAGATCTCCCTAACCCCAACCGGCTCCTTCGAGGTTAGGATGTACAGGTATATATCCCATATAACCCCTGAGAGGTAACGCTTACCCTTCCCGCCCTTTATTATGACCACCCACCGCCTTACACAAGAATACTCCTGTTCAGCCACATTAATGTTACACGCTGTTTTGTAATCTTTTGATAAGGTTAAGATAGAAGTTTTGTGGGCGCTTGGTCTTGACAGTTTTCCAGCGCTTTACATACTGATGGCTGAGTCTGATCTTGGGAATTTTGGCTGGAAGACCTTATTAAGGAATGGTTCTGGGTTATGCCGTCTAAGGAGTCTTCATGACCGGTCAATTATAGATCCCTATCTTAACAGCATCAATCTTTTAGAAGAAAAGTTGAATGGAGGAGTTCACCCACAAGGGGTAAAGGCTGGACGAGGTCGAATGGAGCACAATCATCCAACAATCTTTTATTTTCGAACTGTGTGTTTATAGCCTCACCTCATACATTATGAGCCTATCGACTTGTGTACGCCACCCCACCTCCTCCGTGTAGTGTGGGTCTATAGCCTCCAGGTAGAGGAGAACCCTATCCTTGAAGGGATCATAGATCACGTTCATGTATCCGTGGGTTGGGTAGTCCTCCCTTTCGTAGGGTGAGAGCGGCTTCCACTCCCCCTTGAAGATGGATTCTAAGTTCATATTTCTATAGTCGATCACGTAAGCCTCGAAGTGTTTGGCCAATCCGCAACCGTTGATTATATATCTGCGGGCTAAACCCATGAAGACTGGACCCATGCCACCAGCGAAGATTCCGCCGTAGAGTTGCATGTACCTCGGCTGATCCACACCGTCAACCCTCAGGATTCCGTGCTTCCTCCAATTGAGACCGTCAATGCTCGTAGCCAAGGCGACGTTGGTTCTACCATTCCCCTTGGGGGCGTCGGCGGCCTTATAGAGAGCGAAGTACCTACCGTCGACTATCCCTATGGTAGCATCCCTCGCCTCGTAGCTGTCGTAGCTATCCCCCCTCTTCCAAGCTAAACCATGGAAACCCCATGGACCAGCTGGGTCATCCGAGGTTAGGAGGAGGGTGTCCCACCTCCCCTCAACCTCCCCGCTTCCCCGGGTATCAACTGAGACGTAAAGGTGATATCTCCCGGTCTTAGGGTCTCTGATGAGCTGTTGGGCCTCTATGCTGGCTACGTTCCGGTCGGACATCTCACTTAACTCCTCTTTAGTGATGGTTACGACTAGGTGGTAGTTCTCCCCGTTTAGTGATCTGTATATCTGTGCAGCGTAGCCTCGGTTTGGTGGACGTCTGCGTGGTCTAGCAGTCAGCCAGAACTCCCCTGTTTCGTAGTCGATCAGGACGCTTGATGCCCCTATCCATGATCCCGGGTTGAAGTCTGGCGGGTTGAGTATGACCCTCCGGAACCTTCTGTTTGAGAGTATATATGATGGTGGAACCAGCCCCCTCCAACCATAGGCTTCAAACTTAACATTACCCAACAAAACCCTCAACTCCAAGATATCATTAACATCAACTTTGAAATAAGTTGTATTAAGTTTTAAGAATAACTGATGTTAAGGAGTTCCATAAATTTGGAGCGTTATTCTTAATGATACAAGGTTTATGGAATTTGAGTTTCGCCCCATCATCGATGATTACCTTGATGTTGAGAACATCTTCAAGACACGGATATACGGCGCTTTGACATGGTTGACCTACTTCCATCTTACACAATTGCACTATAGGTTCATAAACCTCAGAAAAGCTGAGGATAGGCGCTCCAACCTGAAGATTTGGAGAGAGATGGCTTCGCGTGGTTAAGGAGTATCATCCACCGCTTGGAGATATCAGGAGCAAGATTATGATCAAGGGAGGTGAAGATACAGTCACACTCCATCCTCATAGGCGCCAAAATTTAATCAAATTATTTATGCCTTGATAGCCCTTGAAGCTTGATTCCGATGGTTAGCAAAGTTTTATTAGGATCGTTGGAATACAGGTGCAACCAGGCTAAGGGAGAAAAGGAACCTTGGCATATTAAGCCCCTTCTAGGGAGTTCTCCAAGCCCTTGAACTCAATAGCAAATGTCCATATCAAAGTAGGAGGAAACGTGGAGCGATGGTGATCTACGGTGTGAAACCCAAGACGGGGCTTTACGTGGTTGACATGGACACCTCAAGGGGTTATTCATACCCCAAGATCATGCAATCATCTGAAAGCTGGAAGCTCCATGCCGGAGGATAAGGCTGAAGGTAGAGGGATAGAAGCCATAAACTCTAGGGAGGAGCTTAGAGAACTCCTCGTCATGACGATAGATGACGTCTTGAGGACCTTCCTTGGGGATACACCAACTAAGTTCCTGTACTCAGAGATGAGGAGGAGGTACAATTTCAGGATGAGGGAGATACTCGATAAGCCGGATGTCTTCACGGCTGGGTTGAATGAGACGCTTGGCTCCTTGGCCCTAACGGTTGAGGAGTACATAGTGAAGAGGTTGTGCTCAAACCTTCAGCTAGAACCTGGGTATGTTAAAGGTAGATCGCTGGTTAAAGTTATACGCCAGCTTCTGATGGAGGTTGAGGGGTAAGCTCGGCTTCCTCTACAGCACCTTCTCAAGCTCAACCCTACTCTTCCTGTCGAGCTTACTTACATCAGTTATAAGGTATATGTTATCGTTCGTGTCGGTTATTGAGACCTTCCCTTCCTCAAACCTATATATGCTTCTTCTCCCCCTGGTGTGGAAGACCCTAAGGCCGCGGCTGGTCTCAACCTTCCACTCGTATACTTCACCCTTATACCTTATCGACTGGATCCGTTCGATAACCGGTATGAAGCAGACCTTGGATAGGTACTTCTCTAAGCACCTCTTTGATTCCGCGTCTAAGAGCCTATAATCCCTTAGTGTGCATATATCCCCATTGGGATAGTCTTTCTGCGTGAAGATGACAAGTTGGGGGTTTGTTAGTGGGAAGGGCTTCTTTGGTATGACGTTCCGGTAGACCTTACCCCTAATGTTTATCTCTAGGGAGTTCCTTCTCCCGTCCTCCCTAACCCTCAGATCTTCCGGTTCGATTATGTTCAACCTCTTAATGTAATCTTTTATTGAGTCACTTAACTCCACCTATCGGCACCTCTATAATTCCCTCTCTGAACTGCGTATCCCACAACTTCTTGTAGAGGCCTCCTCTCCTCAGGAGTTGATCGTGGCTGCCAACCTCAACTATCCTACCCTTATCTAGGACTATTATCCTATCGGTATCCATCACCGTTGATAACCTGTGGGCGATTATGATGGTGGTTCTACCCCTTGAGATGTAATCTAGGGCTTCTTTAACCTTCCTCTCCGTTATCGCATCTAGGGATGAGGTGGCTTCATCGAGTATCAAAACCTTCGGGTCAGAGATTATAGCCCTCGCTATCGCGACTCTCTGCCGCTCCCCACCGGAGAGTTTAGAGCCCCTATGGCCAACTGGGCTGTCATAGGCTAGAGGCATCTTCATTATGAACTCATGGGCTTGGGAGACCTTCGCAGCCGCCATCACCTCCTCCGGGGTTGCATCGGGCTTGCCGTACCTTATGTTGTTAGCTATTGTGTCGCTGAATAACGGCGGGTCTTGGACTACTAGGCCTATCTGCCGCCTTAGGGAGCTCAACTTCACGTTCTTTAGGTTGACCCCGTCGATCAGGATTCTACCCTCATTCGGGTCGTAGAACCTCAATATCAGTTTTGTCAGGGTGGTCTTGCCCGAGCCGGTTGGCCCTACTATCCCAACCTTCTCACCGGGCTTTATCTGCAAGTTTATATTCTTCAGAACGTACGCGTACGGCTCATAACCGAACTTGACGTTATCAAATATTATATGGCCTCTTATATTGAGGTCTACAGCCTTCTCAGGCTCCTTCACGTTCGGCTCCATGTAAAGCAGCGAGTTTATCCTCTCAACCGATGTTATAACCTGCTGCAAGGGCTCGATCATACTTATCAGGGAGTTCATAGGCCCATAGAACTGCCAGACGTAGGATATGAAGGCTGTGAGCGTTCCTAAAGTTAGGCTCCCACCCAGAACCTCCATGCCTCCGAGCCACCATATTATGGCTACACCGGCTGAGAGTGTGAAGCCGAACATCGGGAAGAACTCGACGCTCAGCTTCGTCGCGTTCATCCCCGCCGAAACCTGTTCCCTCAACTTTGCATCAAGGGTTCTCCTCTCCTCAACCTCCCTCGAGAAGGCCTTTATCAGCGGGAAGTTTGGTATCTTATCGACCAGTAGCGTCGTTACATCGGCCCACCTCCGCCAAGCCATGTGGTAGACCCTCCTAGCCTTCCTCCTGAACAGGAAGATTCCCATCGTCAGGAAGGGGACGGGTATCATGGCTATCAGGGCGAGCTTGACGTTTAGGAGTAGCAGTATTGCTCCTATCGCCACCAGGGTGAATACGTTAACTAGAAAGCTCTGGATGCCCCATGTCAGGAACCAGTTTATCCTCCCCACATCATCGGTTATCCTTGAGATCACCCTTCCAGCCTCATATCTATCTAATAGGTCGAGTTGGAACTTGAGTATGTGGCGGTATAGGTGACGTCTTAAGTCACACATTGAATGCTGCCCAGCATAGGATAGGGCGTAACTCCTGACCACGTTGAATATCGCATTTGCGGCGTAGATCCCTATGAGGCTTAGAACTATTGTGGTCAGGAGGCTTACGTTCCCCTCACCTAGGACATTATCGATTAGGGTCTTCATGAGGTATGGCGGTAGTAGACCTAGAACCGTTGCTAGCATGCCCGCGGCTATACCGACAGTTGTGGCCTTTATCCTCATCTTCATGAGGGTTAGCATAGTCTTCAGAGTTTGGGTCTTCACCCTCTCCTCCATCGTCTCCTTCTGGTTAAGCCTCTTAACAGCGCTCGCATCGACTATCTTGTAGTAGGTTAGGTTCTCGATAAGGTTGGCTGCGTTCCGGAACTTATCCATATACTCCCTGGTGAACCTGATCAGGGATATACTGCCCTCTCCGGCCTCAACCTCAAGCTCACCGTTGCCCAGGTAATCGTTAACCCTCACCGAGGAGACCTCATCCATATCAACCTTCTTGGTGTAGCCAGTTCTCGGATTATAGACAACTATAGAACCTTTAGTGATGTACAGATATACCTCACCAAAGAGGCCCCTCTCATCTATATTACCCCTATAAACCCTAAGGATGCTATCATCCCCAAGGATATCCGGCACGGGGTAGCTCCCCGAGCCTTCTTCCACTCCACCGCTTCCGTTATGTAATCTCATTTAGTTTATTTTTTCCTCCGAGAGCGAGGATCCTATTAGGCTTGAATCCCCGTTGAACTCATAGTGAAATTCATACACTAATAAATACTTTTCGATCGGAAAACTGGACAGATTTGAGGTTCATATTACAACCCTTCAACTGACAGATGACAAGTTTCCGGGTTAATGGATCCCTATATAAGCAAGCCGTTAAAAACCGAAAACAAAAAAGGAGAAGTCGACATAGACTCCACCATCCACGGAGGCATGCTAGGAATGCCGAACCGCTACATCCCCAACGACACTAAGGAGATAAGGGAGAGACTCAAGAAGGCCATAGGAATAGACAGCATAGATGAACTCTTCTCGGATATACCCGAAAGCATACGGCTGGTTGAACCTCTGAACCTACCGGGTCCCCTATCAGAACAGGAGGTTAGGAGGGAGGTTGAGAGAACACTGGAGAAGAACCTAACAACCCTGGAGTTGGTATCTTTCCTGGGGGGAGGTGTCTGGCCGCACCACGTACCAGCCGTCGTAGATGAGATATCGGCTAGAAGTGAGTTTCTGACGAGTTATACACCCTACCAACCGGAGGTCAGTCAGGGCTCACTCCAAGCCCTGTTCGAGTATCAAAGCCTGATATGTGAACTCCTAGATATGGACGTTGCGAACTGCTCGATGTATGATTGGGCTTCCTCGCTGGGTGAGGCTGCGCGTATGGCCTCCCGCGTAACTAGGAGGGATGAGTTTATAATACCGCACTATATCAGTCCTGAGAGGAAATCTGTCCTCGAAGCCTACGCGGAGCCCGTGGGCATTAAAGTTGTAGAGGTTAGGCAGAGCCTTGAGGATGGGCAGATCGACCTGGAGGACTTGAAGAGTAAGGTCTCGAATAGAACAGCTGGCGTATACATAGAGAACCCATCTTATCTAGGCTTCCTGATAGACTCCATCGATGAAATATCGGAGATAACGCATGATGCCGGTGGGATATTCGTGGTCGGGGTTGATCCATCCTCCCTCGGCATACTCAGGCCCCCAGGAGATTACGGGGCCGATATAGTCGTTGGGGAGGGACAACCTCTAGGAAACTACATGAACGGTGGAGGGCCCCTCCTTGGGATATTTGCATGCAGGAGTGACCTGAAACTGGTGAGGCAGATGCCCGGCAGGATAATAGGCATGACGACGACCCGGGATGGGAGGTTCAGAGCCTTCTGCATGGCCCTCCAGACTAGGGAGCAACATATCAGACGGCACAGGGCCACCTCGAACATCTGCACAAACAACGCCCTATGCGCCATTAGGGCGGCTGTTTACATATCCCTGATGGGTTGGGATGGCTTCAAGAAGCTAGGTGAAGCCATCATATCCAAGACGTATTATGCAATTGAGAGGCTCTCGGAGCTTGATGGTCTACGTGTGCCATGCTTCAGGGCTCCACACTTTAAGGAGTTCACCGTGAACTTCGATGAAGCCTCCGAGACTGTTGATGGGGTGAACCGTAAACTTCTAGAGCGTGGGATAATCGGCGGCAAGGCTATAAACCAGGAGTTTCCGGAGTTAGGTCAGTCATCATTATACTGCGTCACAGAACTCCACACGCTAGATGATATTGATAGGTTGAGAGAATGCCTAGAGGAGGCTCTGAGAGGAGGGTGAACATGACGGTTGACGTGGATGTCCGATTCCAGCAAGCTAGATGGCCGGAACCCCTAATCTTCGAGCTTGGAAGCCGAGGAAGGATTGGCTACAGCCTCCCAGCTATAAGTGAAAAGCTCAAACCGGTGCTGAAGCGGGCGATGGATTCCATACCGGAGGCCTTGAAGCGAAAGGGAGAGGCCGACCTACCCCAACTCTCAGAGGTTGAGGTTGTTAGACACTTCATAAGGCTCTCCCAGATGAACTTTGGGGTGGACTCTGGGATATACCCCCTAGGCAGCTGCACGATGAAGTATAACCCGAGAGTGAATGAGATTCTAGCGTCATCTGATAAGGTGCGCTGGGTACACCCATACCAACCCGAGGAGACGATGCAGGGTATGCTGGAGGTCATGTATAAACTCTCATCCTGGCTCGCTGAGATAACTGGGACCAGCAGGGTCTCACTCCACCCAGCCGCCGGGGCTCATGGGGAGTTCGCGGGAGCCCTGATCATAAGAGCTTACCATAAGCGTAATGGAGAGCTTAAGGATAGGAG
>Ga0190286_1000831_pt1 | contig 12018 bp, 10 predicted proteins | sample 48691834_MG_FD_183241 | JGI IMG/M metagenome (GOLD analysis project Ga0190286, IMG submission 183241) | Hydrothermal vent microbial mat bacterial communities from Southern Trench, Guaymas Basin, Mexico - 4869-18-3-4_MG | ecosystem: Environmental > Aquatic > Marine > Hydrothermal vents >... | reverse complement strand
CTCTTCTAGGTTCGATATCTTTGTTTCAAGTGTTGAAATCCTTTCCTGAAGTTCTGCTATTGATTTTTCCCATGCTGGCACAACTTCAACCATGAATGTTGCTTTTGCTGTGCCGATGTTTCCTGCTAGGTCTTCACCTGTAGCTTCTACTGTTGCTGTTCCATCAAATCCTTTTACTATTGTGTAGGTTCCACTCCACTTTAGTGGGGCTATTTCTGTCATTGTTACTGTTACAGAGCTTGCTCCTGCTTGGGTTACAGTTACTGTTGGTGCTGTTTTAAGCTCCTCATTTGAGGATACTACTATTGTTATTGTTTCCTCTTTATAGACTGCTTTTGTTGGTTCTATTGTTATTGTTAATGTTGGTGCTGTTACATCTACTGTTACTGTGAATGTTGCTTCAGCCCATTCTGCTGCTGCAGCATCATAGGCTTTTACTGTCCATGTTCCTGAGGGGTCGTCTTTTGTGAATATCCAGAGGTTTGCCGCTGAATATGCTCCTTCTGCGTCTGCTGTTACTTGGGTTATTGCTACTCTTTTTCCTGTTGAGTCAAACAGCTGGATTGTAACATCTGTGTTTGGTGTTGCTACACCGGTAACGTTTAGGGTTTCTCCTGACTTGTATTCTGTTTTTGCTGGTGTTACTGTTATTGGTGTTGCAAAGACTGGTAGGACTGTTAAGGCTGCTGTAAGAAGTATTAATACAAAAAATAGGGGTGTTATTGTTTTTTGGGTTTCCATTTTTATTCTCACCTTACCTAAACTCTTATTCTACTGTTATTGTTGTTGTTGTTACTGTTGATAATGGTGTTGGTTCAGCCCAGCTTCTCCATGCAAAGACCTCTATTGTGTAGGTTCCTGGTTCTTCTGGTGTCCAGCCAATACCAAATGTGTAAGTCTTTAAGGCTGGTACTGTTCCGCTTATGAAGCTTATGTAAACTACACGTCCAGTTGCATCTTTAACTTGGACTATGTAAAGCATTTCTTGGTCTTCTTCAGATGTGTTTTCCATCTCTGTTGACAACATTACTGTCTTTCCAACCTCACCTTTAGTTAAGACTTCACCTGTTGTTGGATCTTTAAGTGCTGGTGTTCCAGCTGTTATTGGCTTCTCAATGTATGGTACACCTATCGTGGCTTCAGCAGTTACTAAGACTGATTCTGGTGTCGGATATTCTGATGGTGAGTAGTCTCTGTATATTGCTTTAATCGTGTCTCCTTTCTTGGCTTGTAACATTGTTCCTACTGAAGTTCCACTTGTAAATGTAAATGTTCCATTGAATATTCCAGTATCAACATCAGTTTCTATTAAGGTTACTCTGATACCTGCTGAGTCTGAAGTTGATGTTACTGTTACTGTAACACTTTCTTTGAGGGATGGATCTAGGTTCTTGTCTGGCTCGTTAAGGGTTATTGTTGCTGTGTCAGTCATTAGATAGATATTCTTGTCAAATGTCATTGTTGCTGTCTGATATGAGATGCTTGCTGAAACTCTTCTTGCAACATCCTTATTTCCAGCAGCATCAGCCTCCTCAGTATAGACGGCTGTTAGTCCATCTCCATGAGTAGCTTTAAGATTCATTCCGCTTGTTGTTTCCGCAAGTTTGATAGTAGCGGTAAAGACACCAGTGTCAACATCTGTTTCTGTTACATCAATAGTTATTCCTGATGGGTCGCTTGTTGTGTAAACTCTCACTTTACCAGTTATGGTGTCTATTGCATTTGAGTTTATGTTTTCATCAGGATCTGTTACTGTAATTTTGACTTTTGACCTTGGTGAATAGACAGATTTATCTAATGCAATACTACCATCAGCAGAGAATACCCTAGCTGTTTTTGTAACTTTAATCGTTCCACCACCACCACTTGTTTCCTCATCCTTATAGGTTACAGTAATAGTGTCACCTCTCTTAACCTTAAGTTCACCAGCAGCACCTGTTAGAGTAATCTTTATTTTACCTGTGAAGGTATCGGTATCTTTACCTGTTTCGGTGAGATCAACAGATACTCCTCCAGGTGCAGTATCACTTTTTACCGTAAGTCTTCCAGTTATAGTATCTTTTGCTTTTGGATCCTTATTCATATCTGGGTCAACAACAGTAGCAGCTACGTACTCATTAACCTTATAAATTGATTTGTCTAGTTCCAAAGTTCCTGTTGTGGTATCTAATGATGCTGAAGCCTCTATTGTTTGAGTTGCACCTGCCGAGTTAGCTGGGTCAATGTATCTGAAGTAAAGAGTTTCTCCCGCTTTTACTATACCAATATGCTTACTAACAACTTTCTCAAAGATGCTTGTGTCAACACCTGTCTCTTCCAAGTCACTTATAACTGTGCCATTCCAGTCAGTGGAGTAAAGCACTACCTCCGGATCAGTGTGGTTGAATATTGAAGTACCAGATACCTTTAATTCCCATGGTTTGTCTGATGGACCTGTTTTTGTTACTGTAATCTTATCTTTGCTGTATGGGTCTAGATTAAGGTCTGGGTCCGTTATGCGAACTAAAACTTTAACTATTGGTGAATACTTTGATCTTCCAAGTTCAGTTGAACCTGTAGTTCCTCTAACGGTTATTGTTTTCTTTACTTCTTTAACTTTTCCTTCTTCATTAACAGGATCCTTATAGACTATTGTTAATGATTTTCCAAGTTCTGCTTTGACATCTGGTATATCTTTTTGTTCAGTCTTTGTTAGGACTATCTTAAACTTACCTTCAAATACTCCTGTATTCTCAGCTGTTTCAGTCATAAGAACTCCAACAGTCTTACCATCTGCACCCTTAACTGTCACATCACTCTTATCTGCTGGTGTTCCAAGAAATTCTCTTACACCAGTTAATACGTTTCTGTCAGGGTCGGTTACCTTTACTGTAACATACATTGCTGGAGCATAGACATCTTTGTCTGTCTCAAGTATTCCTGTATGAGTCTTAAAGCTTGCTGTATCAGAACGCTCAACATTCTTTTCACCTGTAGCTATAACTGGATCTGTATAGGTGACTGTTATAGTGTCCCCCGCTGTTACATTTAACTTTGTTGTATCTGTCACCTCATGAATAGCAAATTTTAGCTTACCCTCAAATATACCTGTGCTCTTTCCAGTCTCCTTTAATTCTATGAATTCACTATCTGCTGTTTTCTTACTTTTTGCGGTCACAGTAACCTTCTGTTTGCTTGCCGTGTCTATGTTTAAGTCTGGTTCAATGAGAGTTATAACTGCTGTTTCATTAACCACATACTCATCCTTATCCAGACTTATTTCGGCTGTTGTAGCAATTACGAGTGCGTGTTTTTCGATGTCCTTACTTGGAGCTGAATCCTTGTACACAACTTTTACATCAGAGTTTATAGCCTCCTTATCCGTAGTTGCAAAATCAAAGCTAGTTTTAAATGTTTCCGTATTTGGACCTGTCTCTTTAACAGTTAGCTCAGCAATTTTCACGTAGTCGGCATAAACTCCACCTTTCACGTATATTTCAACTACCTTAGCTGTTGTTTCATTTATTGCTGTAGGGTCTAGGTTTAGGTCTGGATCTACCACAGTAACTCTTAATATGGCGTTAAGTGGTATAGTTGATCTGTCAAGTGAAATTGATCCTTCGGTATACGTGTAAGTTATTGTGCTGGTTACTTCAACCATTTCACTAGCATCATAATAGACAATTTTAATCTCATCTGTAACACTTGGCTTCAAAGCTCCCCACTTAATCTCATGAGTATATGGCAAACACTTTCCAACCATACTCTTGCCATCAATATCCGGTGGCGGGTTACTTGGTTGTACTGATGTTACATTGTTAGCAACTATCCAACAAACCCAGGAACCACCAATTGCTTGATAGGTTCCCAGAGTTATTTCGTAACCTTTCCAAACAGCTTTTAAAGATGGTGGTGGAGCCCCTTTTTCTGCTATATCCGAATCCGTTACTGTTATCTGAATCATCTTCCCATCATACATCTTATCTGATGATAGGGTTACTGTTCCTAAGGCTGCATGTGCTGGTAGGATTGGTAGTGCTGCTAGGATTGATAGGATTAGGATTATGGCTGTTGGTAAAGCTAAACTTTTTCTATTAGTTAACAAATCCATCTTCCAATTCACCCTTCCATACTCCACTAGATATTTCCGAACTATCTCTATGGTTTAGGTTGAGTATATATAGCTTAGCTTTATAAATGTAAACAAATGTAAACAAGAAAATCCTAAAAATCTAAAAGAGTAGTATACTGTACTATCCTGCCCCACCTTTAAGGGTCTCTAGCATCTATCCCCATAGCCTTTAAAAGCTGCACCCTACCAACAACAGAAGGATAGTTTTCAAGCTTCCCACCATAAGTCTCAACCAAAATTCTATATAAAGAGCTGTTTACAGGTATTGGTGGTAAAGACTCTTTAATTAACCCTGTTTCTAAGGCATAATTAAAAGCAGCTTCAGTTCCATTAGTTTCCAAGATTTTAAGAACCTCCATCTCAAGCTTTGAAGCTGGAATAGCTGGTTGGGGTGGTGGAGATGGTGGATGTCTACGAACAGATAAACTTTCAGGTGGAGATGTTGGAGGAGACAATAAAAGAAGTATTATAACCACAGTAATCACAATACTTATAATGTTCTTAACAAGCTCTTTCTTATCCACCTTTTTCTCTTCTTTCACATTACCGTTATTCACAGATAGAAGACACCTAACACTAGGTTTACACACTTCTTACCTACCCCTTAACTTTTTAACCCCAACTTTTTTAATAAGCAGAACAAGAATCACAATAAGAATAGCTAAAACACCAATTAGACTATAACAAAGAACATATGTTTGAAAAGCTAAACTTTCAACCTTTTTCTCAAGATCTTTAACCTTTTTCTCAAGTTTTGCTATAGGAGAAAACTCCTCAAGAATAAGTTTGTTTAGACTTCCAGTACCTCTAGCTAACGGTTTACCAAAAACTGTAAAATAAAGAGTACTTCCCTCCTCATCCAAAGCTAAACCATAAACCCTACCCAAACCATCTGCAAGCAAAACAGGTTCTGATTTACCTTTTCCAAGCTTTTTTATTGTTCCAACCTTCTCAGAAAAGTATACATTACCAGCCTTATCCACAACCACAGCATAAGGATATGTTAAATTCTCAAGTAGGATAACCGGCTTTTTAACTCCAACTGGAAGCATCTCTAAACGTCCAGCTAAAAACTCTGTAAAATATATGTTGCCTAAACTATCAACATAAACTCCGTAAGGAACCTTTAATCCTTCTAAAATAACAGTTTTATCGCTGGTTTTAAGGTTAATTCTTATTATTGTCCCGTTTACACTTTTAGATGAAACATAAAGAAAACTCTCTGTTTTATCTAAAGCCAAACCCCATGGAGTTGTAAGATTTCTAACTAAAACCTCAACCTTAGAAAAATCTGGAGAAACCTTTTTTATTGTTCCTTTGGCAGATTCAGCAAAATATATGTTACCTTCAGCATCTACAACAACTCCTGTTGGGGTTGTTAAACCAGAAACAATCGTTTTAGTAGTTCCATCTGGAAACATAACCTTAAGATTTCCTTCTCCTGGGGTTCCATACTCTGTAAAATATATGTTACCCTTCCTATCAACAGCAACACCAATAGGGTAGTCAAGTCCATCAAGCAAAACAATAGGTTTCTTCTGCTCAACAGAAAAGACACACAAACTAGTTAAGTTTAAAACTAAGATAAAAAATAAAGCCAAAACTAAAAAGAATTTAGGGTTGTGGAAAAATTTTTGTTTCATGGCTGATCCTAACGATTTAAGCTTAACTTTAAATCTTAATAGTTCAACATAAATAGATAAGAATTTGTTTAGGACTTAACATTTTCGAATAAAAGTTTCCTAAAAACTTATTTCTCTGAATTTTACCTTTATGATTTTTGGATGATGAGCCTAGCTCACTTGAAAAGTTGATGTAAGAGAATGGAAGAGCCGTCTGACAGGTTCTGCCTAGTTGGGTATTGTAAAACTTGTGTTGTAAATGTTGTGTTGCCCATCTAGGCTTCCCCTCTTTGGCTCTCCCAGCTTTTCCTCATTGCCTATAGGGCTTGTTAGGGCTGGGTTCACAGCTACATTTGAGGAGGGTTCAAGCCCGAACCACAAAATTTCTATGAAACCCTTTAACTCGTTTGCTATGCTTCCTAAGTTCTGTTACCAGTTGTATGACTGTTTCAAATTCCTCCTTTGTAAGCCGCTTATATTGTTCACCCAGAATATTCATTATTTGATTAAGCAAGGCAAGCTTCCTTTTAGTAGATGGAAATCTCACACAGGGAGTGATAAGTTGAATAAATCTTTTGACATCGCTCTTCTTACGTATGCTCAACGTAGTCTGAAAGCGGGTCCTATTATCTATAGTGCCCATACCCAACAATTCCTTAATTTCAAAAATGGCAGAACCATCGTTTCTCGAAACACTAATTACTATTGCTGGCTGTATTCTGTAACCAAAACGTTGATAGCTATGTTTTATCACACGAACGCCGATATAGCCTTCTCCATCCAAAAGACCTGCTATATAATTAAGTTCGTTTTTCCCAATCATCAAGAAATACAAGCTTCATTAGTGCATATAAATGTCGCTTTCAACCGCAGGCTCACATCTGAAGTTTTAAGCAGGTTTAAACAGGCGGTTATATCTCTATCTTCATGATAACCGCAGTAGGAGCATTCAACCTGCCTCTTCGGGTATTCTTTAAGCTTAGACCCACATCTTAGGCAGGTTGAAGATGTTCCTTTAGGCTTCTTAACCTCAACCATGCGTGAATAGGCTACATGAATGGTGGTAAGAGTTATGGTTATAGCGCCGAGCTTAGCATCTCTAAGAACCTGTAAAACTCTCTTATGAAGCGAAATATGGATAAACTGTCTAGGCTTAAACGGGAAAACCAACTCATTACCTTTAATCTTTAAGGCTTGATTTCCAAGCTTGGCCATTAGCTTCTTAGCTCTTGGAGGCTTACCGTTCGGGTATTTCCTTTTAGCTTTACGGTAGTTTTAAAGGATGGTTGTAGCAATTTCTATAGCTGATAAAGTATACCATGAATAGTAACCATACCTTTGAAGTTCACCATAAACAAGTTTTGTAAGCTTGAAACGTCCAGTAACACCATTCTTAAGCCCAACTCTCAAGCAATAATTAACCATGCTTCCGAAGTCCCTTAACAATTGAAGAATCTCCTCGTTAGACTGGTAGGGAATGCTTACAGACTTTACCGTTTTAACTGTTTCCAAGCCTCTAGAAGCCTCCTCAAAACCTCATCAACATTTTTGGCTCTAAGCTCAAGCTTAAGTCTCATAAGCTCAACCCAAACATCTTCGGAAACATGCAACGTCTTACCTATCAAGACAAAAAGGTAAAACCAACACCAAACCTTTACAACACCTGCTTTACAACATAAAATTAGGCAGAACCCTTACTACAAAAAATTTTTAAATATGTAATGTTGATTTACCTTAATTGTAGGTGGGAAAAAATCTGAGGATAGGAGTTATAGGTATAGGACAGGCAGGTGGAAGAATAGCTGATTTGATGTTGCATCAGGCTATGGTTTATAAAAAGGTTAAAGAAAACGTTATTCCAGCATATTTGGCTATTAATACTGCAAAATCAGATTTAATGGGTTTAAAAGTTATACCAAAACGAAACAGAATTTTGGTTGGACAAACTGCGACTAAAGGTCATGGGGTTGGATTAGATAGAAACTTAGGAAGACAGGTTATTCAGGAGGAGTTTGGAAAGATTAAACGTGCAATTGGCGGTATGGGAACCTACCATATAGATGCTTTTCTTGTTATAGCAGGACTTGGCGGTGGAACTGGTTCAAGCGGGGCTCCTGTTATTTGTGAAGGGCTTAAAAATGTTTATTCTGAGCCTGTTTATGCTTTAGGAATTCTTCCAAGTGAAGATGAAGGGGAGCTTATGAAGACTAATGCTGCTAAAAGTATTCAGGAGTTAAGTAAGGTTGTAGATGGGCTAATTCTTTTTGATAATAATCTTTGGAGAATTGAAGGTTTACCTCTAAAAGAAAGTTATAACATTATGAATCATGAGATTGTTAAACCTTTCCCATATCTACTTGAGGCAGGGGAAACTGTTGGAAAGATGGTTGGTGTAAAGGTTGTTGACGCCTCAGATATTATAAAAACTTTAAATGGGTTTTCCGTTATAGGTTGGTCTGAAGTTAAAGTTCCACGTGGAATTTTTTCCTTTTTAAGAAAAAGAACTTCTATAGACCAGCTTAGTCCTGCAACAATGTGTCAAATGAGCTTGGTTGATGCATCTACTAGGCTAACAGCTGAATGTGATATTAAAAGTGTTAAAAAAGCTTTATTCTTAATTGCTGGACCTCCAAACGAGTTAAGTAGGGAGGGTGTTGAAAGAGCTAGAGCTTGGCTACAACAGGTTGTAGGGAATGCTGAGGTTAGAGGTGGAGATTTCCCAATTCCGCGTGAGAAAAAAATAACAGGTATTCTTATACTTTCAGGAATAGATGCAGATAATCTGCCTAGACTAAAAAAGATTATGAGTAAAGTTTCTCCATAAAAATTTAGTTTAAAAATATTTTTTGTTGTTTGTTCTGTAAACTTATTCATGATAAGGTTTAGACTGATTAAGGCGGTCTATGAAAATTTTAAGAGGCTGGGGTTGCATACACATTACATTCTTTCAGCTTGTGAAGTTGCATGTGCTATTCTTAAAAACCATAGAAAGCATGGTAGGAAGCCTATGCTTAAGCTTGACAACCACCTGAAAGCTCCCCTGCCTTATGTTTCTCCAAGAACTTTGAAGCCTCTTCAGGGATGCTTTTCTTAGGTTTAGATTCTTCTTCAGCCATTTACTAAATCCCCTCTAGATAACGCCGATTCAAGCTCAATTACTAAAGTTGAACGCATGTTTATTAAACGTTTAATAAAAAATTTGCAACCGATATTCTGGCTTGTTTCCATGAAAAAAGCCAGAATAAGGCTTATCATGTTGCGGGGGGGAAATCTGGCTTAACGGATGGATTTAACAAACGAATTTAGCAAATTTTTTGCTAAATTTGATAAACTACAGCTTTGTGAATCTCTTGAATGTTTTCACTTCAGGCAGGTTTTCCAACATGACTTTAAAGCCTTTCAGCCACATCCAGCAAAGTTTTTAGGTTTAGATGGCATCTGACTATATCCTCTGCCTCTATGGAGTCCATGAGGGCTCCAAGCTTAACCTCTATTAAAAGCATCTGGAATAAGAAAGTTATCCTTATCCTCTACGGAAGCCAGCTATACCCCAGGTTTTATAGATGGGGAAGGAAAGGATAGGCTTCATGAAGCGAAGAAAGGGTGGTCGTATCTATTATCAACCTAAAATAAAAATAGTTAAAACTAATTTAACACTAATAAAGAAGTAATCGACTTTTTAGTATCTAAGTTGGGTAAGCCTTCTAAGTCAATTGTTAGAACAATGGAAAAACCCTAAATGGAAGATAGCTTATGAGATTTACTACATTTCTTTATGGTCAGTAAAGAGCATTCTAGAAGCAATAGCAGATTATCTTATAGTTAAAAGAAAGCGGAACTAATGTTAAAATATTGTAGAAGCAGACTAAAATGATTAGGACGACCGTTCCATTTTATGTAGATTTTTGTGTATGTTGTTGTGATGTTTTAATGGTTTCTGTTTTTGTTTTTGTGGTTGTTTGGGTTGTTCTTATGTTTTTGTTGGTGTCTCCGAGGAAACGTTTGCCCGGAGGGCTAGGTCTGGGCATATAGCCCAAAACCTTCAAAAAGAAAAAAAACAGTAAACATCCATAAAAATCTATCTACCCTAAAACTGCAGACATACCCTTATTGAATGAGGATAAAGAAATAATAAAATTGTTCGACCAGGACAGCCAACCCGATGAGGCTATGAAACAGTTAAGATGTGGAGCCTAGCAGGTTGGAAGTAAACTCTTTCACGGACTGCCTATCATGAAAGAGTTTACAGAACCTTGTTGTTCAGGTTAACTTATACACTTTTACCCTTTTTCTAGCCACACCATAGAGTATTATGGATATTACCCAAAAGATTATTGATGGAATGGGTGTCAGGTTGGATAGGCTTTGATAACCTAGCATGTTTGTTGTACCTGTTTCTAAAGGTATGAACATTATGACTCCTAGGATTATAAGGGCCCATATTGGAATTTGCCAGTACCATTTTATTTTTACCAAATTTTTCACCAATAATTTTTATGTTTGATTTTAGATATTTAAATGTGCATACCTAGAAGTGGGACAAATAAGGATAACAACAAGACTAACATGAGATTAACAGGAAAACAATTTAGCAACAAGTTAGCACTAGGATAATATTTATGTATTTTTGATTGCTTTATGATTTTTGGGAGGCTAAATTTTTGGCTATTGTTGGTATTGATGTTGGTACTGGTTTTTGTAAAGCTGTAAGTGAAAATCGTCAGGTAATGTTTCCAAATTTAGTTGTTGTAAGGTATAAGTCGTTATGGGACCATTTAAAAGTTAGGGAAACTACACTTGTAGGGGATATTGCTGAGAAAGCTCTTTCAGAGCCTAGTAGAGTCTTACGCTCTGTTTCTGAGGGAAGAATCATACATGAAGTACAGTATTCTCTTGTAGCTTCAGAGGCTATTAAAAGACTTGGATTTAAGCCTGAAAAAACTAGGGCTATTGTTGGTGTTCCATGTAGAACATCAAAAGAAGAGCAGGAAAAGCTACAGAAAACATTTAAAGAACAAGTTAAACTTATGGATGTAAAGATTTATCCAAGTAGTTATGGTACATTGTTAAGTATGGGTTTAGATTCGGGTGTTGTCATAGACATAGGTGAGGGGACAACCGATTTCCTGGTTGTTGATAAAAGAGAAATTATAACTGTTGAAACTTTAACAGTTGCTGTTGATAGTTTGCTTGAAACCACACGTAACAGGATAATTATGGATTATGGTATAGACTTAAGACAAGAAGAGATTAGAAGTCTAATAATGAAAACAACCGAAAGTTTAAGCAAGTATTTACCAACAATAGGAATCAAAACAATAACCCATGAAACCGTTAAGGATATTATAAGGGAGGAAACCACCCCACTTGCTGAAGAGATAGCCTCCACAACAAGAACATTACTGCTACATGCATCCTCAGAAGCACTCAAAGATATAATTCTTACTGGTGGTGGCTCAATCATTTATAAAGATGCTTTACAGACATTAATACCGGAAGTAAGGTTAAAGGTACCAGAAGACCCGGTATATGCAAATGCAAAAGGACTTTACAAAATTGCAGAAGAAACCTACCCAAGAATTATGGTTGAAGAAGAAAATCAAATTAAAAAAAAAGAAGAAAAATAAAACCAAAAAAGCAGAGAAAATAGGAGTAGTTAAATGTGTTAAATGTGGAAAGGAAATAGAGCCTGGAAAGGAGGTTAAAAAAGGATTCTTTAGAAAAAAATACTACTGTCCTAATTGTGCTAGAAAGTGGGAAAAACAAACTTGAATAAAAAAATCGACATTAAAACGGATAAAGTTAAAACTATATCAATTTTAACCTGTAAAGAGAATGATAATCAATACATCATGGTTGAAACTTATGATAGCGGAAAGAAGACTGTGATATGTGAACAATTAAAAAATACCATTATTATGTAAAAAACTACAAAAAAGATGCCCCTACACCTACCACTCAAATTATGATTAAGAAAAATTGAAACACAAACTAGTTAACCTTTAAACTAATTTTGTGTTTTAAGATATACAGATTATTTTCCAAGATTAATGTACACTATACATACGAAACAGTTGCGTACCCTATAGTATATAACGCACTCATAACTATGGAATATCTTGGGGAGAATAGTGTCATCTCAAGTAATTTTAAAAATGGAGTCTATCCGTGTATGTAAAACATGTCATGGAATAGCTAAATTGGTTTACAGTTTAGCCACAAGGAAGGGTGTAGTTCTTGGGTATAAATGTGGCTTTTGCGACCTAACTTTTTCGAGATTCATTC
>Ga0190286_1000830_pt1 | contig 12024 bp, 6 predicted proteins | sample 48691834_MG_FD_183241 | JGI IMG/M metagenome (GOLD analysis project Ga0190286, IMG submission 183241) | Hydrothermal vent microbial mat bacterial communities from Southern Trench, Guaymas Basin, Mexico - 4869-18-3-4_MG | ecosystem: Environmental > Aquatic > Marine > Hydrothermal vents > Microbial... | reverse complement strand
TTACACAGGGATGCTTGGGTTTTTTGCCGCTAAATTTTTACGGAGACTTTGTGTAGTGGATTTCAACGATTTGATAGCTCAATACACGATACGTTTACTGAATTTAAAGAAGTCAGGTTTCATGGGCAGAACCATAATGTTTATCCAAGATTTTATTATTAAGAATTCTGATGTAGTTGTTGCTCCTACTTACTTTATCAGAAGGTATGCATTGGCTCTTGGGAAAAAGGATGAAAACATTTTCGTTGTTTCTAACGGTGTTGACATGCGGGTTTTTAATTCGAAAATGAAATCTGACCATAGGTCTAAGTTGAATTTAAGCGATAAGAAGGTGTGTCTTTATTTTGGTCGTCTTGATGATTGGGCGGGTGTTCATATTCTTGCAAATTTGTGCAATATTTTTGAAAAAAAAAGGTCGGATGTGAAGTTCCTAATAGTAGGCGGAGGAACCGAAAAGGTGGAGTTTCCTCGGAATGTAATTAGGGTTAGGGAGATGCAGCATCATGAGATTCCCAAAATAATCGCTGTAGCTGATGTTGTTCTTGTTCCGTTTCCAGAAAATGAGGTTTCCCACGCGGCAAGTCCATTAAAGCTATTTGAGGCTATGGCAATGGCTAAACCTGTTGTGGGGAGCAGGGTTAGTGGAATTAAGGAAGTTATTCAAGATCAATATAATGGCTTACTAGCCGATCCAAGCAATTTGAAAGAATGGGTCGAGGCAATAAACACCATTTTAGACTCGAAGTCATTAAGCATGAAACTGGGCCAAAACGCCAGAGAAAGTGTCAAAAAATATGACTGGAACATTTTAGCTTTGCAATTCGAAAATGTCCTATTGAGAACAAAAAAGCGCAATGCCTAGAGTGTACTATAGCCAAAAATGTGAAACCAGAAATGGAGAAAGTAGAAGATAAATTGCTTGAACTTTTCATTAGACGTAAAGCAGCTTTTTGTGGCGTTACAATAGTCTAATAGCATGTTATGAGAAGCGTTGGAAAAGAGGACATCGATGTGTGAAGTCTATGGAAAACTCTTGAGCTATTTTATAGATAGAAAGCGAGGGAAAATATGTTATGCTGAGGACTGATCAGTTCAAGTAAAGTATTTTCGTACCCTGTATTTGTTTCCATTTCAAATATTCGCCCTTTTTCTTGAACTTTATTCTCGCAAGAGTTTGAGCTATGATTTCCAAAAAAATACCCGCGAAAATTTTCGGGTAGTCATAGAACTTACAGGTTCTGGCTTCATCTACCATTATTTTTAATGAGAAGCAGGGCTTTTTGGATGCCATTGCACTTAGAGTGACAGGTTTAAGCCCCATTATTTTTTCGATCTGTTTATGGCCAATCACTATTCTTTCTCGTTGTTGGATGTACTCTTTTACAGTTTTCGGAGTCCCTATAAATACTTTAGCACTTGGAACAAATGCTATTTTCCAACCTTTTTTCTTCAAAGCCATTCCCAAGAAGACATCATCGTTTATTATGTTTCTTGGTATGTGAGGCACGATCCCTTTTTTGATTGCCCACATATCTCCACCCAAGCGACTTAGAGTTCCATGTTTCCATTCTTCATATAAAACTTTGTTACTCACTTTCCATAGAAAAATGTTCCAGAAATCTAGAAAGGTTTGGTTCTTACTTTTTGGTATGGTTTTAGCGCATGCCCCCCCCGCTTTTTCTTTTTCCATCGAATCAATCAATTTCGCTAAAGAATCTTGTGCAGGCTTCGTATCAGCGGAAACGACGACTAATACATCGCCTTTTGCGACGTCGAAAAAAATATTTAAAGCCTGAGCCTTTCCTCTTCTCTCTTTTTCGGAAATAAGCTTTATTCGCTGGTCTTTTTCAGCAATTTTGCTAACAATCTCGTCGGTTCTGTCCGTGGAGCCGGATGAAACAACAATGATTTCCTCTAATTTAATTGTCTTTGGGAGATACTGCCTACTAAGATTTTTAAGTAAATTGCCTATGTTGTTTTCCTCATTGTATGCGCATATGCCAATGCTGACCTTCAAGAGGTACACCTAAGTACGAGGGATATTTTCTGTATAGTTTAACATAAATGGTATTTATAAAATTCTCATAATAGCTTGGCATTATTTACTAAATCGAAATTCTTTCGAAAGTATTTTGATACGTCTGATTGCACGAAAAAGAAAAGCCAAGATTGGGATCAAGAGGGAAACTGGCAGGACGTAGACATTGGTTTCGTTGTTAACAACTAGGGTAACTTGGACTTCTTTGGGGTCAAGTTTATATACAACTGGCTGTTGGTTTTGAGGTTTAGGTGTAATTTTCTTTCCGTTAAGAAGCAATCTTGTGGAATTGTTTGAGACATTAAAACTTATTTTCATTTCGGTCATGCTTGAGAAGCTACTAGTATTCCATCTGTATGACTCGCTTCTCGAAATTTTTAGCATAGACCACCGAGTGTTCATGTTTTTTTCGGTAAGGCTCGGTGTTAAGATTACGAAGAGTTTAGTGGTGTGGAGACCTCTAACTCTAACGGTATAGTCATCTTTGAGTTCGATACTAGGTTTCACGTTTTCTACTCGCACTTCGTTGACTTCGAGTGGTTGTGGAGATATTTTTGCTACGAGAAATTGCGCAGTAATATCATTGTCGGCTTCGGCTCCTATACCATATTCGAGACTGGTGATGCGACTTGGGTTGAGTGAAAAGCTTGTGTAGAACACAGCGTTGAGGTCAAATTGATAGAACCTCCAATCAGTTGTGCTTCCAATAAGATAGTTATTTCTTGTTCCATTGTGACTTGAGAATACATAGTTCATAGGCACATCATGGAACTTCCAAAACAGGGTAAATGTTTCGTTTCCTTTTGATAGAAAATCCATCTTAATATAGGTCCATGCTGTGCCGTCAGTGGATGCGGTAAGTTTAAGCAACAGCATAAGCGTAGCGTTCTCATTTATTGGCAGCGGGTTTTGTAGCAATATTCTATATGCAAACCATCCTTGCAAACCGTCACTACCATTTCCGCAAAATCTCATCTCAATAATTTTTTGTCCGAGGGACGAGTTCTTAACGGTGAAATAGCTGGCTCCAACATATCTAGTTCCATATTCCAACGTTTCTCCTCCTTCACAAATTGATAAAGGATCTGTGAATACCGACCTTGACAGGTCTAGGATAACGTTTGTTTCCCCTTCATCGTTGAATGTTATAGAACCAGTAGAATTTTCGATTCCCTTCACTTCTAGGTTTAGTCTAGTGAGGTGTTGGACAAGTGTCGAATGCTCTAATATGCTATTGGCAATACCATCGGTCCAACTTGGAGCCCCAAGTCGCAGGGCAAAAATTTCTATTCGATCAGCGTTGAACAGTTCGTTGTAGACCGATTGAAGATGTTGAAAGTCGATTTCAGTTCTTTCATATAACCAAACAAACTGCCCCAATGAGGTGTTGTTAGAAGGTTTTTTTTCTAAGCTGATTTTCATATTCTCAACGTCTTCTGGTGCGGTGTACCAGTCCCAGTGTGGGATGCGAAGTCTGAGAATCGCCATGCTTTTTGGAGGAGGATAATGACCTAACATTAGTGCTTTGCCATGTGTGACTTCGTAGGTAACATCAATAAATAGTTGAGCGTTAGTTAAATTATAAGCTTCATCAAAGTTCATATGGTCGTAAACATAATAGGTAACATTGAGTGAGTCGCCAATGCTTACTAGATCTCTTAGTTTAGTAGTATAGGTCTTCTCGATCCACGTTTTATTTGTACTGAAGTCAGCAAATTTGCCTTGATTTACAGGTAAATTCCATGCCTCTTGAAAGTCTGCATCATATGGGTGGAAAACTATGATTCCGACTTTCAATCCATGTTGGTGGGCAATGGTTGCAGCTTCTGTGAAAGCCTCTGGATGGGTAAGAAACGTATATCTATCGCTTAGCAAGAAGACTCCGTCTATAAACATGTTCTTGGTCATCTCGAAGTCTACGTCATAATAGTTCGGCCCCCAGTCAATCCAATACCAGCCAAATATCTCGATATTCCTAATGTGGTAAGTAGGAGTGTAATATCTCGAGACTTCTAATTCTGGATTGGCTAATGGCGCTGTGGCGAGTACCGCAAACTGTAACGCTGTTACGGCGGCTGAGATCGTCCAGATTATCAGTATTGCTAAGCTAAACAGTCCTTTTCTGGATAGTGGCTGCCAGACAATGGAGAGGTTGAACACATCTGTTAATAATCTATAGATAAGCCACAATACTGTAAGGATGACGAACCCGTTCCAAGCGAGGTTAGCAGCAGATGAAAGACTTTCAAAACCTAAAACTGCAAGGAAACGCAAAAACTCAATTTCTGATATGAGGCTTGTGGCAATTTCAACAGTCTTAATCAGCAATATCCAAATAATTACACAGTATTGCGTCCTTTTATCTTTTAAGATGATAAGCAGCTTTTTCATTTTTCCCCACCATTTTTGAGAACGTTTTTAACAGATAATAACCAAACAGAACGGCTATTATAAATCGTGCTGCATACCTTAGTGTAGAGAATGGTTGTGTAGTTGCTAGATAATTAAATGCCGTCCAGAAATCTATGTTAAGCAGATATGCAAAGGCGAAGGGATAAAGATTAACAAGGGCAAAAGTTAATGCGAGAGCCCAAATAAGCTTATAATGCCTCTGAATTGACTTATCAGTTGTCAATATAACCATTGTAGACAACAGGTATAGAACAAATTGTTCGGGTATAAACGTTCTTGTTAACAAAAAACCAATTGTTGCAAATGAGAATGCCTTTAGTAGTGCATCTAAATTTTCGGTTTGATCAAAGTTGTTAGAAACTCTCTGTTGATATTCGTAGTATAAAAGGTAACTTGCCATCAAACCTAGAATCCACAAATAGCGGATTAGTGGAAACGTGAAAAAGGAGTTGAGGAGTTCTTGACAGAATATGTTCGGAAACATATCTCTTAAAAGGGCGTTTATATTCCAATAGGTTAGCACACCGCCCGTTCTTTCGGTTTGACTGAGTACAGTTACAGCGGTTTCAGAAATTGTCCACCCATAGAAGAAGACGGGTATCAACGTCAGTAGAAAAGGAACTATTAAGGCGATCAGAAGGTACATTATTGTTTCTTTCAGTCCTTTCCTTCGATTGGTGAAAAGCAGCTGAATTGGAAGGTATATGATCGGGATCACCTTGAAGTATATTCCTAATCCGAGAGAGAAAGCGCTCCAATACGATTTGCTGGATAGTATGAGCAGTAGCGAAAGAAGAGTAAACAGAATGGGTATGGAATCGAACATGCCCCAAACTGAGCTGATGAAAACAACGAATGGACAGAGGAAAAAACTCAGAGATATTTTTTCTTTTTCTGCTTTCTTTACATCATCCCCGAACTTCATAATGAGAAGGTAAATTACGTAAGTCGTTGCTAAATCTCCCAGTATAGGGAGGAGCTTTACGAGAAAATAGTAAAAATAAGGTGAAAATGGAAAAGTTTCGTATATCTTGAAGGCGAAAGCCAAGTACAGACCCCAAGCCGGAAGATATCCCAGACCTGAGACATAAGGGTAGGTCGGCTGCCCAAGTCCCTCAACGTAAGGATATCTTGACAGGACAGGGCTTGCTCCGTTAGCAACGAAATATCCTACCCTAACAAATGTTTCAAAGTCATGAGGGCTGCCAGTCCAGAAAGAAAAAAACAGCCTTACAAACAAACCGACCACAAGTAGTTTGCGCCAACTAAACTTTTTTAACACTTCTCTTCCCCAAATTAGGCTTCCAAAGGGCAAGTTTGATACCGATTATATATAATATGCCAACTATCCAAGCAAGAACTAACGGATCTGGAGGTGGAAGTGGGCGGTTCCAAAGACCTAAAGTGTCAGGTAAGAAGTAAGGGGATATAAAATAGGATAGGTCATAACGATAAGTAATGTAGAAAACATTGAATATGCTCATTGCCCAGTAAAAGTACTTTAGCGAGTTGCTCTTTTTTTCGGCGGCTAAGAACAATAGCAACGGCAAGACCCAGATAAAGAATTGTTCATTAACAACGCTATAGGTAAGATACACAGTGAAATGCGTAACAACCACATATGCTATAATATCTTGTTTAGACAACGTTTTATTCTTGAAAACAGAAATCATTATGCAAAGTAAGGCAGTACTCATCAGCAAGGGTGAAACCGGGATATTCTTGGTTACATCTAGTTTTGTAAACAGTTCGTTAAGAACCACAAGCGGTGTTAGGTTTACAAACATGTTTTCTCCCTTCCAATCAGGGGAGGATCGTTTGTAGAAAACGTTAAACGTTAGTTGAGTTGAGAGAGTTAGTGGGTTTTGACCAGAAAGAGAAGCCGCAATCGCATAGGTTGCGAAGGTTGTCAGTAAGATTAAGCAGATTGAAATCAGAACATATTTGACTGCTTGGATTTTCTCTCTTCTTTTGTAGATTATTAAAAACATTAATGGAATGAGTATGATCGAATACAGCTTGAACAGTGCCGAGATTACTAAAAGAAAAGTGGAGTGAACATATTTTTTAACTAACAGGAAGTGAAGGGATAACAACACAAAAAGGGTAGGAATTGCATCAAACATACCCCAAACTGATGAAATCCAAATAACGTAGGGATTAAAGAGCCACGCGAAAAATGCGTAGTAGGCATACTTTTTCGAGGTTGGCTTTATAAGTTTATAGAGGGCTAAAGCGATTAGTAGGTCAGCGATTATGATTGGTGCCTTGTTGATTAGGCTTAGTATGGGAAGAGCGTTTGGGACAAATGAATGGTAGGCCTCACACATGTTTCCGGTTTCAATCCAGGTGTGCCATAACTCACTAACATTGGCAGGTAATGGTGGCGAGAACGCCAAAGAGTAAATGGGGTAAACGAGCAGGAGTGTTAGAAGCCACAGTGGAGGGTAGCCCCAAGCAAATTCAAGAGGTGCTGGCTCCGGCCAAAAAGGGTTAACTTGATAATGGTATACGAATGCTTGATTTAGTCTCCAAATGTACATGTCCCATCGATGTTCTGTCAATGGAGCCAACGAAAGGCGGATTAGTGCTCCAATGATTAGGGGAACCGCTATTTTTGGCTTGAGTAAAGGCTTAAGGCTCGTTGGTATTTCCTGCAAATATGTTAAGAATGCGTGTGTGTGCCTCGTGAGGAATGCATCTTTTTTGTCAATGTCGCTAAATCTTAGCTTTCTCTTTTTTTTCTCCCAAATTAAAACTACAGTTATTAGAACTACTGCGCTGAGGAAAAGGTAGAGTTGATAGTCCACAAGCCAAAATCTTGTATTGGTACTTGCACTAAAAAGTTTAATTTCCGAGAAATTTCCTGCTACACAAACCCTCAAGTAATTCATGCCCGCCCTTGCCCAACTAGCATCTACGATTTGACTTCCTCGTGCTATGCCAGTAGTAGCGTTTACAGTAGCGTTTGAAGGTAGGTTCCACCATGTTATGTTGTCATAGCTAAATTGCAGATACGCCTGCCTTCCAGAATAGGACGAGCTCTTTGCATTTAGGGTCCAATTCAACCGACAACATTTCTCAGGTCTGGTAGGGATATCAAAGGGATATGCCACACCATGTTGAGGACTTATCGTCACCCTGAGGACTAAATCCTTATTTTGCGCCTCAACGGAGAACGCTACCACAGAAAAAAGAAGTAAGAAAAAGACGCTGAAACCAGTCCTGCTCACATCAATCCCTCTTTTTTTGAGTTAATGAAAGGCGGATTAACGTTCCGCTGATGAAAGGAATCTCCATTTTTGGCTTGATAATGTAAGCAGGATAGTATGTGTTTTAGGTTCATTTGCTCATCACGGCGATAGCGCATTACCATCTTCTTCATGTGGGGATAAAAATTTTTCTAACAATTGGCTGATGCGTATAAAGAGTCTGCGGATGATGAATGGGGGGAGCATGAAGTAGGTTTTTTTTCCATAGAATTTTTTCAAGAATGCCTTTTGGTTTCGTAGCACATAATACTCATAGACTAGAAGGCTCTCTTTCACGTTTGACCATTGTCCTCCTTTTGTGAGGCCTTTTTGGCAGTAGATTTTTGCCTTTGGTTCATAATAGAGTTTGTAACCTTTATGTTTAAGGCGTAGCCAGAGGTCAGTTTCTTCGCGGTAATAGTTGCCTTTGTACGTTTTCTCGTCAAATCCGCCGATGTCGAGGAACGCTTCTTTTCGCACCAGCGAATAACCATGGATAATTGGGACTTCTTGAATTTTTTTCATTGTTATGTTGAAGGATCCTGCTATGTCTCCAGTACATGGATCTATGTATGCGTATTTCTTGTCTGCTTTTTCTTCGTCAGGATTGGCTAGATCAGCTGTGTAAATCAGTCTAGGGGCGATGGCTCCAAAGTGTTTGTCACTGACAAGCTGGGCTGCCTTTGTTAGCATGGTGAGACAACTTGGATGTAATATTACGTCATCTCCTGTTAGGAAGACATAGTTGTGTTTTGATTTTTTTACACCTAGGTTCCATGCGTATGGTGTCCCTCTGTGTGGTGTTCTTATATATCGGATGTTTTCGGTTATGTATGGCTGGATCACCTTTCTTGTCTCATCTGTTGATCCATCATCTACGATTATGAGTTCCCATTCCTTATGTGTTTGGTATAATAGGGAGTTTAACGTTTGAGGTAACGTGAAGCAACGGTTGAAAGTCGGTATTACAACTGAAACTCTCACAAATGCGCCTCACTTTATAGTTTGAATACTATTCTACTTTAAAAATGAATCTTTTGATTATAAAAAGAGGAAAATAAAAAAAGGGAAAGAGGGTGATTTTATGGGTCGTGTATTCCGCCTTTGGTTTCTTCGCCGTGAACCCATTCTATTTCGCTTATTGTTCCTAGACATTCGACCACTGTGAATGTTGGGTGTTCTGGATCCGTGTAGTCGATCTCAAGTATTATTGATGTTAGACACCGTGGGGAGCCTTGAAGTTGTTCGATGTTGTCGTGGAACCATTGGGTTGCGTAGTACGTGTCTCTTCCCCATACACCCCATATTGACAGAACAACTGTGCCGTTGATGTCCTTGTATGTTGAGATGACTGCATATCCCGTAGAATCACTTGAGTAATAGTAGTTTTTGCCCCAACAGGTTAGAGCGTTTATTGCTCCTGTTCCATAGTAGGCGTAGCCTGACGTTCCATAGTAGGCGTCTGTGAATTCGTTCAGGTAGCCTGTTAACACGTTTATTAGTGGGCCTCCAATGGTTATCATGTTTGAACTTGTTATTGGCCATGTGTGGCACCAGTCGTCTTTTAAGGCTGCTCTGTCTCCTGGCAGTGAAGTGTCCAGCACTGTTGCTTTAACTCCGTCGAAGTAGTCTGCCCAAGCATTTGCTGTTCCAAACTTGTGCATGACACTAGGTACACTTTGTATGTCATATTCCAAGTAGTTCATGTCCATGCCGCCTCTGCCTATCGTCACGTTCTTCTGTTTGAATGCTGCGGTGACGTACCCTGCTCCAAGCGAGTCAACGCTGTGGGCGTCTCTTCCAACTACGAACCACTCGTAGCGTCCAGGCCCAAACCTTTTTCCGTCAACCACTTCGTATACATCATCCGTGGAGTATAACACTTTTATGTTTTCTGTACCTGTTGGCGGCGCAACATCGAACGTTATAGTTTTTCCAGAGAGCGTGTATGTGTAGGTTTGGCCTGTCTTCCAAGCTGTTCTCCCGGCGCGGTTTGGTATTTGAAGTACACCGTTAACCAATACCCTCTCCGCAAAGCTGCAGTACTCATCCCACCCAGCACTGATTGGTGTCAACGCCAGAGTGAAACTTTTGGTTACCCCGTCTCCATTAAAGAACTCTACCCACCTAGTGGTGTCCTTGTGAACAGCGCTTACAAGGTCCCATGGATTAAAGATCTCGTCGAGCTGATATTTGACTTCCCTATCAATTACGTTGGTGTGTCCGTAATCTATGTCTGCGTCATCTCCATCGTGCAAGTCAGTTACCACGTAGACCGTTACACCTCTGAATTGAATTGGATCGCCTGGGTAGAAAGTTGTTGCCCAAATCCAGAAGTCCCACTCACCTATGTAGAAAGGTATCTTCGGCTCCCCCACAGCAGGGTCAGCGTCTATCCAGTGAGGATCAGCCGGTGTCAACGATTTCGCCCATTCGTTCCATCCGTCAATGCTCCAGTCTGAGAGGCTTGGCCAGAAGGCAGCCGCCCAAACATAGCCAGCAGTCGGGTTTATTGCTTGAGCCACATCGTACTTGCCCGCTGCTAAAGGTTCTGGTCCGTGGGCGGAAAGCGTATCCGCTGGTTCCGTTTGGCAAGCAGTCCATGAAGCGTTGTAGCATGTGTCTAGGCCTTCAGGGAAGTCATCCCGTGGTCCTGTGCCTTGGGTCCAGAAGTGGAAGTAGCTGTGGTAGCCTGCCGCCTGTGTACCTAAGTCCACCTCACCTCTATCGCTAAACTGCACCTTCATTTTTAATGCAACTTTCTCGCTTAGCAGAGACTTGACATCCTTTAACAGAATGACTTCCTTCTTCACCTTATTGAAAATCACCGTTATCAGTATCCTCACCAAAGGTATATCATATTCGGTAGAGTCTGAAAGATAAACTGGGTGATCATAGATTGTTGTGTTAAGTAAAGCAACAAACCGTCTTGGACCATCATAAAGAACCGTTATAGGCTCGGTCACAGCCGTGCCATTCGTCTTTCTGCCACCAAAGTTACTTGCTCCAGCAGAGTAATTGCCTATGATGTAACCTGGATCCGTAGGATCTTCAGTACCATAAGTCGCACTGTAATCTCCATCGAAATCCACTCTTATCCAAGAACCACCAAAAGCATGAGTGTCACTGTGTACCGCCATAGCCCAGACACATCTGGAACCCAATGTGGAATGAATGTATGTAATATTAATGAACCACCCTTGCACCCACATGACTTTGGAAATGCTACCAATCGCAGATCCAGCCGGAGGAGCAAAAGGATCAACTTCATCATATTCCAAGCCAACATTGTTAGCACTGTTTATTAACTCTCCATACTTTGAGAGGCCTATCTTCAGACTTTTACTTTCATATGGATAAAGCGTGTAGTAGTCACTGTCAAGTACACCAGGAACCGTCATGTACCACTCTTCAGGATCCGATGTTGCTTGTACTGACTTGAAAAACGTAGGTCCCAGAAAGGACAGTATAACTATTATAGCCACAAGTATTGCCATTACAGATTTTCTAGGCTTTTCCATTTCTATTCCCCTTAACATTAGTCTTTCTATAGTTGTTATATTAGTATTTAAAAGGTTTTCCATTCTAAAATTAAGACGTGGGATAAAATTTTGTTGTGTTTTAGTTGTCTTAGAGCTCTCAGTCACCTTGCTCTTATGAGAAACTAAGCGTTGAGATAATGTTCATGGAACGTAGTGCATAGGTGACATTAACAAGAAGAAACAAAAGAACAAATAGAGCAGCCAAAATTCTTCCGAAAACACCCCTAAGCGCGCGCTCATTGCCATGTGCTGAAAAAGCTTTCTGACTAATTGAAACTTAAAAAGGGGAGCTGAAGCCAGAAAAATAAACTGAATATCTCAATGAGTAAGAAAATTATACAAACATATAGGAGTATATTTGCTATTCCCGTTTTCCATTTCCATGATTCTGTCCAGCCCCTACTCAACAAAGGAAACAGAAGTATAAAGATTGAGGATAAGCAAAAAACAGCTAAATCAACAACTGGTGGAAACACAACAATATGGATTAGGTCGTAGGAAAAAACTTCAGGAAACGCACGATATTTCAAAGAAAAAGAGTTAACCAAAAAAGTAAAGCTGAAGAACAAAAAATGGCAACAAACAAAAAGAATAACTGACGCAAGAAAACGTTGCAAAGAGTATGTGTAAGACCTTGCCTCAAAAATTTTTTAACATTCAGCATCTGATGCTTCATCCTCGTCTTCAACAACTATCTGCACCTCCAAGTTCTCCAAAATCAAGCTGACAAGTTTTAAGAAACCACTCGCTAAAACCATGTACGCACCTATGTAAAAGGACC
>Ga0190286_1000829_pt1 | contig 12038 bp, 9 predicted proteins | sample 48691834_MG_FD_183241 | JGI IMG/M metagenome (GOLD analysis project Ga0190286, IMG submission 183241) | Hydrothermal vent microbial mat bacterial communities from Southern Trench, Guaymas Basin, Mexico - 4869-18-3-4_MG | ecosystem: Environmental > Aquatic > Marine > Hydrothermal vents > Microbial... | reverse complement strand
ATCTGACCTTCGTGGATTACCAATCCGGCATCCACGTCTCCTCGTGTCACGCATGGATAACCTCGTCAAATCGCATTTCAACCGGCTGAAAGTCATCAACTGCCAGTTTTAGCAGCAGGTTCGCAGTAGTGTATTTCCCGGGTACGGCAATATTTTTCCTTTCAGGATCCATTTCCCTGTTCGCAATGACTACCGGACCATATCCGTCCCCTACGCTTGCACCGGCAGACAAAATCCGTTACTGCGAGTGAAGAAAGGCATAAGCGTGGGCTGAAAGCGCCGTGACGTCTAACTCACCTCTAAAAGCTATTTTGCTCAGCGTTTCGATGTCCGCAATCACCTGCGTCATTTCGGTATCGGTACGTATTTTGCCGCTTAGCAGTCCATAGAACATGAATGCGTCATCGGCATCCGGTGTGTGTGCTATGATCATGGTATAGTATTTTGGGAGGGTATTATAAAAAGAAAAGAGAGAGGGTAAAAATAGGTATATTTGGGTCTAAATATGCTATAAATCACCTCACGAACTTAATCACACCGCTTCCTGGCGAAAATAGTATTCCATCTCGCTTCATCACCTCTATTATATCCTCAGCCTTCTCTCTTTCTATCCCCTCCTCCTCTGCAAGGTCGAGCACTTCTTCTATCGGCACTTCATCCCCGTATTCCTTCTCCAATTCCTTTATTATATCCCTTATAGACCTTGCACGGTCCCGCCGCGTTTTTGTTGTGCCAACGGTTATCCAATCTGCGTCCAGCTTGCCAGTTTCCGGATCAACAAATACATGCTTTAAGCAGTGTGTAACCACATTAATCACACGTTCAGCATCCTCAGCTGTTATTTTATCACTCAGCCTGGTCCGTGCCTTCGCCTCGCCCAGCCTGATTAACGCCTCTAACTGCCGCGCAGTCACAGGAACAGGCGCTTCTTCGTCTTCATACCCCTGCCTGCGAAGCCCGATATAAAAATCCAGAAACTTGTTCTTCGCTTCCTCTGTCATCACCGGGAATACATTCCTCTTACTCCAAGCAACGTATTTCCTTAATAAATCTACCGGTACTGACGGCTCCATTGTTTGCATCGCCCTCTTGAAATGCTCTTTTTCTACTTCTTCCACTTTTCCTTTGCTCGTAAGCCTTGCATGCAGTTCACCCGCGTAATGCACTTCTAATATATGTTCCGCAGTCTTTGTGTCCATTTCTTCATTTGGGCGATCCATCATGGTAAAAATGAGGTCGAATCTCGACATTAGCGTAGGAGGCATATTTATCTGCTCCGAAATCGGTGTGTATCTATCAAAGCGTCCATATTTAGGATTCGCAGCCGCTAATAAGGCGCATCGTGAGTTCAACCTTGCCATTATCCCCGCTTTAGCTATTGAAACTGTTTGCTGTTCCATCGCCTCGTGTAGTGCATCCCTATCCTTTTTTTCCATCTTGTCTATTTCGTCCACCGCCGCTATTCCCCTATCTGCAAGCACTAAAGCACCAGCCTCTAAAGTCCACCGCCCTTCTCCAAACTCGTCTCTAACCGCGGCTGCGGTAAGTCCCGCAGAAGTGCTGCTCTTACCTCCAGTATATAAACCTCGAGGCGCTAATTTCACCAAGTACGTGAGCAATTGACTATTATGGACGTATATATCATTCGCCACAAAATTGTGATACTCTGGTACCTGGATGTCATATACGTATTCATCCTCAGATACAAAATCCTCGATTTTTTCTATCCTGTCCCAAAAAATATCAGAATTTAACATGGCTTTGAGCGCACTTAGGAGCTCAACAGCATCACTCATATCGTCCATGCATTTTGCTCTCTTTTCAAATTGCTGAACCACGCGGTGTAATGAAGATCTGGATGGATTCCTATCGCCCCTCTCATAATGCTGATAACTACTTCTCGTAATACCACACTCGAATTGTGTCAATCTTAATCTTAATCTTATCTCCTTCAGTAGCGATGCAAGATTGGGAACAACATCTATGCTTGTATTGTGGATGCAAGGCGAGTCACATAATTTTTTGAGTTTCTCTATTTTTTCCGCCACTGTAAACCCGACTTTTGTATCGAATTTTTTAATCCCCTCACCTGTTATGCTCAATCTATAAAACCCGTTTTTCTTTGGGTGAGCTGTTGTATTTGTTGCCTTAGCTGAGGAGGTTGGACGAAGCCGGGAAAGTATCCCCAATCTTAAGAGCAAATGTTGGACTTGCGATAGCAATTTTTTAGATGCAGCGGTTATTACAATCTTCCTATGTTTTATAGAAACAGTCCCGTCACTATCAAACAAAGCGGAAAGAAAAGCTGTAATTTCTTCCGTTGAACACTTGAAAAGAAGTTCAGGTACTCTTTTTGATCTCGATGGACCCGCGGCACCTAAATTTTCCAGCAATGTTCCAAACTCAATTCCAGAAATATTTATTTCCTTTGCGGTTTTGCCGCTAAGAGAATCTCTATACGAAGGATTCAATCCCCACTTTTTTGCGTATGTTCGATACTCTTCCATTAATTGTGAACTGTTGTTGATAAAAAAAGCCGTGCACCGTGGATGCATCCTCGATTCTAAATATCCTTCTGCAATAAACAGTCCTATAAATCGCCAAAATTCGGGTGTGGTATGGCTTGGCAGCTTTAGCCTCACTGCTTTTCTTCTTCTCGACCATCCATAATCATTATTCAAAGGCTGGTGAGCGCCAAAAACATCAATTTTTCTTGGTGTGGCTATAAAGTCCCCTACTTTCAAATCCTCTGCCTTCTTTCCCCTTAGTCTCGCATCATCCCCGCAAACAAAAAAGGGATGTGTAGGTGTGACTTTTATCTCTCTACCCGAACTTGTCAGAATGCGATACATCTTTGATGTAGCCTGACGTTTCCAAAGCAAATTTCCTTTTGAAAGCACTGTTTTACCGTTTAAACCCAAAGAAACCAAATCATGGTTAGTTTCTATATATACACCATCGTCTACTGAGCCGCTTATTTTTTTTGATGCTGCCCCGTCCACTATGGTCCTTATGTCCTGCAAAGAACCATCAGAAAGAAGTATCTCTGTGTCTCCACTGACACATTTCGCGACTCCCGGGTCACCAACGAGCAGCAGGTGTATGTCTCCTCTCACCCTCGTCTCATCTGGTAGTTCTTTTGGAATGCCTGCAAATAATTGGAGAACCATCGCTTCTTTTATTTCCTCATACCCATATATGGAGGGAGCAATGCTTCTTATGAGCTTCTCATATACATCAGGCTGATTCTTGAGCTCCATTATTTCTCGTTCATCCTCCTCGGTTATCTCTATCTCTTCAAACTCCTCCTCCTTTATTTCCAGCGAATTGCCATCCAGGTATATATCGAAGAAAGGCGTCTTCCCAAATTGTGTCGAGCGCTGATATGACCTGAGAATGCCGATAACAATAATGCGGTCGCCGGGAGAGACCTCACCAGAAATATCGTCTTCAAGATTGACATCTATCGCTTGTGGTAATTCTCCACCTCTTAATTCCTCCGGCGATTCCTGTAACCTTATCTTTTGCGCGTTTGCGAATTTGCACTTATCCACCAATAACTTGAATCGCTGTACCTTTCTACCGCATCCACCGCTTTCGCGTTCGCACTCCCGCGGCTCTTTGAATTGCCTTCCATTTTGCTCCACCGAGAAGATATGCCCGCAAAAAGGGCATTCAAATACCGCTTCCACTACCCGCGGTCTTACCTCCGTTGCCTTTGTTACCAATCCCTCTATACTCACCAGCTTACCTATGTCAATGCTTCGAATGTCCCGTATCTTCACCTTTCTCGGAAGCTTTGTGATGCGAAGATTGGCTTCATCGAGTGTAACACCCGTGGGAATATCTATTTCGCGTAAAGCCCTTGTCGCAGCTTCTATTGCTACATCGGGGTCTTCTAAAAGCATATCTGCTATATCAGGGTCATAAATGTCCATATCCGCGAATTTGACAAACAAACTACGCTTTTCAGGATAAGAATTTGACAGCTCTATAAGCTCGTTCCAGTAATACCGCTTCAGAAAGTCCTCCCATCTCTCTGCTATCAGGTCTTGCATCGTTTTTATTTTGTATTGTACTTGATACAAATAGAAACAAATAATTTTTAAAGTGGTAGCATATTAAAAATACGAAATGGGTGTTCATCCAAAATATACATACAGACGGAATGGAGAACAACTAACACTTGTAGAGCCGCCCTATGAAATTGATGTGAATCGAGGGAATATCACTGTTTACATGGGCAATGTGAGCAAAGCCCTGGCATTGTTGCCCGATGAGTCCGTTGATTGTGTCGTAACAAGTCCGCCCTATTGGAAACAACGAGATTATAAACACCCCGAACAAATCGGGCAGGAAGATTCTTATCTTGAATACATAAAAACACTCGTTGATGTTTTTAAAGGGATGAAGAGAGTGCTGAAATCCACAGGCACTTTTTTTCTAAATGTTGGATATAAATATCAGAACAAAGAGTTATTACTCATACCGGAATTGTTGGCCGCAGAACTTCAAAAAAATGGCTGGGCGCTTCTGAATAAAATTATATGGAATAAACCAAATGCAATGCCTTCTTCTGTCGAAAGCAGATTCACGAACGTTTACGAGCCGGTGTTTCTATTTGTGCGGGAAGAGAGTAAATATAAATATTATTTGTCAGTTGATGAATTGAGATTGCCGATTAGCAATTTTACGGTTGATAAAAGACCTGCGGATATTGTAGGGCTTACGGTGAAAAATACGTTGTTCAAAGATAAAAAAGGGAAGGACGAAGGATACGTCGAGAAGGTCTATCGCACTAAAGACGGCAATATTCTCGCATTAGTGAAATGGGAGAGTGGGGAGGAAAGCCTTACCATTGCGAATAATTTCATGAAAAAGTCTCAAATAGAGATTGATTTGGTCTGCCCGAAATGTGGAAAAATTATTAGAAGCGATGTAGATATAAATGAGCATAATTGTAAGGATTTTCCAATACCAAAACTTCCTCCGAAGATAGATTTTAATGATAAAGAGGAGTTAAAAAGCATGTCTAAATCCTCCTTTTTTACTACTGCACGGTCTTATAATGGCAAGTATAAAATAAGCCCAGATAATAGAGGAGCATCCCCGGGAGCAAGAAAATCTCTGTTTGGGGAATACTTGGTTTTGCAAAGAAGATATAATATTCTTCAACCTATAATTGCTGATTATCTCCGCTTCTGGAGAAAAAAGAAAAATATCACTACAAAAGAAATTGATAAATTATTAGGTTATAGAGATACTGCAGGACATTGGTTTAGAAAAGATACGGGTAGTTGGGGAAGGGGGGGTTCAATCCCTTTACCGGATGACTGGTTCAGATTGAAGGAAATACTTGGCTTTGATGATATTTATGACCGCATGGTTACAGAATACCATCTGGTCTTGCAAACGGTAAAGCCATACCCGGAGGGTAAAAATCCCGGAGATGTGTGGGATATAAAAACCCAACCTTTTCCTGAGGCTCATTTTGCTACTTTCCCGGAAGAACTGGTAAGAAGGTGTATTTTAGCTGGCTGTCCGCAGGAAGGCATCGTTTTAGACCCCTTTGCGGGTTCAGGAACAACTGGAAAGGTTGCTCAAGATTTAAGGAGGGAGGCAATATTAATTGAACTTATTCCAGAATACCTAAATATCATAAAAAAGCGATGTAGAAATGTTAAGGAGGTAATTTATGTTAAGTGATTTTGAACACCACTTCTTTGCTCCAATTTTGCGTTTTCCTAACTCCTCACCCATGGGTTCTGACTTAATGTTTGAATTAAAGTTGGTGGCGTCATGATGCAAGCCGAGAGAATAGGGATGAGTGGAAGAGTAGGGGGGCGAGTAGAATGTCTGAGTTAGCGGTTGTTTTTGATGGTGCCGGCGTTTTATACGCGCCTTTCAGAATCATAAAAGATATAGAAAGAGGACTGACAAAACGCAGCAGGGTCTCGGGAATAACCTGTACGGAGGGACTCGAAAGAGGTGCGATGACCATTTTAAAGACGAGATACGAAGAAACAATGAAAGATGCAGAACCTTCTAAGCTCCTTTCTGTTTTGATGCGCGAGGAAAAAATAGAAAATAAAGTGGTTTATAAGAAAAAAGGGATTAGTGACCGTGAAGTATTGAAAGCAATTTTGAGCGATAAAAAGGTTAAATTGAGGGATGTGCATGAAACGATGTCATTTTTAAGGAGGTGTGACATCCTTCCAGTAATAGGGGTGGGCTTAATCGTGGACATGGCAAAAGAGGGAGGGGTGATAAAATACGTGATTGCTGGGGGTATAAATCTTTTCCCGGGAACACTCAAACTGCTGAAAGAATTACGTGCAATGGGTGTCCAGCTATTTGTTGCATCTGGAGATAGGATAGAAGGAGAGGAAATGGCTGTTTATTTGCCCGATATACCACCGGGCAATATATTTGGGATGATGAAGCCCGAAGATAAGAGGGAATTGGTAAGGAAATTGAAGGGAGAGTATAAGGTGATAATGGTAGGAGATGATAGGAATGATTATCTTGCGATGTGGGAGGCGGATATCGCAGTGCTATCGTTGCAAGAAGAAGTAGATAGGCCTGGTAAGCTTTTTGAAGTTGCAGATTTCAGGATAAAAGATATAGGAGAGGTAAAGGAAATAATAAAAGAGATAGGATAAGGTGGAAAAATATGAGTAGCACAAAAGAAGGCGGAGATTTAGAATCGCTGGCAGAGAGCGTGAGAAACTTTGATGGGGTGAAGCGAAAAAGGGCTATAAGTGACCTCGTAAAAAGGCTGGGTGATTCAGATCGCGTAGGGAGTCGAACGATAATGGGATTTGGAGAGGATGCCGCAGTGCTTAAAATTGACAACGATAATTTCGTTTTACTTGCCGTGGATGGGATCTGGGGTAGATTGCTGAACGCAGACCCTTGGTGGGCGGGGTATTGTGCGGTGCTTGTAAATGTGAATGATATAGCGGCGATGGGTGGCACACCTCTGGCAATGGTGAATCTGACGTCAACGCAGAAAAAGGCTATATGTGCAGAACTGGGAAGGGGAATGGAGGAGGGCGTGAAAAAATTCGGTGTGCCAATGGTTGGGGGTCATCTACATCCTGACACCTCTTATGATGCATTGGACGTTGGAATAATAGGAACGGTAAAACGTGACAGTGTCATATTTTCAAATGGTGCGAGTCCGGGTGACAAGGTATTAGCCGGGATTGACCTCGATGGCAGAATATATCCGAACTATAATCTGGCTTGGGATAACACGACAAAAAGGACACCGGCAGAGATAAAGCAGCAATTGAATACAATGGTGGAGATAGGGGAAAAGAAGTTAGCAACTGCCGGGAAGGACATAAGCAATCCCGGCACCTTGGGCACGCTTGGAATGTTACTTGAAAGCTCAGGAGTAGGAGCAATTGTGGAGCTGGATAAAATACCAAGACCCGATGCGACGAAAAAAATATCGCTTGAGCATTGGTTAAAGATGTATCCGGGGACGGGATTTGTGCTCACGGTCGAGAACGAGAAAAAAGGAGCGGAATGTATTAAAATATTCAAGGATGCGGGGGTAGCGGCTTCCATCATTGGTGAGATAGACAACAGTAAGAAGTTGAAGATAACAAATGGATCGGAGACAGCAACGGTATTTGACCTCGAGAAGGAGATAATAACGGGAATAAAACACAGGGTTTAGCCGATACCATAAACGTGCAGTAAGAAAAATACTAAAATAGTGAGAAGTTGCGGTTATTGATGGTACACGAAAAAATATGGGGGGTGAAGGGCACTGTCTCGTTGTCCGTGTATGATGAGAGACGATTTTGATGATTTATACGAAAAGATAAGGAAGGGAGAGATTGAGAAAGGAGATGCGGTATTTTTAGCGAATCACACTTATTATCTGTTCCACATTGCCGATGAACTGCGCAGGGAGAAGAAAAGCGATGTTGTTACCTATGTGGTGAACAGGAACATAAACTTCACGAATGTCTGTGTAGGAAATTGCAAGTTTTGTGCGTTCAGGGAGGAGAAAGAGCGCGGATATTTGCTGAGCATGGAAGCGGTTTTGAGTAAGGTTGAGGAAGCAGTGAATAACGAAGCGACGGAGATATGTATTCAAGGTGGATTGCACCCTGACCTCGCCATATCTGACTATTGTGGTATTATTGAAACCATAAAATCGAATTTTGATGTGCATATACATGCATTTTCGCCGATGGAGATATACCATGTAGCGAGAAATTCAGGGATGGGGGAAGAAGAAGTGCTGAGAGAATTAAAGAAGGCTGGTCTGGGTTCTATCCCGGGTACGGCTGCGGAAATACTCGATGATTCCATAAGAGGGATAATATGCCCGCGGAAGATAAACACAGAGAAATGGATAGAGATAATAAAGACTGCACATCGGTTAGGAATCCCATCAACTGCTACCATCATGTATGGGCATATTGAATCGCTGGAGAATAGAATAGACCATATATTTAAGATTCGGGAGATACAAAAGGAGACAGGAGGATTTACTGAGTTCGTGCCACTGAAATTCATGCGAAAGAACAACGAATTGGGGAGAATGGTGAGCAGAGAAATTCCCTTTTTGGAAAATGCAGTGGTCCACGCGCTATCAAGGGTTGTTCTTCATCCTTATTGTGTGAACGTGCAAGCATCATGGGTAAAGTTAGGAGTGGAGGATGTGCAGAAGATGCTTTATTTTGGTGTGAATGATTTAGGTGGGACTTTAATGGAGGAGAGCATCTCAAGGTTATCTGGTTCCCTGGCTGGTGAGTATATGAGTCCGGAGGATTTCGAGCGACTGATAAAGGATGAGGGGAGAACGCCGAGAAGAAGGGATACATTATATAAATTGTTATAGCAACGCAAGCAATCAACCGTGCTAAAATATTAATTAATTTAATAGCTATTAATAAAAACCGAGCGATGGAATCGGCTTTCGTGGTTGCTGGAACGCAGAGTGGAGTAGGGAAGACAACAGTTACTATCGGGCTTATCTCCGCTTTACGCCGCCGGGGGTATAATCCCCAGCCGTTCAAGGTGGGTCCGGATTTCATAGACACGAGCCTGCATATGCTCGCCGCGGGAAAACCCTCGAGGAACCTTGACACATTCATGCTGACCCGTTCTGCGGTTATTCAGTCATTCAGGAAAAACGCCTCGGATGTAAACGTGGTGGAAGGAGTTATGGGACTCTTTGATGGTGCTTCGGCAGCTGCGGGAGGAGAAGGAAGCACGGCAGATCTTGCCAAACTGCTGGACATTCCGGTCGTGCTTGTCGTTGATGCATCCAAGCTTGCAGGCAGTGTTGCTGCTCTGGTTCATGGCTACAAGACCTTTGACCCCTCGCTTAAGTTCGCAGGCGTCATCTTGAACGGCGTAGCAAGTGAAAGGCACGGAAAGCTGCTCAATACCTCTTTAAAAGGAATCACAAAGGTATTCGGCGCTATTCCCGCAGAAGAATCGGTTAAAATACCGGAGAGGCACTTAGGACTTTTCATGTCTCACGAAGTTGATCGCGCTCTCTTGAATGACTTCTCAAAGCTCATAGAAGAGAATATAGACATGGATACTTTGCTTGAAGCGACAAAGATTGAGATTCAAAGTCCGGAGCCAGAGTCTCGAATAAGGGCTGTTGATAGCGTCAGGGTGGGAGTGGCGATGGATGAAGCGTTCTGTTTCTACTATCCGGAAAACTTAGAACTCATGCGCGATTTTGGTGCCGAAATTACAACTTTCTCTCCAATTCATGATTCTTTACCTGATGCGGATGCATTCTACATAGGTGGCGGCTACCCGGAGATTTATGCACCACAATTGGAGGAGAACGCAGCACTAAGAGAGGCGCTCGTAGATGAGATTCGGCACGGTTCTCCGTTATACGCAGAATGTGGAGGCTTGCTTTACTGCCTTGAACAGCTCGAAAGCAGGGAGATGCTGGGCTTATTTAAGGGTTCGGGAAGGCTCACAAAAAGACTTCAAGCAGTGGGATATGTCGATGCTATCTCAATAAGAGACTGCCTTCTATTCCAAAAAGGTGCGAAATTCCGCGGTCATGAGTTCCACTACTCAACGGTGAGTGTTAATGCCAGCGCAGCTGAGGATTTCGCCTACAAACTTCTTAAAGGCAGGGGGATAGAGGATAAGAGAGATGGGATATGGAGAGATAACGTGCTTGCATCATACACGCACCTTCACGCTTTGGGGAATAGGGAAGCTTTCCTACATTTCCTGAAGGCTGCGATGTGCTGAGGGTTCCACACCTGAGCGACCTCGCGGGAGAGAATCTATATTCAAGGAAAGATAAAATGATGATGAAGAAAAGGATAATGGTGCAAGGCACGGGGTCGGGAGTAGGCAAAAGTGTAATTGTGGCTGCGCTTTGTCGCATATTCACACAAGATGGCTACGAGGTCGTACCGTTCAAATCGCAGAATATGGCTCTCAATTCGTATGTTACTAAAGACGGTCTTGAAATAGGAAGAGCACAAGCATTTCAAGCTTTTGCCGCTCGTAAGGAGCCGACAGTGGAGATGAATCCTATCTTGCTGAAGCCTTCAAGCGACACCGGCGCCCAGGTTATCGTGCGCGGCAGGCCAATAGGTAACATGACGGCAAAGGAATACCATAACTTCAAGCCAAAAGCGCTGAACCTCATAAAGGAATGCTTTGTGAAACTCGAACGTGAAAACGACATCGTGGTGATAGAGGGTGCGGGAAGCCCGGCTGAAATAAACCTTCGTGAGAACGACATCGTGAACATGAGCATTGCAAAACTTTTGGGCGCGCCAGTACTGCTCCTTGGAGACATAGACAAAGGAGGTGTATTTGCATGGATTGTAGGAACTCTCGAACTGCTTGAGGAGGAAGAAAAAGAATTGGTAAAAGGTATTCTGATAAACAAGTTCCGTGGGGACATGGACATACTCAAGCCAGGGCTGGAATTCCTTGAGAAAAGAGTCGATATACCAGTGATAGGCGTTATACCTTATTTTCACGATATAAAGATACAGGAAGAGGACTCTGTTTCGTTGTCGGTAGAAAAAGGAAAGAGGAGTTTGAGAGGAAAAGAAAAGGGAATAACAATAGAAGTCGTTTACCTGCCGCACATATCCAATTTCACGGATTTTGATGCCTTAGAAGCAGAAGATGACGTTTCGCTGCGATATGTGGGCAAGGGGGAAAAAATAGGCGAGCCTGATGTGATAATTATACCCGGGTCGAAGAATACGATAGGCGACCTGTTGTATCTTAAAAACAACGGATATGCATCGCAGATAGTGGAAAGGGTAAGGAGCAGGAAGTGCGTTGTTTTTGGAATCTGCGGCGGTTATCAGATGCTGTGTAATACCATAATAGACCCGGAAGGCGTGGAATCAACACTTAGAGAGATAGAAGGACTTGACCTGCTGCCCGCTGTAACTATATTTGAGACGCATGCACAGAAAATGACGAATCAGGTGCGGGCGATAGCAGATTTGGAGTTCTATAAAGGAGAAATAGCGGGGTATGAGATACACATGGGAAGAACTTATTTCTCTAACGGCGAAACAAAAAAAGCCTTTACGATATTCGAGCGTTCTGAGAAGAAGGTTATGGATGACGGAGGTGGTGCTGTTTCTTCTGATGGAAACGTCATCGGGACTTATATACACGGGATATTTGACAATGATGTCTTTCGTCGAGCTTTTCTGGACTACATAAGAGTGAGAAAAGGGCAGTCTCCGTTGAGCATAAGCGTAAGCAAAAGCAACGACAAAAGTGAAAACATGAGTGGAATTGATTGGGAATCGGAATATAATAAATTAGCAAACCTTGTACGGGGCAGTATTGATATGAATAAGATATACGAAATCATGCGATTGTAACTACTTGCATATTACAGCGAAAAAACATGAACACGAGAAAGACTAAGAAGAAGTATCCCGATAAGAGTCCACTCCTAACTTACATCCCAAAAGGCGAGACGTTGATTCTATGAGAAGATTTTAAGTCATTTTGATATTTGCTTTGAGTCAATCTCTGCTTCCCCC
>Ga0190286_1000827_pt1 | contig 12049 bp, 9 predicted proteins | sample 48691834_MG_FD_183241 | JGI IMG/M metagenome (GOLD analysis project Ga0190286, IMG submission 183241) | Hydrothermal vent microbial mat bacterial communities from Southern Trench, Guaymas Basin, Mexico - 4869-18-3-4_MG | ecosystem: Environmental > Aquatic > Marine > Hydrothermal vents > Microbial... | reverse complement strand
AGTATGGCGTTTTGGGAGGCTTTCCATATTTCTATGCCTATTAGGTTTCCTTTTTCGTCTAGGTCTATGTAGGCGTCTTCGCTTAGCATTTGGGTTTGGGTTATTTTTGAGTCTTTGAATTTTAGGTATAGTATGTCGGATTCTCTGTCGTATTGGACTTTCATTTGATTTTCACCCATGTTCTTGTTTTGAGTTTTCTGTTGATTATTTCTTGGGGGTTTGATGTTATAAACGTTGTTACAATTTTGGTTTCGTTGTTTTCTTTGGAGTACGCTACTAAAAGATGTTTTTTGTTGAGTTTTTTGAAGGTGATGGTTGTTCCTGTGGTTAAGTCGTAGTATGTTTGGGATGGTTTGGATATGGCTTCCACTATCATTTTTTCGGTTATGCCTCTTTCTGTGATTCTTTGTTTTGCGTGTTTTGAATATTTCATTGATTATGCTCTTTTGTGTGGGTTATTTTAAAAGAGTTTAGGATGGTTTGGTTTTGTTTGTTTTTGGAGCGTTTTCTTTTCAATAGGGGGACCCCCCTACCTTTTTAGCAAGTAACTGGTTTTTGAGTAATGGTTTGCTGCGGTTGAGGTGTCTTGTTATTAGTTGTATGTGATTTGGTTTATTCCGTAGATTTCGAAGGTTTCTGTGGTGTTTGGTTTGGTTTCTATTCCTATTAGTATTCCTTCTATGTGGTTTGGGTTGAAGTTTCCTTTTGTTGTGCCTTCCTTGAGGTTTATTACTGGTTTTCTTGTTTGGTTTGTTAATGGGCATTGGTAATAGAAATAGTCTGTTGTTCGGTTTTGTAGGTTGCTGAATAGGATTACCAAAAGTTTTGATTGGTTGTGGCTTTTTATGGTTAGCCATAGTGCTTCTTTTATTGTTATAGGTTGGATGAAGGTGTACATGAGGGAGATTCTTCCGTCAGTGTTGGTGGTGGCGGTGAGTTTTGTTGCGTTGGATTCTGTTGTGAGCGTGTAGTTTGTTTCTGGGTTGTAGTTCCATGGCGCTATTCTGTTGGGGATTATTGGAGTGGCTGTGTAGTTTTCGTAGAAGGCGTATAGTGTTACGTATTTGAAGGTGGCTAAGAAGCGGAATTGTGGATTGTCGACGAGAATGTTGCTTAGGATTGTGCTGTTTACTAGTTTTTCATAGGTCGAGTAGAAAGGATTATTAGGTTTGGGTTCTAAAAAGTACTTTACTTTTAGTTCTTTCATTTTATTTAGCATTTCGGTTTCGTTTGCCGCGACGATGATGGAGTAAATTGGCATGCCGTAAATGGGATCAGATAAGTCTATTGTAGATCTGTTGGCGAAGGTGATTAGTTCATGGCAATAAAATCCTATTGTGGCAAAAGTGTCTGTTATGTTCTCGTTGTAATAATTGATCACATCGGGATAATATAACCAACCCCCATAATATTTGTATCTGGATTCATATCCGTTGTTAACTGCGTCTATGATTATTGGGCTTATAGAGCTTGTTATTAGGATGATGTTAAGACTGACGATCAACAATATTGTTACAGCGGATGTTTTTCGTGGAAGTGTGACGTTTTTTTTAATTTTATTGATTAAAGTTTCGTAGGGGATGAAAATTATTAGGAATAGGAGAGCTGATACTAGGATAAGGTCTATGTCAGTTTGAGGTTCGTATAGCTTTGCGTAAAGTAATGGTATATCATTAATGGTTTTTATGCCCATTTTTGTTAAGGTGTAAGTGATTACTGTGATTATGTATGTGGGTACACGTAATGCGAAACCGAGAGGGTTAAAAAATTTTTGGATGGTGAATAATCCGTGAGTTACAATTAATGCTATGAAAGGTGCGAAATAATACAATCTACGCGGTTGCGGGTCGCAAGAAAGGGTTGACCATAAAATGAAGACGCTTGCAAAGAAAAAGAGGATTGATACGGCAACAGGTGACGTGCTCTTTTTTTTCACAAGAATAGATATTACTGATATTAAAGCTATAGATGTTGGTATGAGGTAGGGCGGAATAAGCCACCAAACTGACATAGAATAGTCCCATCTTAAGATTTCTGTTGGGGGTGTCATTTCACGTGGGCTTATTTTGTTAAAAAAATGTATAGAATTAAAAATGTCATTGTTTGATATGGGTAAACCTGGGACTATGAATCCTGAAACAGTAATGTTTTTTAGCAAATATGTTAGGAGAGGAAGCATCGGGACTAGAGTTAGCATAAAAGACTTTTTGTTTAATGCCTTGTTTTTGGCATTTTGACTATTTGTAATAGGAATTGTCTTCACGATTATTAGAATGAGGCTGGATATTATGAATGCTGGTGTGAGTCTTTGCATGTAGTATAGCCATGAAGAAGAGTCTAAGAGAATATTTCTTATCTCTCTCACGTAGTAAGTTAAGCCGAGAATTAATGCTGATGTTATTTTCCAATACGATTTTAACGAGAAGATGAGGGGTGCAAATATAGCAGGAGCTAAGAAAAGTCCGAATTCTGTTCTTATAAGAGTCATCATAGTAAACCCGATGGTGAGTATTATGTAATCGAACCATGAGGCGTTGGATTCGGATTTTTGGGTTGTTATTCTAATTGTGCTGTATAGCGTAGTGAGAAAGTACAGCATAAAGGATGTATCAAGATAAAATGAACGAGAGCTTATCATTATTATAACGGTTGGTAATGACATAAAAACTAGTAATGAAGTTAGGGCATTGTTCTGTGGAAATAGCTTCTTAGTTATGAGAAATATTGTTATGAGAGTTAGTAGGAAATAGATTAGGGATAGGCTATATAGGGACTCTAGGTTTGAGAAATTGAACAGCCAAGCGTAAGTTATTGGGATTGCTGGGGGATGTTCTAGAAAGTTTAGTGAACGGTAAGGCTGGGAAGTTAATCCTCCAGAGGTTAGTATTGCTTTTGCCGAAGGAATGTAATGGGCAATTGCATCCCATTCGACATACATTGTATGAAAGTATATGGCTGTGAAGGACAGTGTCAGGAGTACCAGAAGACTTAGTATATATAAGATGTGTTTTTGTGTGATTTCGAGGTTTGTTGTGAATGTTGTTTTTTGGTTTTTAATTAGGTATGTGATAGAGATGATTATTACTGTAATTGAGATTATTGTAAAGAAGTTGAAGTATAGTGGTATTGACTGGGTGGATAATCCTAGTAGGATAGATGGAGAGATCAGAAGGTAATTCCATAAGATGCTTCCGTAGAGGATTTTTTCTAGGGAATTGAGCGTTATTCCAATTTTTTTGGATAATGAGATTAAGAGTAGAATGCCTGGAAGGAAAATGATGCTAACTAGGGCGAAGTCTAAAAACATTAGCATCAATCGCTAAACTTATGTTTTCTATGAATAATTTGTTGTATTATTCTTAGTATTGTGTCAACTCTGCTGTCCCATGAATGATTTGTGGCTATTTCTTTGTGAAGAATGTGTGCTCTTTTTTCCCAGTATGGAAGTTTTTTGATGGCTTCTTTATAGGCTTCTTTTAATGCTTCGATATTGTCAGGTTCTACAAGTATTCCTGCATCTAACTCTTTTATTATCTCAGTTCCGGGAACCGAAGATGCGATAACAGGTTTACCACAAGACAAATATTCAAACAATTTGAGTGGTGAAACTCCGATTCTTCTATTTCGCCATGATGTAAATGGAGCTATACATACATCAAAAGCGTTTATAAGAAATGGAACTTTTTTGTGAGGTATGCCGCCTACGAAAATTATGTTATTCTCCAAACTCAGGTTATGTGTCATTTTTTCCAACTTTTTTCTTAATGACCCCTCGCCTACTATGACAAGTCTTAGGTCGAATTTCTTCGTTTCTCTTAAAAGTTCATAGAAAGCATAAATAGCTAATTCTAAACCTTGCCACAGTTCTAAGTTTCCCACAAAGCCAAAATAAAAAGAATCATTTTTAAAGTGTAATATTTTTCTGCGATAATCCTTATTAAGTGGGCGAAATCTGTTAGGGTCTACTCCATTAGGCACAACTGCTACTTTTTTAGGTAAAACTCCTATTTTTTTGAAAATTGAAAGTTGACCAGGTGATGGAATTATAATAACGTCTGCGTTGGAATACGCAAATTTTAATGAACATTTCATTAGTTCTTTAAAAGACCGAATCTCTTGAAGTATATCTCCGTCAACTTCGAGCACAACTGGAACACGCAATATTTTTGCTATGATTAATCCAACGTTTATTCCACTATCTCGCTGATAAATAAAAAAGGGTCTATTTATAAGAGCTTTTATTCCAGTTACGGTGAAAGCAATTAGATAGGTAAAAAGAGAATGAAAAAAGTTCCAATCCGGTAGTGTGAATAGCGACAAGTTGCGGATATTCAACTCCTCGCAAGAGTCTTTACCGCGAATTATTAGATTTACTGAGAAATTCTTCTGAGAAAGAACTTTAACAAAATTAATAACATGCGATAGGTCTCCAGCTTTAGAAGACAGTGAAACAGCCTCTGCTACATATAGTATTGTTTTTTTAAAATTTCTGTACATGACCGCTGTTCCGCTAAGCTCTAATGTTGCTTCAGTTCTTTGATGATTTTTTGCCAAGCTTCTAAAGTTTTTTCGTAGTTAAAATTTTCCCTTATATAATTGTACGCATCTATACTTACTTTTTCTAGAAGTTCATGTTTATTGAGAAGTTCGATAATTCTTTCGGCTATGTGTTTTGGATCGTTAGACCTAAGCAAAAAACCAGTTTCGCCATCCTTAATTATGTCTGGAATGGCACCGACAGGAGTAGCCAAAACAGGAGTACCACAAGCCATAGCCTCCAGAACAATATTAGGCATTCCTTCAGTTAGAGAAGGTAAAACAAGCAATTTCATTTCATTCAAAAAATTAGGAATTTTCTCACGTGGAACCCACTTCAAAACCTTTACTTTATGACCATCAACAACAAGACACTTATTAACATCATAAAACAATGGACCATCACCAATAAATACGAAATTTACATCTGGCTTATGCTTAAATATAAGCGGTATTGCCTTTGCCAAATTTGAAATTCCCTTTTCCAACGTAAAACGACCTGCATATCCAACGACACTTTCGCGGGTACTGAACACTTTACATAGGTCAAAAAGTTTAAAATCTATGAAGTGCTCATGCGCTATAGCTATTTTATATCTAAACTTGTCCAAACCATCTTTGTAGATGATGGCATTCGAATACACTATAATCCTATCTGCAAGCAATCTTGTGAATTCTCGTATCATTATCAAGGCATTAACTAAGGGCATTTTTTGTTGTTTTGCGCTCTCTACAATCGAGCCGCTATGACAAAGCACAACTTTCTTCTTAAAAAATTTAGCAACTAACATAGGTAAAAACAAAGACTCACCACCGATGAAAAACAAATAAAAATCTACATAAGAACGTATTATAAGTATCCTAATAACAATTTCTAACTGAGCTTTTAGGAACTTAAGTAGAACCATAAGTAAACCGTCAAGCTCTCTATTACTTATACTATAAAAGAAAACATTATGCTTACTGTAAGAATAAACTTTAGAAAAATCGCTACTACTAATAATATAAACTTTCCTTGAAAATTTGCAAATAATACTCATTAAATTTGCCAAAGGTGGAAAGCCAGCTGCGGAAATTGGAAAAGTCACTATACATGTGTTTAAACGGTTATCATTTACCACTAGTTAAACAGCCTCTCATGATGGCTTAATGACTGATTTTGTTTATCTTCTGCGTGAGTCTTGTTATTGTGTATAGTGTTATGGCTGTGAACACTGCAAAAAGTCCTATCAGTGTGAAGGCCATGGAAGCCAATGCAATGTTTGTTATTATGCGGTGTTCTATAGCGTAAATTTGCAGCATCCAAATTCCAAAAACAGCGCCAGCAACCAAGCACAAAACTCCCGGTACTCCAAGATAAACCAGCGGGCGCTCCTCAACAACACGCCGCACAATAGACATAACAACATCCACCCCGTGTCTAACCGGATTATAAGTAGAATTCTTCAAATCCTTCCCATAACTGCAGGAAGCCGGAACCTCCCTAATCTTTAAGCCTTGCTTCTGCGCCTCAAGCAATATCTCAACGCTTACCCCCATACCATTCTCACTTAAATCCAAAACCTCCAAAGCCCTACGACTGTAAGCTCTAAAACCACTCTGCGCATCCCTAACCTTACACCCCGACGAGTTGCTCACAAGCCTCGTAATAAACCGCACGCCAACCCGCCTATACCAGGGCATACCTAAAGCCTTACGCTTGTCAACAAATCGGCTGCCGATAGCAATATCCGCCCCATCCTCCACAACAACCCTCACAACACCAGGAATCTCGCCGGGATCATGTTGCCCGTCGCCATCCAAAGTAACCAAAACATCCGCCCCCAACTCCCTGGCACGCCTAAACAAACTCCTAATGGCAGCACCATAACCCAAACGTCTCTTGTGCCTAACAACCTCAGCCCCAAGTCTCTCAGCAATCTCCCCCGTCATATCCGTTGAACAGTCATCGCAAACAACAACCTTATTCGCATACTTCTGCGCCTCCAAAACAACCTTAGCAATGGTTTTCTCCTCATTAAACGCTGGAATACCAACGACAACGAAAGGCTGAGCTTTTTCCTCCTCTTTAGCCACACCCACCTTATCTGAAACCACTTCAGCGAACTCTGAATAATCCATAAACTTAACCCAACTTACGTTTTATAAAGTCCAGGCGTATTCATGTGCATCACAGTCAAAAACCGTATGAAATTCAAGTCTTTCACCCATTCCTCAACCCGTTTACATCCTAACTTTTTACCAGCTTCGCTTATCTTATGCGCTAAATCTGCTCCCACCGTTTTCACTAAACGCCAAACATTGCTCTCCATAGCATCCAACAGCTTCCTTAACAACGGATGTAAAACCTTGGCGAGGAATGAGCTTCTAACCTTATCCACAACCCTTATAGTTAAGTCGATTTGAACTCTTTCCATATGTGATAAAACTTTAAACCAGACACCACGTCGAAGGGCTCTTCTCTTAACCTCCACAAGCTTTGACCTTCGAAGTAAGAAGCGTTCCAAACGAATATTCATAGGTTTACAGCCTTTTTCAGTATTATACATAGAATTTAAGTTTTATCATTGGTCACAAGTTAAAAAATTTTTGCTATTCTACCTAAATAATCATTAAATATTCGAATATTCAAAAACTGAAATTCTGTTAAACCTTTCAATTTCAACGAAGCCTTTAGGCACATAAACACCATACCAACCGATGTTTCGGTTCCAACAAACAAAATAAATATGCTTGTATCCTTCTTGCAAAGCCAAATCCAAGGCTAAAGTAACATTATTCCTATATCCTATAACGTTATGTGAATTCTCAAGGTAAAGCTTCGCCCACGCGACAAAGGCACTATGCATAACTGCGCAAGAATCACCATTCATGTTATCCTTAAGCCAATGTATCGCTTGAATCGTTCCATTAACATCCTGATAAGGCACGGTAGGTGAAGAAGCGAAATATCTGCAGACAGGAAATAACGCATAGATTCCGAATCCCACGTTAACCATCAGAAAGGGTGTAGCCGAATAAATAGCTCCTAACAAAACCGTAGCTAAAACCATTGCAGACGCCTTATCCCTAAAGCCTTTAAGCATTCTTAAATTAACGCTTATCTTCTCCTTTTTCATCCTCTTCCATAAAACTTCCAACCCGTTCACAGCGTAAAAAGTGAAGGGATAAACCAGCATAAACATCCAGCGATGCCAATACTGTAAAGCAAAGAAAGGAGTTACAACGCAGTTAAACGAACCGAAAAGCAACAAACCTGTCCAAATGTCCAAAACTTCATTTCTGAAGAAACCCTTCCAAACCAAATAAATGTAAGAACCATAAAGAAGGGCGAAAAGCGCTACTACGCTTAAAACTAGAAACAGATAGTTTGGATAAATATCTATACTAGTATTCATTCCAAGATAGTCAACGAAGAAAAACATTTTCCCATAGGATGATTGCACAGTATCTTTGGCATAAACCAGATTCGGCCCCACAGGTGGCGGGTGCTCATAAGGGACGGGGAACATCCGCAAATACAAGCCAACAAGAAAAACAGTTAAACTGGGTGAAATGGCAAAAATCAACCTTTTCGCCCTAACTTTTTGCTGTTCTTTCCCCTTCACTAAGCCCAAGATTATAAGCGCTGAACTTATCACTAACAAGGTTGCCGCGGCATACTCGTGACCGAAAACAGTTAACAATGAAAGCAGAATAAAAGCAGCAAAACCCCGCTTAGAATCCAGCTTTTTAATTAAAGGCAAAGTAAACAATAACAAGCCCAAACCTAAAGTATTCCTCAAAAACTCCCAAGAAATCCTTAAAGAAGCAAGCTGAACGGCGAAAAAACCCGCAACTAACAGAGACCTCTTCCCTTTCCAATTTAAAACAGACCTAGCAAACCAGTAAACTCCGCACACGTTAAACCCGAATAATACTGGTCCAGTAATCTTCAACAGCAAAAAAGAATCTATCCCAAACTGGTTGTGAATTGGAAAAAGAAAAGCGTAAAGAAGCCACGTAGACGTAAAAAACGAGCCCCAATGCGGCCAAACAATTCCCACTCTCATAAAATAGGCGTAATGAACCATATCCCAACTGATCGGGTAAGGAAACGCTAAAATCTCAGGAATTAAACGCACAATAAATCCTAAAATAAAACACAACGTTAACGCTTTTCTAGTTGAAACCTCAGCTGTTAAACGGCTCATAAGGCACATTCACTTTCTACTCAAGTAACTTCTCCCTTAATCTCCAAGAACAACTCTTCAAGTCCCGATTCAAGGGAAGTTTTAGGTTTAAAACCTAAAACTTTTCCAATTTTCCTTATGTCAGCATAGCTACGCTTAATGTCTCCCCGTCTAGGCTTTTCATAAACAACTTTAACTCTTTCCCCGTAAATTTTAATCAGCAATTCAGCCAACCTGTTTACGGAAGTTTCCCTACCGGATCCAACGTTGAAAATTTCGTTATTAACCTTTTCATGTTCCAACGCGAGCAGGGCAGCTTCTGAAACGTCTTTAACATGGATAAAATCTCTCGTTTGTTCTCCGTCACCATAAACAGTTAAAGGTTTTCCACGAATCAAATTTTTAATAAAAACCGTTATAACCCCACTGTAAGAATTTTCCCCCCTCTGCCTTGAACCATAAACGTTAAACAACCTTAAAATCACCGTTTTCAACCCATAAGTCCGCGTGAAAGCCTTACAATAATATTCAGCTGCAACCTTTGAAGCCGCGTAAGGCGATAAAGGCTGAAGAGGATGCTTCTCATCAACAGGCAAATACTTGGGATCTCCATAAACAGCACATGAAGAGACAAGCAAAAACTTCTTCACATCGTTTTTCACAGCAGCCCTTAACAAGTTTACAGTTCCATTCACGTTCACCTCATTCGTTAGAACTGGTTTTTCAACAGAAAAAGGCACACTTGCTATCGCAGCTAAATGAATTATAGCATCTACTCCTCGAACCGAATCCTGAACAAAATTTTCATCTCGAACCTCTCCCCTTAGAAAATTAATTTTTCCACTCTCAATATGCGATTGTAGATTTCCAATTTTTCCAGTGAACAAATTGTCAACAACTGAAACTTCATGTTTCGTTCTAACAAGTCTGTCCACAAGATGGCTTCCTATGAAGCCGGCTCCGCCGGTAACTAAAACTTTGGCGAACACTTTTCTTCCCGCTTAAGCAAAGTCTCATTAAATATCATACTACATAACTTAAAGGTTACCCAGTATGCATAAGTAAAACGGTTAACCTCAAGGGTTTTTAACCTCCCATTGTCTCAAGCTTTCCATTAACTGATGATTCTTCACAACTCCAGTTCGCGGCGTCCGCACCCATCTTTTAGGTCTTCTAAAAACAATGAGTAAAAACGCGTAGAAAGCCACGAAAACTAGGAAAGCCCAATAAAAATACACCAGCGGCAACCACATTAAATTATTAATTTTCCTAGGTTTTGAAGCATAAATTAACCCTATTCCAAGGACAAACAAACCGAACAATGTTACAAACGACGTAAACTCCAACAAACCAGACGTATAAGTTCCCAATCTTATAGAAGCAAAAACGTTGAACAAACTTAAAATGTATGTCGCTAAAACCATCAGCATCAGGAAAGGCCCTGAAAAGAACATTTCAGCATCCAAACACCTTTTGTTCAAACGTTTCAACAACTTTCCATATTTCAAAGCAACTTCCATGCAACCTCTAAACCATCTCACACGCTGCTTAAGCAGCTGACCAAAGCTAGACGGAACTTCTATCCAACTTTGAATGTCCGACGCAAACTTCACAAAATGTCCTTTCTCCGCCAACCTTGCAGACAACTCTAAATCTTCCGATAACTCCTCATCCCGCCATCCTCCAACTTCCACTAAAACCTTCCGTCTAATAAAAAGGCATGTTCCGGAAAAATGAACAAACAAGCCAAGTTTATCCTTACCTGACAAAAGAGCGTGATACTGCAACACAGTCTCATAATGAATAAGTTTCGTCACCATGTTCTCTTCAGGGTTAATGGAAGACAACAATCCCTGAACTGCCGCCACTTCCTGATTCTCAAAATATTTTGCAGTTCTACGCAAAACGTCAGGCTTAACAAGGTTGTCTGCATCAAAAACGCCAATTATTTCTCCTCTAGCAAATTTTAATCCGTAATTTAACGCTGAAGGCTTTCCCTTTGAAAAGTTTCTGTGAAAACACCGTATTCTCTTCGGATATTTAGTTTCAAACTGTTTACAAACATTCCAAGTTTCATCAACAGAGCAATCCTCAACAACTATAACTTCATACCTGTCTGAAGGATAATCAATTTTCATCAAAGAACGCAATATTCTGCCAGCAACTTTTTCTTCATTCTTCATAGGCACTATCAAAGAGAAAAACGGTAAGCTCTCAACAGTATAATCTTCCCAAAGTTCTTCATCAGCGTTTTTTCTGCGAATCTGGTTGACTCCAATTAAAATCGCTGGAAAATTGTAAACTGCCCAAGCAAATAAAATAAAAGAAAAAATTAACATAATAATTTCTAGCAAGCCAATCAAAATTCTCGCCTACTCCTTATTAACCCTCCATCAAATACACCCTTCCCCAATCCCCTTACAAAGAAAAACTTCCAAACCCTTGTAAAACCGTTTAAAGTTCCAAACCAAACCCTACACTTAACGGCTTTAATCATTAATCCTCCCAAACTTATTTAATCTGATTCTGAACTGGAAGTAATAACTTTATGTTTGAAAGGCTTATGCAATAAAAAACTTTCCATAAATTCTGCCTTATAAAAGCTGAAACCGTATGAAAACAAAAAGTAACGAACAAAATTTAAGGCGGAGGTCTACTTCCCAAAGTTAACGTTTTATTTAATGTTTGATCTCCTCTCCTAATGGTCAAGATTAACGTATCTCCAGGCAAAGTGTTCTCTTCAAGGTAGCTTGCCAAGTCATCACCGTTTCTGATGCGTGTCCCATTCATGGCGATTATTATATCTCCACCAATTGTAACCCATTCTCCACCAATTTGAACTTGCTTTGTTCCACCGCGTAAGCCTGCTTGCGCTGCAGGAGTCCCACTCATGACTTGAACTATCAACCATCCATAGGTTACGCTTACATTCATTGCCTTTGCAATTTCAAAACTCATATCCATCCCCATCACTCCTATATAGGAATGGTAAGGATAAGTGCCATTTTCAATTAGAGAAGCCAGCTCCTTAAGTATGGTGTCTGAGGGTATGGCGAAGCCTAAACCTTGAGATTGGGCAACTATAGCCGTGGTTATTCCAACGACTTTGCCATCATAGTTCAGTAACGGACCACCCGAGTTTCCCGGATTTATCGGCGTGCTTGTTTGTATAATGTTTGGTATTGCGAATCCACCAGTGTATTCTTCGGTGATCGTTCTTCCAAGGGCGCTTACCACACCTGTAGTCATTGAACCGAAAAGTCCATATGGATTTCCGATAGCTATCACTGGTTCCCCGACTTTTAGCGTTGATGACCTAACGATTTCTAGAGGTTTGAATT
>Ga0190286_1000823_pt1 | contig 12079 bp, 9 predicted proteins | sample 48691834_MG_FD_183241 | JGI IMG/M metagenome (GOLD analysis project Ga0190286, IMG submission 183241) | Hydrothermal vent microbial mat bacterial communities from Southern Trench, Guaymas Basin, Mexico - 4869-18-3-4_MG | ecosystem: Environmental > Aquatic > Marine > Hydrothermal vents > Microbial... | reverse complement strand
GAGCAGAGCAGGGAGGCCACCGGAGTTATGGAAATCAATCACCGTATGAGGACCATTGGGGCGAACCGACACCAACAGGGGAGTCTTTCTACTCAATTTGTCAAACAGATCCAAATCTATTTGTATCCCTAATTCTCTGGCTATACTGATTATATGGAGCACTGCGTTCGTCGAGCCTCCGATAGCTGCGTCAACGACGATGGCGTTCCTGAGAGCCCTTTCATCAATGATGTCCGAAGGCCGGACATTGTTCTCCACCAACTCAACTATCTTCCGACCAGATTCCCTGGCTACCCTCAACCTATCCGCCGAGACTGCGGGTATAGTGGACGAACCGGATAGGGCCATCCCCATAGCTTCGGTCAAAATTTGCATGGTATTGGCCGTCCCCATCACAGGACAGGCCCCTGGCCCCGGGCAGGCAAGCTTCTCCATCTCAAGGAGATCCTGCTCAGTGATCTGCTTTAGAGGCAATTCAGCATAAGCGCCCTCGTTGACATCCGAGCTGGTTAAGGTGCCTCCCCTCCATTCGCCCGCAAGCATGGGGCCGCCGGTCACCATAATCGAGGGCAGGTTCACCCTGGCCGCACCCATGAGGTGGCCAGGGATGATGTTATCGCACGATGCGAGCAGGACTAACCCGTCGAAGAGGTGAACTTTGGCCATGACCTCGATGGAGGCGGCCAGAACATCGCGAATGGCCAGTTCATATTTCAGGTTCTCCGTCCCGATGGCGATGTTCCCGCAGGTAGCGAACAGGCCGAACTCGAAGGGGACGCCGCCTGCTTCCCAGATACCTGCCTTCACCGACTCGGCCAGTCGTCTCAGATGCATGTGGGCCGGCGAGACCTCTGTCCAGGAGTTCGCCACGCCGATATGGGGCTTCGTGAAATCGTCATCCGTATAGCCGGCTCCTCTATAGATCTGTCTCCGATGAGCGGCTTCTGGGCCGACGAAGAAACTAGCCCTCTTTTTCATTCGAACGTCTCCTCCAATCTATGGAGCAGCTCCGGAATTGTCTGACACGGAATAAGTCCCAGCGCTGTTAACTCGGCTGATACGTCTACCGGAAGCGCTTTGCCCTTAACCACCTGATTCAACCTTCCCCCCATAAAAACTGGGATCCGCAATTCCAGTCTATCAAGCTCACAACGTAAGGCTTTTCCTATTTCGAGCGCCACGCCGTTGTATGTGCTGACTACGATGGCATCCGCCGACCGATCGCATGCAATCTTCACTATCTCAGCAGGGTCCATCTCTGAACCGGCCATTATGGGTACGAATCCCATGGCATCGAAGGCCCTTTGGATTACGAAGAGGGCATGCTCGTGCACGTCCGTGGAGGCAAGGACCACCCTAAATTTGCCCTTCCGCGCAGCCTTGGGCAGGTCCTGAATTATCGCCTGGCTCATCCTGTAGGTCCTTGCGAAGACATCTGTAAGCTGCACCGGCTTCCTGCCTCGCGGCCACGCCGGGTCAGGAGCACCCGCTCCATATTCCTCCTCGAACCTCTTCGGACCGATCTTCTTTAAGACGAAGAGCATCTCCAGGGGATTCCGGATGTCTACCCCCTGTGCCTCCAGGCCCGAAAGGGCGCGTTCGAAAACCTTTCTACCAGATACAATTAGTTTGTCTTTTATCGCCTCGGCTGGCGTGAGATCGAGATAAGGCGCCAGGCGGCGAGCTGACTCCTCCACACGCCTCGCAAGGACATGAACCTGCACTATTTCCTTGGCTGACGGGATCCGAACCGCCTCAGTGACTGGCAACGGAACCACAGCATGGCCAGTGGGGCAGATAAGCTGGGCAACTATGTCCCAGAGCAGATACTCGGCATTGAGGCCCAGGTTTCTATCAAAGTCCTCGCTGAAGGAAATGGTATCACCATACCACATTGAACCCAGACAGTCTTCGCCGTGAATCTCTTTAGTGATCATAACCCAAGCTACCCTCATAAGGGGATCAGCAGTGACCCCTCCGAAACAATGGGCCAGTTTTGCGCCAAAGAGATCTTCTACTATGTATTTCTCCAAGTACGCCCATCCGACGACATCGGCATAGTCGTTGAAAAGCGACCCGAATCCATCATCGAGATAAGAATGAACCAGTGTGCCTTTATCACGAAGCCTCCCCATGACGGCTAACGCCTTGGCCGTCTCAACGGTAGTCTTAACCTCATCGTCCCATCCCGGAAGCCCATGAGCGAAATACTGAGAAACGTTTCCTATGGTAGTTATCCCTGCCCGCAGCGCGTTTTCGGTATTGATCATGGAAGCAGGGAAGCCTATCATAAAATCCCCTGCATGGGGTTGTATCGGCACGACCTGTCCCACTTCCATCCAATCCTCAAGCGACCTCAACTGGGGGCCCGTCTCGCGCGGAACGGAATCGCGCATTTCTGGCGGATAGGCCATGACCCGGTCCAGGCACAGGCCATATCGGTCCACCATCAGCCCCCTCTTCGACATCTCTTCCTCCAAGTAGAGAAGAGCCCTCTTCGTCTCCTCCCAACTGTTGAGCCCGATATGGGCGTGGGTCATTATCTTGCCTTGCTGCTTCGCCCGCCTTTTGTATTCAGCCTCCGAGGTCACCCCATGTTCTTTGCAAAAAAGTGTCTGACCTATTTCGATCTTTTCGGCCCTTTCTTTGGCTTCAGCAGACACTTCCTCCCACGGAGGAAGGATCCTTTTTGCTTCCTGTATAATGCCCTTTATCGCTTCCATCAAATTACCTCTACCTAATTAGGTTGCTCAGAGGCTCAAGCTGAGAGACTCAGGGAGATCCGCTGGCTTTCGCTTTTCTCACTACCCCATTGGGTTCAATGACGAGATAATCCCCTTCGCTTATGGAATAGAAGTCCTCCTCCGACAGAACCACGATAGGCACAGTTTGGTGGTATAGCTCGTCTGCGATGATAGCGCCCAACGCTAAAATGGGATCCACCTTGAGGTTAATGATGGCTGCAGGGGCTGTGCCAGCTCTGATGCTCTCCAACAAGATAGCACTGCTAGTGCTGGACCCCTTCCCCTGCGGGAAAACGAATACCCGCCCCGTAACAATCGCTCCTGATCGCTCATGGCGTCGGTCAATAATCTCCCCAGTGCTGGCGTCTAATCCACCCCAGAAGCTTAGCGGCTCTTTGGATACGAGAGCTATGCCTTCTGCCGAGCCGGCAATCACTGGCCTGCCGATCAGGATTCTGTCCATAATGTTTCCTCCCGGCACACATACCCCTTTGTGGCAGACCGCACACAGTCGGCCATGCTTCCAAAGGCAACCTGCACGCCAAGCTCGCCCGGCGCGTAGTAAGCGCACTTTCCCGAATTGGTCATCATCACCCTCACATCTGGAGGGACTATCGGCGTGTGGAAAACACAGGTGTCGAGGACGATTTGGGCCCCAAAGCCCACAAGCACGTCCATCAGGTCGCTCCTCTGAAGCAGGGAATAGGCAAGCTGGTTGGTTGTGACGATGAACTTGACACCGGGGTGGATTGACTGGGCCTCCTCGCTCTGTATGAGCCCGGCGAGTTGCTCGAATTCGGCGAATGAGAAGTGAGGGCAACCCAGGACTACCAGATCGAGCTTGGCTCCCTCCTCCGCTGTGGACAGGTCCGCCCGCGCTGCCAGCAGGTCGGAGAGATGGACGTCAATGATTCGCTCTGGGGCATCGCCTTGGAAGGCCTCCTCTAGAGTGTTTGCCTCCGGGGTGACGCCGATGGCGTGGAAGAGAGCCACTGCCCCGGAAGAGGCAGCAGCCGCCCCCAAAGCCTTCAGTTGATCACTGGTTGCCTCAGCGGGCAGCCCCTCGATCACGGGGATCTTATCCTGGGCCAGAGACCCAAGGAGATGGCCTAGCACCGGGTAGAGAGTATCTTCCCTCAATATGGCGGGCTCAATGTCCACCAGCCGCAGGAGGAGCTGCCCCTTGCGATTAGGCTTCAGATGAAGCCCGCACTTGGGGACCCTCCCCGTTATGGCCGCACAGATGTCCATGAAGTCCCCATACCGATTGGTCCTCGCCCCGAGAACCGAATTGGCGTAGACGATGGCATTAGATTCAGCCCAAGCTATCTGCTGACCAAACCTAGGTGTTAAGTAGCCTTGATAGGGTGCACAAGTCCAGGTTGGTATACACCCCATATCCGTATAAGCCTTAGCCAGCCTGATGGCTTTGGCCGCAAACTCCTCGGGCACCCCCAATCGTCTCCAGTTCTGGAGGTCGAGGGGGACCATGTTCAAGGTCGTAGGGATGGAGACCCTCCCTCCGAGCGCTGCCAGGGTCTCGGCGAACTCCAGGCTGGCCGTGCTCAACAGCCCACAGCCGTCAATGTGGGCTTGGGTCACATCCATCATCTCCGTGGCGCCATAGACCTCGGCCATCCTCACCAGAATAGACATGGCGAGCCTGGCTGCTTCGCCATGCTCGCCATCCAGCATCCGCCTATCCTTCTCGCTCAAAGTCACCGGCATTCCCAGCGCTCTCCCAACGCATTCTGGCGGTTATCTCCCGCCGAGGTATGCCTTCCATACCTTTTCATCTTGGAGCAGCTGACGTCCAGTTCCCTTCAACGTGATACGCCTGGTTCGCTCACTTCTAAGGGAGTTTCCAAGATTTGGCGCCTTAGAAGTACCTTATTGTCAACTTATTGCCGTAATTTGCGTCTGGAACTACCGCCTATTGATTCTGACAACCGAGCGCTAACCCGCGACCTAAGACGTCAGTCTGCATGTAGTAGGCGATTTAGTTGATACCACTAGATGTAGTAGTAATGAATTTCGAAAACCGCTCAAAAAATAAGCGAACCGTGAGGTGATACTTCCAACTTCTAGGACATAGGCCCGAATCCCAGATGGCGGGCAGAGCGCTTTACACTTTCTCCGCCACAGCCAGTGCCCGACGCGCCGCCTGTGATCAGGGCGACTTTCTCCCTCCAAGACGCCTCTGGCGTCTGCAAACTCATTGCTCCATATCCTTAAGAGCCTTTCTCACCGCGTCGAGGGTGAAGCTCACGTCCTCGTCGGTATGCGCTGCCGTTGCGACAGAATGGAGTGTTGCGGAAGGACTTATGTACACCCCGTACTTGAAAAGTGTCCACGCGAATTTCTTGAATTTGGCTTGATCAACGTAGGCACAGAACTCGCGATAATCGCGGATAGCGGGTCGCTCGGTGAAAAAGATCTGCATCATCGCCCCCACGTTTTGCACAATCGCCTTTGTGCCCCTTTCTTCAAACAGATCGCGCAGCCCATTGCAGAGCTTTTCCGCGATGCGCTCCGCGTGACGGAGAGCCGCGCCGTCGTCGCGGCTCAGTTCCCGCAGGCCGGCCCGCGTCGCGTACAACCCTATGCGCGACGCGTTCTGCGCCCCATAGTGCAGTACGCCGCCCCAGGCTAGCGCCTCCATAATGTCGGCCCGACCGACAAAGGCAGCCACCGGCAGTCCACTCCCAAGCGCCTTGCCGAGTGTAGAGATGTCGGGCTCGATGCCATAGTACTCCTGGCAGGTGCCTGGCGCGATGTGTAGGTTGGTTGTGACTTCATCGAAGATGAGCAGGATGTTGTTGTCGCGGGTCAGATCGCGCAGCCCTTGCAGGTAGCCAGGCTCTGGCGGAATGATGCCCATATTGGCCATAACGGGCTCAGTGATGACAGCAGCGATCTGCCCACGATAGGTATCAATGGCCCGCTCGACAGCTTGCAGATCATTCCACGGCACAACAATGGTGTCATCCAGCGCGTGCCGGTTCAGTCCTGAGCTCTCGACGACCTTGATCGGGTCGTTGCGGTGACCCAGCGTGGCAGGTTCCGTGGGATGCACGCTGACCAAAAAGTCGTCATACCAGCCGAGATAGTGTCCCTCGAATTTGATGAACTTGGGCTTGCCGGTGTAACCCCTAGCCAGCCGAATGGCCGCCATGGTCGCCTCGGTGCCGGTGTTGGCAAAGCGCACGCGCTCAGCGCTGGGCACCATCTGCTGGATCAGCTCAGCCACCTCTACTTCTACCTCAGTGGCGGCCGCAAAGTGCGGTCCAGTGACAACCGCTTCGTTCACCGCTTCGACGATGAGTGGATGGGCATGGCCCAGCGGTTCCAGGCCATAGCTCATCATCCAGTCAACGTAGCGATTGCCATCCACGTCGTAGATATAGGAACCTTCACCGCGCTCGATGAAGAGCGGGTATTCGCCATAATTGGCCGGTCCCCGTGAGGGAGAGCTAACGCCTTCAATCAGCACCCGCAGGCTCCGCTCGAAGAGCTCTTTTGATTTGTTGGTTACGTAAGATATAATGATTACCTCCTCAAACCTATATTAGACCCGTATTCCGCACTTCTAAAAAGGGGTTTTGACCACAAGATGTAGTACCTATATAAGGGTTTATTCCCACATCTTGTGTAACACAAACGAGCTAATTGCTGTCATAATGCTTAAGCCACTATATGTAGTGGTCATTAACCGCTATGGCACTAATGTGGTCGAGAAGTGCGGAATGCAAATTAGAAAGCCGCTGGCATCCCTAGCTCCCCTTCTTCCAATGCATTCGCACAGCGGTTATCTCCCGCCGAGGTATGCCTTCCGCACCGCTTCATCATGGAGCAACTGCTGCCCGGTCCCCTCCATCACGATCCCGCCGACCTCCAGGACGTAGGCCCGGTCGGCCATTGAGAGGGCAGCGCGGGCATTCTGCTCGACCAGCAGGATGGTGGTGCCTTCATCACGAATCCGCTTGATAGTTTCCAATACGGTTTCCACCAACATTGGGGCCAGTCCCAGGGAGGGCTCGTCCAACATCAGAAGCCTGGGTCTGGCCATTAATGCCCGGCCTATAGCCAGCATCTGTCGTTCCCCACCGCTCAGGGTGCCACCGGCTTGGTGGATGCGCTCCTCCAAAACGGGGAATAGCCTAAAGACCCTGCGCATCGCTTCGGCAGGGTTGCCCTCATTGCGACGGCTATAATAACCCATCAGGAGGTTCTCCTCCACAGTCATCGTGGTGAAGACCCTCCTCCCCTCAGGGCACTGCATGATCCCTAGATTGACGATCTCGTGCGGGGGCATCCCTTGGATCTCTTTCCCGTCAAAGATGATCCTCCCCCTTGACGGCTTCAATATCCCGGAGATAGTCATCAACGTAGTTGACTTCCCCGCACCATTGGCGCCGATCAAGGCCACGATTTCGCCTTCTCTCACCTCGAAGGAAATCCCCTTTAGGGCGGGGATCTCGCCATATTTAGTTACTAAATCCTTAACTTGCAGCAAGCTCATGCCGGAAATCCCTCCCTAAATATGCCTCTATCACCCTATCGTTATTCTGAACCTCAGCGGGGGTGCCCTCCGCTATCTTTATCCCATGGTCCAGCACCACTATCCGATCGGAGATGCCCATAACTACGTTCATGTCATGCTCCACTAGCAGGATGGTAATGCCCCGGTCCCTAATCGTATGGATCAGGGAAATCATCTCGTTCTTCTCCGAGGGGTTCATCCCCGCAGTAGGCTCGTCGAGGAGCAATAGCTTCGGCTCGGTGGCTAGCGCCCGAGCGATTTCCAACCGTCTCTGGAGGCCAAAGGGCAGATTGCGGGCCAACTCGTCCCGATATTCTGCGATGCCGACGAAGTCTAGCAACTCCATCGCCCGCTCACGGCTCCATTCCTCCTCACGCCTTGCCCCCGGGCTCCGCAGGATCGCATCCCAGACCCCACTTCTGGTCCGGCAATGGGTGCCGACTTGGACGTTCTCGAAGACGCTCATGTTCTTGAATACTCGGATCAACTGATATGTCCTGGCGATCCCCAGCTCAGTTATCTTGTGCTCCGGTAGGCCGAGGAGGGGCTGCCCACGGAAGATTACCTCGCCGCCTGTGGCGGGGTAAACCCCCGTGATGACATTAAATGTAGTGGTTTTACCCGCCCCGTTCGGGCCTATCACCGAGAAGATTTGCCCCTCATGAACCTCAAAACTTACTTTATTGACCGCCTTAAGCGCCCCGAAATGCTTGGACAGGTCCCTAACCACCAGGAAGTTACCGGATTCGGTCTCGCCTCGGCGGTCGCCGGTGGTCGAGCCGCTAGTTGCTAGAGCCATGGCATAGACCCTCCATTTTTACATGAAACTCGAAATCGCCCTTATCAGGGAAAGGAGCAAGACATCCTCCAGTCTGACAAATGGTCTCGCCTGAATGAGGTCTATTTGATTCAAAGCAATCTCACTGCAACAGCAGCGAGACCATTTGTCATCAGCGCTGGAAAGCCTCTTTCAGCGTTTTCGCCAGCGCCTTGGCCACAGCCCCTCGGGACGGAAATGGGCGAAGAATACCAAAAGCAGCCCGTAGATGAGTATCCTGGCGCTCTCTATAGGCGTCCCCCTCAGCGGCTCCGGCAATATGGTCAGCAGAAGTGCGCCTAAGACAGCGCCTGAGACATTGCCGATGCCACCTATGATTACCATGGTAAGGATCAACCATGTCTCCCTGGAGCTGAAGCTCACAGGGCTGATGAAGGTTTGCATGCCGGCGAAGATGGCGCCAGCGAGCCCCACCGGAGCAGCGCCTATGGCGCAAGCCAGCAGCTTCAAGCGCCTGGTATCTATTCCCATCGTCCTCGCGGCCTCTTCATCCTCACGGATAGCCAACCACGCCCTTCCGATCCTTGATTCCTCAAGCCGCTTGATTATGAAGAACGTCACGGCGCAGACGAAGAGGATGAGGTAGTAATAATCCCTCACCGTCTTCAAGGTAAAGAAGGGCACCCTAATGGGATCAATGTCTATGATCCCGTATGCGGCGTTAGTAAAGTCGAGGTTATTCACAAGTATCCCCAGGCTCTCTGCGAAGGCCAATGTCACTAACCCTAGGTAATCGCCTTTGAGGGGCAGTGAAGGGATACCCAGCAGATAAGAGATCAAAGCGGTCAGGAGCACTGCCAGGGGGAAGATTACGAGGAAGGGGAGGTGGACGTCGTGTAGCGGGGAGGCGAGGAGCGCGTAACAATATGCCCCTATGGCGAAGAAAGCTGCAAAGCCCAGATTGAAGAGGCCCGTGTAGCCGAGCATCACGTTATACCCTATGGCCATTATGGCATATAGCCCCGCTAGGTCAATTATCCGCATCCAATAGTTGCTGGATATCAGCTTGGGTATGGCCAGGAGCAAGCAAGCAAAGATAATTAGAGAAAGCCTCCTCACCCACGCCTTGCCTGCGAGCGCATACCAGGACTGCAGCGCCCTATCCAGAGGAGCGCTCAACGGCCGCGGAATAGCCTCATAATCCTTATGATTGGACACCGCTTTATCCCTCCTTACTTAACAACAACGACAGGTTTGCCGAGGATCCCCGCAGGCTTAACTATCAGGGTTATGATGAGCGCCAGGAAGACGAAGATGCGCCGATATTCAACCCCCAGCATCCCCCGCGTAATTACGGGGAGATAACCACCGCCGACGGCTTCCAGGAGGCCGATCAATAGCCCGGCTATTATGCATCCTCGCATATCACCGATGCCTCCTATAACGGCGGCAGCCCACCCCAGGATCATAAGCTGATACCCCGTGAGGTAGTAAGTCTGGCCATAATACATCGCGTGGAGTATCCCCGCGATCGCCCCTAGGGCGGGGCCGAGCGCGAAGACCATGGCGATGACGCGATTCACATCAACCCCCAATAGGCTGGCCATATCCCTATCCTCTGCCACTGCCCTGATACATCTCCCCAAGGTGGTTCTGTTTACGAGATAAAACAGCCCTATCAACAATAGGCTGGTTGCTACAGCGATAAATACCTGCATGTTTGAATAGGAAGCCCCTAAGACTGTAAAGTATCTCTCCGGCAACATCCTGGGGAAGCCCTTTACTTCGCGCCCAAAGATAAGCATCATCGCATTTTCCAAAATGATGGAAACCCCTAAGGCACTAATCAAAACCGTTAGGACGGAGGCACGCCTTAATGGACGGTAAGCCAACCTCTCCATGATCACGCCGATTACGGCAGAAATCAACATCCCCCCCAGGAGGCACATCCCTAAAACCCACACAAGTCTTACACCCGTCAACGGGGTCTCGATTATATTAAGGTGGCCCGTTGTAATGCGCATTGCCCGTAGCAAGAAGAGGGCAAACATAGCACCTAATACGCACAAGTCCCCATGGGCGAAATTCACCATCTTCAATACGCCGTAGACCATGGAGTATCCCAGGGCTATCAGCGCATAGATAAGGCCAATGCTTAGACCGTTTATACACTGCTGCACGAAAATGCTCATGGTATTGCTCTCCTAAAAAGCGGATTTGTGGGCTTGGTTGGCGGGAAGCTCGCCAACCAAGCCCACTCCCAGGCCCTACTTCCCCAGCAGCTCCTCAACGAGGGCGCTGTACTCTTCCTCTGACATCGTTTGGTAAGGTGGGGTACCTTCCCAGACATACTTGACTTTGTATTCCAGGTTTGGTTCTAGCTCCCACACGAAGCTAACGGGATGCTTTACCTCCCCATGTGAATCCCACGCCATGCCCTTCGAATGTGTAACACTGGGGATCTCAACTTCGTACAGGGCCTTGATGATGGCCTCCCTATCGGCGCTGCCAGCTCGCTTGATGGCAGCAGCGAGTGCGTAAACCGCATCGTAATAGGCAGGAGACCAGCATTCGGGCAGTTTACCCCACCTCTCTTTAAAAGCTGCAGTGAACTTCCTCATCTCTGGCCTGAAATCAAGGGGAGGAGCCGCAGTAGGGGCAATCGTACCGATCCCGTTCTCTTTCGTAGCATCAACGTATTCCGAACTGGTAGCTTCGGCAGCGATCCAATGCTGGTCCATCCCCAAGGCCACCATCTGGTTGCGCATCAAGGCCGCCTCCGCGTAGCCAGCGAAGTATACCGCATCTGGGTTCTCAGCCTTAACCTTGGTGAGGGTAGGGGTGAAATCCACGCTCTCCGGGTCCACACCCTGGAAGCTGGTTATCTTTATACCCAGCTCCTCACACCTCTTCGCAAACACCGTCGCCACAGCCTTGCCCCACATCGTCTTGTTGTGTATGACCGCCACCGACTTGACGCCCAGCTTGTCATGAACATAATCCGCCCCGGCATAGCCAGTGATAAGGTCGTTAGCCGCGGTGATTCGGAACTCATGGTCGAAACCCATCTCAGTTATTCTCGGGTTGCTGCCGAGCTCGAGCTGAGCCAGTCGGCACTCATTGTAGACGGGCAAAGTGGGGATCGTAGTACCGCTGAAACAATGGCCAATAACGGCCACGATTTCCGGGTTATCACAGTATTTGTGCGCAACGGCTACAGCTTGCTTGGGGTCTCCGGCATCATCCATGATAACGAGCTCCAACGGCCTTCCTAAAACCCCACCTGCGGCGTTGATCTCCTCTACGGCCAGCGTTGCGGCGTCAATGAGCATCTCACCGAACACATAGGTGTTTGCCCCAGTCAGTATCACTGGGAGGCCGATCTTTATGGGTTTAGCAGGCGGGGGTGGTGTGGGTGTGACCACCACCTCTTTGGTTACCTCGACGATCTTGGTCACCTCAACCTTCTCCGGCGTCGGCGGGGCGCAAGCGGCCACGACCAGGCTGAGGGCCAAGATGACCAAAGTCACGTTTAGAAGCTTTCCTTTCATGGTAACGTCCCTCCTTTTATCTATTCGAGATAGCCAATTAAGCTTCTCTACATTTGACGCTCTCCATCACCTCCTTCTCCAGCTAGCCATGGTGCCTACCTGAATGTTAATATTAGTATAGCAGAAAAAGCTGAAGCTGTCAAGCTTAAAAAACTTGACTGAGGTTTTGAATCAACTCAAGGTGGAAGCCCCGCAGCAGCCAGCCTGATCCCTGCATTATCCAATTTGCCGCTGGGTGGCCTCCCCAGGAGGGTCAGAAACTCCCTGAGATCAAAGATGCCATACCACTGGCCTGCATAGACGATCACTTTATCCCATGAGGAGAGCAATTCCCGTCGCAGACGGCGTATGCCCCGGTCGAAGAATCGCTCCCCCAATCCGCTCTTGAACAGATTCACCACATTGAACATTAACAAGCAGAATAGGAGATGTACCTTCTGGGCCCTCTTGCCCTTGCCCGGGA
>Ga0190286_1000822_pt1 | contig 12080 bp, 10 predicted proteins | sample 48691834_MG_FD_183241 | JGI IMG/M metagenome (GOLD analysis project Ga0190286, IMG submission 183241) | Hydrothermal vent microbial mat bacterial communities from Southern Trench, Guaymas Basin, Mexico - 4869-18-3-4_MG | ecosystem: Environmental > Aquatic > Marine > Hydrothermal vents >... | reverse complement strand
AACAAGGAGAGAATCCGTAAAGGATACGATTTATATTGCAGAGAGGATAAGAGAGGTAAGTGATGTTCCAATATCGCTTCTTATCTCTCCCACAGTTGTAATCGAAAAGGATTTTTTAAAATTTCTCAATGCTGGAGCTGATAAGATAGGAATAGCTATAGATGCCGCCACACCTGCTCTATTTGAGAAACACAGAGGCAAAGGGGTAAATGGTCCTCATAGATGGGAGAGATACTGGAAATGTTTTGAAACAGCTTTAAAATATTTTGGCAAAGGGAATGTGGGAAGCCATTTTATTGTAGGGTTGGGAGAAAAGGAAATAGAGATAATAGAAGCTATTCAAAAAATCAAGGATATGGGTGGTGAAACCCATTTATTCTCATTCTTTCCTGAACCCTACTCTTTGCTTGAAAACCATCCAAGACCCCCGTTATCTGTTTATAGAAGGGTTCAACTTGCAAGATATCTAATAGATGAAGGAATATCCAGGATGGATAAAATGAAGTTTGATGAGAAAGGAAGGGTTGTGGATTTTGGTGTAGATGTAACTCCGTATGTAAATTCAGGGAGACCTTTTATGACCTCAGGATGCAAAGGAAGGGATGGAGAGGTAGCATGTAATAGACCTTATGCAAATGAGAAACCATCTGAAGAACCGAGAAACTTTCCTTTTCCTCCAAGCAGAGAGGAGATTGAGCGTATAAAAGGGGAACTGTGGGACTATACGATGTAATAATTGTAGGGGCAGGGCCTGCAGGGTTGGGGGTAGCTTCCCAGATAGAGGGGAAGGTTCTCCTCATAGATAAAAGAAAAACTCCCTATAAGAAAATAGCATGTGCAGAATGGGTCCCCCTTTCTTTCCCAGCAAAGGGAGTTCAATATATAGAAAGAGTTGTAACCGTATATCCAGGAGGAACTGTATATAACCACTGGAAAGGGAAGATAATAGATAGAGAGAAATGGCAGGAGAGTATAGTGATGAGTCTACATTGTGATATTCATTTTGGTGAGAAGGTGGAATGGGTTGAGAGAGGGATTGTAAAAACAGATAAAGGGAGGTATAAAGCAGACTGGGTGATAGGGGCAGATGGAGCGGTTTCTCAGGTTAGAAGAGCAATAGGAATAAAAAAGCCTTCTCTGCTTCCTGCAGTAAATGTTAGGGTTAAAGCAAAAAAATATATAAAAGAAACCCATATTTACTTTATGCATGAGATAGAAAAAGGATATGGATGGTATTTCCCAAAAGGAGAGTATGCAAATATTGGGGTAGGCTGTAATCGAAACCTTAAAAAAACACTTTATTTTTTCATACAGTTTCTCTTTTCCAAAAACTTCATAGACAAAAATATTTCTTCTGTATCTTTCGGATATATACCCCTCTCAGGGCTTTTAAAACTTGTTAAAAATAGAGTAATACTTGTAGGAGATGCAGGAGGATTTACAGACCCACTTACCGGAGCAGGATTGTTTCAGGCATGGGACGCAGCCAGAGAGGTGGCAAGGGTAATAAAAGGAGAGATTTCCCCAAAGGAGTATGAAAATCTTATGCATAAAACCTACGGGAAATTTTTAAAAAGAAGGTATGAAAAAAGAAAGATTCTGGAGGAAAAATGGAGGAATCTAAAGGAGGCAGTGGAAAAGTCCTGGATTTCTTTCTTCCAGGAATGATACATATTGGTAAAGAGAAGGGAAAGTATCCTGCTGTTTCAATAACCGGTAGGGTATGTAAACTTGGATGTCTTCACTGTAAAGGAGAGCTCCTTCAGGAAATGATTCCCTGTAGGACTCCTCAGGAACTTCTAAAAATATTAGAAAAACTTGAAAAACAAGGGATGCAAGGAGTACTTATAACCGGAGGGTGTGACAGAGACGGAAGACTCCCTTGGAATAGATTTCTTCCTGCTGTTAAAGAGTTTAACGGCTCTCTTTTCTTGTCTGCTCATGCCGGACTAAATGTGGATAAGAAAATAGCAATAGAGATGAGGGAGGCAGGAATTTCTCAGGTTCTTGTAGATGTGGTGGGCGATGAGGAAACTCTAAGAGAAATTTATAAAATAAAAAATCCAGAAGTAGTGAAAAAGAGTTTATACAACCTTTTCAATTATGGACCTGAGGTTATCCCCCATGTAATAATAGGAATAAATAAAGGTAGAATAAAAGGGGAATACAAAGCACTGGATATACTTTCTAAATATGGACCTCGGCTTGTGATCTTGGTTGTGGTGATGCCATTAAACCCCTTATTTTCTCCACCTCCTGTAAATGAAGTCATTGATGTATTTAAAAAGGCAAGAAGTATCTTCAAAAAGATAGGGCTTGGATGTGCCAGACCCAGGGGGATATATCGATATATCCTGGAAGAACAATTGATAGAGAAAGGACTGGTGGACAGAATTGCTATTTGGTCGGATAGGGCAATAGAAAAAGCTAAAAAAATGGGATATAAAATAAAATACCATTATACCTGCTGTTCTGTTTTAAAAGATGAGGTTTAGAGAACTGGACACAGGTTTAAAAAATCCAGCATGGAATATGGCATCGGATAAGGTTCTTTTAGAGTTGCAAAAAGAACCCACTCTAAGGTTTCTATCCTTTTCACCCCCATCTGTGCTTGTGGGATATTTCCAGTCGGTAGAGCAGGAGGTGAGAGAGGAATACTGTAAAGAGAAAGGAATAGCAATAAATAGAAGAATCACAGGGGGTGGAGCTATATACTTTGATCCATCCCAGGTAGGCTGGGAAATAATAGCCCCTCTCAATTTATTTTCGGGCTATCCTTCTCAACTCTACTCTCTATTTGGAAAAGGAGTGGCAGAGGGTCTGAGAGTTTTAGGAATCCCTGCAGAGTTTAAACCCAGAAATGATATAGAAGTTAGAGGGAAAAAAATTTCAGGGATGGGAGGCGTAACTTTTAAGGATGGTTTTCTTTTCCAAGGAACATTACTGGTGGAGGATAGAATAGAGGAGATGCTTTACGCATTAAGAGTGCCCATAGAAAAATTAAAGCCTAAGGAGATAGATTCTGTAAGAGAAAGAGTTACATGCATTGAAAGAGAACTGGGAAGGGTTCCTGATAGAGAAGAAATAAAATGGGCAATAAAAGAAGGTTTAAAGAAAACGCTGGGTATACAGACAGAAAAAAAAGAGCTGGTTGAGGAAGAAATTGAGAGTATAGAAAGAATACTTCCTTATTTTTCTTCTCCAGAATGGATATACAAGATAAAACTTTCACCAGGCTCTCAAGGATTGCTTACTGGAGTCTATCGCTCCTCTTATGGGACTATAAAGGTAAATATGATAGTAAATAAGGAACAGAAGATTTTAAGGACTACGATAATTACCGGGGACTTCTTTATTGACCCTCCAAATGTAATCTTTGACCTTGAAAGGATGTTAAAAAATATTCATTTTGATGAAAGGAGGATAATAAAAATAATAGAGGATTTTTTGGCTCCCTATCCTGAAATCCCGGGGGATGAGTTTATTAAGGCGTGCAAGGAGGTATTCAGGAAATGGAGATGGGTAGTTGAGGGTTTCACCCCAGATGAGGCAAACCATCTTTTTGCAGTAAACTTTTCCCCGGGAGAAAGGTTTGCTCCCACAATTTTTTTATTTCCTTACTGTGCTAAGAAAACCGACTGTCCATTTCGGTATAAGAGAGAATGCCCAGCATGTGGTGAATGCACAGTTGGGGATGGTTATAATCTTGCTACCCAAGCTGGACTTAAGTGTATCACAGTCACAAGTTTTGAAGACTTAATAAAAAATTTTTACATGATGAAAAAAAGCAAAATAACAGATTATATAGGAAGTTGTTGTGAACCATTTTATGTAAAGCATCAGGAGGAGTTCAGGAAAAGTGGATTGAAGGGGCTCCTTATAGATATTGAAAACTCCACCTGTTATGACCTTGGAAAAACAAAGGAGGCATACCGGGGAAGATTTAAGAATCAAACCCAACTTAATATCCCTCTTATAAAAAAGGTTCTTGAATATATAAGAAAATAACATGTTACCCAATTCTGCAAAAGGAGGTATAAGCCTTCTTAGGCGTCGCATTTGAAAAAATAAAAGAAACTGAATAGGTATATTTTGCAAGGATAATTGGAGCAGGAGTCTGATGTTGGTTATCGCAGCATCCTCATAGGAGATGGAAGAAACGATGATACATTAAGGTTATTCTTTTAACCCTTCATAGGTATGTAGTCTACCTCATATTGAAACAGGATGTAGTGATGGAGGAAGTATGTTTTTGGCTCAGGGGAGAAATGATGGGATAAATCGGTTATATGTGGTTTCTGATTCTTCTGTTTTAGAATATACTTATTCTAATGGGGAATGGAAGGATACTGTTATAGTGCGTTATTCAAATCTTCTCTCCTACTTAATTGCTTGCCCCTTAAGAAATGATGATACTGTTAGACTTTACGCTATGGCAAATTATGCAACAATGGTAGAGATAAGTTACTCAGGAAACAAATGGGCGATTACTAACGAAGTGAAGAAGGCAGGGGACTTCTTTACAGGGGCTGGAAAAGGACGAAACGATGATACAGTAAGATTATACACATTTGATAGAGAAATTACTTTAGTAAATAAAGAGATAAAGATAGAAGAGCTTCCCACAGATATTGTTCTATGGTGGTGCATAGGGAAAGGGAGAGGAGATGATACAATCAGGCTTTACGGAAGTGAGGTGCTTATAGATGAAGGAGGAGTATTGGGGGAGTTGACTTATAGAAATGGAGAATGGGAGACAGAGATAATAGACCGGGAGCCGTCTTTCTTTATTTCTCCTGGTCCTATCCCTATGCAGGTGGGGATAGCGAGGTCCGATGGGAAGGAGAGGCTTTATTTTATGGGATATACTCCAGAATATCCTCATAAGCCAGGGTTGTGTGAGTATACATTTGATAATGGGGGGCATTGGGAGTTTGTGCCTTTCCCTGAATCTGAGGGCAAATCCTGGGAGTTTACCTCAGATGTCATAAATGCAGTCCGCCCTTTGGCAATTGGGAAGGTAGGGGATGGTGATACGAGCAGGGTTTATTGCATTGCTTCTGCTGGACTGGTAGCACTAAACATGGAGGCAGTGGGAATAGAAGAAAGTAAACCTACAAGGAACGCTTCAATAGTTTTGTCCTTATCTTCCAATCCTTCTTTTGGTGAGGTGAGGATATACGGATATATTCCTCATTCTGGGGAATTAAAGATTTACAACTCCCTTGGGCAGTTGGTCAAGAGATTTAGGATTTCAAAGGGTGAGTATGAGGTGGTTTGAGATGCGAGGAGGTATCCTGTCCATCCTGATGGGGAAGATAGATTTCAGGGATACTTGTGAGGAAGGGATATTTGACATGGTGAAAGAGATGAATAAAATAATGGGAGGTAGATATGGATAGGATAAGGATTGGATTATTGGTTTTAATGGTTTCATTTCTTTGGGCAGACAAGCTGGAGTATGTGGGAGGGATAGAGATACCACATGGAAGTATATATACTATTTATGTAAGTGGAAATTATGCCTATATAGGGCAATGGGATAGATTGAGTATCGTGGATATTTCCGAGCCTAAAATTCCTCAAATAGTAAGTAGTAATTATGGAGATTTCTTTGAAGGGGTGGGTATTCACATCAATGATACATTAGCGTATTTAAATAAGTTGGGAGGTTTTTTTAGTATTTTAAATGTTTCTAATCCTCTTTCTCCCCAACCTATGGGATGGGTGCCTGTTAAAACAGGCACCGATGATAAGGATATATCTCATGACTTCTCAGTGATTTTACCTTGTTATGACGCAGGTATTGCTATAATTAATGTAGATGATCCTACCAATCCTTTTGTTGTCTCCTATTACGATACTCCAGGATTTGCCATAGACCTCTTTGATAAGGATTCCTTAGTTTATGTTGCAGATTATACCTCTCTTCAGATAATAGATATCCATGACCCGGAGCACCCGGTTGGGCTTGGTTCTCTTCCCATGCCTGAGGATAGGGTTGGCAATATTCTCTACTGTTATGATGTCTTTGTAGTGGATACCTTTGCTTTTGTTGCTGCAAAACCTGCGGAGTATGATGTCTATGGAAATCTTTTTATCATAAGTGTTGCAGACCCCAGAAATCCTTATTACATAGATACTGTAAAGGTAAAGGGGAGTCCCTGGTGTGTATACTGTGCAGGGGATTTTGCGTATGTGGGGGCAAGGGAAGCCTGGGCACCCGAGAAAAACTCTTTTTTAAATGATACCCTTTATGCCCCTGGTGGCTTGAGGGCGGTTAACAAGAGGAAGATAGAGGATGCGGGGGTTACATCTTCTGTGGATATGTCCTGGGTCAGGGATGTGTTTGTTAAGGATAGTCTTGTTTATGTGGTTACAGAGGATTCTCTGCTCATATTCAGGCATGTGTATACCGGGATAGAGGAGGAGAGGGAGGATGGGGTGGTGGACAGGGTAGTGCTTCTGGATAATCATCCTAATCCCTGTTTATGGGGGACATGGATAAGGTATGGGATACCGGAGAGACAGAGGGTGTTGCTTACCATATATGATGTGGCAGGCAGGAGGGTGTGCACGCTTGTGAATGGGGTGAGGGATGCCGGGGTGTATAGGGTATGGTGGCATGGCAGGGATGATGAGAATAAACCCCTGCCCTCTGGTGTGTATGTGTGCAGGCTTGAGGCAGGAGGAAAGGTGTTGAGTAAAAAGATAGTGAGGATATCAACAAAGGAGGTAAGATGAGAAGGTGGATTTTTGTATTGATAGTATCTTTTAAAAATTTATTTGACTTTTTTACAAATTGTATAATTTTAAAAAAGGAGGTGAGAAGATGAAGAGGTTGGTTTTAATGGGTGTTTTTATAAGTGTGATGTATGGGGATGGTGTATGGAAAGCAGAGACGATAATGGAGTTTGAGAAGGGAATAGGCAGGATAAGGATTGGAAGGAGAAGTGAAGATGATGATACCCTGAGGTTATATGCAGGGGTGGATTATAAGGTTGTTGAGATTACATATTCTGACGGGAAATGGCATGTGATTCCCGTCTGCACTCTGGATAATGTGCGGGAGATAGGTTTTGGAAAGATAAAGCCTGATAGTGTATTGAGGTTGTATGCCAGTGCAAGTGGAGATAGTATTCTCTATGAATACAGGTTTGATGATGGATGGGTTAAGGATGATTCTCTCAAATTTGGGGAAAATATATATGGGTTTGTTTGTGCTGATGGAAGGAATGATGGTATAAACAGGCTGTATGTAAAAGGTAGGGATTACCTCTATGAGCTTGAATACAGGGATGGATGGTGTCTGGATACCTTGGGAAAAGACCTTTATTATTTTGATGTAGGGGCTGGTATTACGAGGAATGATGGTATTGTGAAGGTATACGATGGTTTTGGTTTCTGGAACATTGGGGTAACAGAATGGACATATAAAGATGGGGAGTGGAGCAAGCTACCCTGTTGGGCTGGAGGTTCGCTTCTTGGGGATGCAGACAATGATGGTATGAATGAGTTTTATGGTTATGCGACCCTTACAGATCCTTTTGTCCCTGCCCTGTTGGTTGTTGAATGGCAGGATACTGGGTGGGTAACAACAGATGAGGTATATCTACCCTGGGAGCTATGTCCTTCTGTTATAGGGGATGCAAGGAACGAGGGGAAGAACCGTCTTTACCTGATAAATATTAATAGTGTTAGTGTTGCTGAGGCTGAGTATAGGGGTTCCTCATGGGATGTGCGTATTATTTATTATGAGGGGTCTTCAACAGCGGGAAATGGTGGTCTTTTTCATGGTCCCCTGAACCCCTCCACTCCGATGGTGATAGGGAGGTTGAGGCATGATGATATCAACAGGTTGTATCTGACATCATGGCATAAGATAATAGAGCTTACCTATTATCCTCAAGGGGTTGAGGAGGCGAAAGAGAAAGATGTTTATTTATATTCAACATATTTAACGGATGGTGTGGTAAGATTTGATTTTCAGGGTTTAGATTTGCCATTTGTTCTTGAGGTTTATGATGTCTCAGGGAGGCTTTTAAAAAGGGATGTGGTTAAGGACAGGAGGTATGAGTTGAGGGGATTGGTAAGAGGAGTGTATTTTTTGAAATTTCCGGGAAAGAGGGTAAAGGTTATAGTGGATTAAGGGGGTGAGCATGTTTTTAGTTCTGTTTTTATTTGGAGTAAATGATGTGGATGAGTTTCCCATAATAAACTGGAATACAGGTCACAGAGCTGAGGGAGATTATACTGAGTCATGGGGAAGGGAGAGGGATGGGATAGGTGGTCTTGGTCTTACAGCTGTAATGGATGTGAGGTTATTTAATGGTAATAAGGCTTATTGTGATACATTATTGAAAGAGGTTTGTGAGCCCACTGGAGTTGGTTTATTTATGAGTGTTGACCCTAATGTGCCTGGTCCTCTTCCTCATTCTACCAACTATGAGAATGCAAATTATCTTCTTGGATGGTTTCATAGATGGAACAATCCAGAACCCCATACCTGGCAAGCTACAAAGACATGGCCTGGTTATGATGGTGATCTAACCTTTCATGACCGTCTTGATACTTTTGCTTTTGCTTTGACCAAGCATGTCAATCCTCTAACAGGGAAAGAAATTAAAGACCACAATATTTATGGTTATATTGTCTGCCATGAGGACCCCGAGCGTTCTTGTTCGGAGTGTAATAAGGCAATAGATTCTTTATTTAAATGGATAAGGGAATTATAATCCTTAATAGGAGGTGAATATGAAAAAAATAATTTTTCTCATGCTTTTTGCAGGAGAGATGGGTAATGTATGGTCAGGATGGGAATGGCAGGTAGAGGAAGTGACTACCTTTGACCATATTGTCTATGCGATGACGGTAGAGGATGGAAGAAATGATACAGTAAATCGTTTATATATTTGGTGTGGGAATGACAGTATTGGAATAATAAAAGAGCTCACCTATTCTAATGGGGTGTGGCAATCTGTGAATGTTTGTAGTCTATCTTCACCCATAAGGGGAATGACATTTGCAAAAGGACGAAGAGATGATACTACAAGATTATACGTAGTGGCTGATTCTACTCTCTTAGAGTTTACATACTATCCAGATGGATGGAAGCTTACCTCGAGTGTGAAATATACAGCTCAATTGCAAGGATTGCTTGCAGGTCCAGGAAGAGGTGATGATACCCTGAGGATTTACTGTGGGGTACCTACGCCCTCTGCACCTCAGCCGGGTAAAATAATAGAATTTACATGGGAAGAGGATAAATGGCAAATTACAAGTGAATTTGAGGTATGGTACTTCAATTATCCTGTGGCCATAGCAAAAGGAAGGAATGATGATACCACAAGGCTCTATTGTGCTGTTCTCGAAGGTTCTTCCAAGCATTATCATGGTATGGAAGAATGGGTTTATTCGGAGAACGGATGGAAGAAGACAAGTGAAATATGCGAGTACTATGTACTTGGATTCCCGTGGATGATGGGAGATGGAAGAAGTGATGGGATAATAAGGATATATGGAACCTATACCGATATAATTGAGAATATATATGGTATTATAGAATATACTTATAGTGAAGGAAAGTGGAAATATGAAGTAATAGATGATTTGTTTTCTTACGGGTGTGTGGCAGTGGGTGATGGAAGAAATGATGGCAAAAATAGTATTTTTTTCTCAAATTGGAAATCTTTGTATGAATACCGATGGGAAGAAGACCACTGGGAATTCACTCAAATAAATCTTCCTGAGGGTTTTATCTTTTCAGAAGAGGATTTGCTTGATAGCAAAACCTATCATACTTATAGAAACGGAGTAATAGGAAGGGGTAGGAATGATGATACAAACCGAGTCTATTACACTTATAATAAAAGAGTTTGGGAAGCCACCTATAGATTTTTAGGGATAGAGGAAGAAAAAGAGGATAAGAAAGTTCTATCCTTTTTAGTTTATCCCAATCCATTTAGGGATATGCTTGTGATTAGCTGGAAATCCGAAAAAGAGCCGGTAAAGATAGAGATATACAATGCAGCCGGTGAAAAGGTCAAAGGTTTCAAAGAGGTGTTAAAGGAGAGAATAATCTGGAAAGGTAAAGACGATAAAGGGAATTTTCTTCCTTCAGGAGTTTACTTCTGTCAATTACAGGTTGGTAATAAGAAATATACAAAAAAGATAATCTTACAAAGATAGGGAGGTAAAATGAAAGCAAAAATAATTCTTACCTCTATAATCTTTAGTGTCTTTAGTATTAAAGCCAAGGACTTCTTTCCTATACTTAACTGGTATACGGGATACCATGGTAATAATCCTTGGGAAAAAGAGAAAGAGGATATAAATAATTTAGGTTTAACAGTGGTTATGGGAGCAGGGAGTAAAACTTACAATCGTTACGGTGATGATTCATTACTTTATTATGTTTGTAACGACTCAGTAAGACTTTTCCTTACTTGTGATCCTACGATCCAACCTACATGGGCAGGAATGAATTACTCAAATGCAGATAGGATACTGGGGTACTGTCTTAAAGATAGCAATAGTTTCTGTAACGATACTTTGCAAAGTTATCATTATAAGCTCATGGGTGAATGTCCTCATAGGTATAACATAGTAGAGCATGATTGGAATCGGATGTTAAGCAATAATACAGAGGACTTTTGCCCAGACCCTGAATCTATCCCGGTTACAGTTAAGTCTCGTCTTCACCGTATTGCAGACAGTATGACAAATCATGTAAATGTGATTGATGGGACTCCTATAAAAAACCACAACATAGGCTACTACCTTGTCTGCCATGAGGCTCCTGAGCGTTCTTGTTCGGAGTGTAATAAGGCAATAGATTCGTTATGCAAATGGATAAAAGAAAACGATACTTTTTCAGAACATAAGACTTTGGCTGTACTGAGTAAACTTACAGGATATGACCCCAACGAAGGGTGGAAACGTTATGTGAAAGATTCATTCTGGGATATATGTAAGCATGTAGATGCGATAACTACTTGTCATTCTCCAGGATTTGAACTTACTCCAGAAGATGTGGATTCAGTACAAGCCAGATTTGACCGCATGTGCGAAGAACTTGATAGTACTGCTCACAGATTAAAGTATAACAAAGAAAGAACAGGTAAATCTTTTGAATGGATTGTACAGATATATGTAACAAGATGGAAAGATATGGAAGGTACTTATAAAAGAAGACCTACCAAAGAAGAGCTACAATGTCAAGTTTTCTCAGCACTCTCGAGAGGAGCTCAAGGAATTATGTGGTATACTTATGGAACTATCGTAAATGAGAACTGGTACGGATTGGTGGATGAAAATAGAAACCCTTATGATGAGGAGAATCCTGACTTAATGTACTGGCCGGGTCATGTGCCCCCAGGTGGAGATCCAGACAAAAAGGCTCCCGTCTACACGTGGGTCAAGGAGATAAACGAGGAGCTTAAAAAGATTGGACCTGTTTTTAGGGAGCTTGATTTTGATACTGCAGTGAGTGTGAAGTATTACCCTGGATCTTCCTTCAAGCCGATTAGGTATATCCAAGATGTCCATCCTCTAAACTCGCCTTACCAATTAACCCACTATGAAGTGAGTACTTTCACGAGAAGAGGGCTACAAAATTACTTTATGATAGTCAACCGCCATACACTTCCCACTGATAAAATTAAATATTATATCAAAATTTTCCTACGTTATGGAGCGAGAAAGATATGGAAAATCTCGAGCAAGACCGATTCAACAATTGTATGGGAAGGAAACGGGCAATATGCAGAGTTTGAATATACGGTTGAACCTGGAAAGGGCGTGTTATTTAAAGTGGAAGGAGAGTCTTCAGGAAATATATCCACCCAGAATCCAGAAGCCACTGCTTATAATAATGCAAGAAAGGTAGTGGTTGAGAAGAACGGAATAACACACATCTGTTATATGGATGGGACTGAGGATTCCCCTGAGGTGTGGCATGCAGTATCCACAGATAATGGGGAGACATGGTATAAGGAAAAAATAGCAGATGGATATTCCCCTGCAATTGCATTAACCGCAGGAGGACATCCTGTGGTTGCATGGTCTACAATAGAAGGAAG
>Ga0190286_1000821_pt1 | contig 12113 bp, 12 predicted proteins | sample 48691834_MG_FD_183241 | JGI IMG/M metagenome (GOLD analysis project Ga0190286, IMG submission 183241) | Hydrothermal vent microbial mat bacterial communities from Southern Trench, Guaymas Basin, Mexico - 4869-18-3-4_MG | ecosystem: Environmental > Aquatic > Marine > Hydrothermal vents >... | reverse complement strand
TATGAAGTCGTTCAGATCAGCAAGGTAAAAGAAATTTCTATTAGTCTTAATTGCTAGTCTACTGGCCTGAGGTACTCCTTCGTGTGCAGCAGCGCCTGAGGCCTTAGTGACTATGAAGGTTTTGAACCCTAACCCGTATACTAATCTTGCCATCTCGAGAACTCTATATACTGAAAATACATTGTGCAGTACTACTGTGACTCTGTCCAGCACCATGATCCCGGGATTAGTACTATTAGTTATAATATAAATACTAAGTGGAATACTATTTTTAAACCTCTCTCATCAGATTAAGCACTCTTAGGAATCCCATTAATGCTTGTCCTAGTTCCTCAGCTAGTATAGCTATGAGTACTTCTTTGGGTTTTAGCGATAGCTCTCTTCTCATTCTTCTATCTAACTCCGGATAGTAATCGTGAAGGTAGCCTATGTTCGGAGGTAAATATAATCCCTTACCATCGTATCTCATTATCAGCGCCATGGATGCCCCTCCCCTGATAGCCTCATCTCTTATTGTAAGTATATCAATATCCTCTCGTACACCTACGTTAGTATAGAGACAGATATAGGTCTCAGTATTTAATATAGTTCTCATAAAGCTCAGGTTTTTAATACCAAGACCTATAAGTAGTGAGAATATGTAGTTCTTTCCCTTTTCAGTAAGTGCTGAACCCCCTCTTTTAGATTCTATTAGTCCCTTCTTAACCATGGATTTAATTATTCTCCTAAGCCTTCCTTCTCCCATCTTCAGTATCTCATTGAGCCTATACCTCCCTACCCTACCTACTAGATACAGAGCTACTAGCACTGTTATATCCTCATATGGATAGTCTAGATGCTCTAACTTAGATCTTCTTTTTCTCGCAATCCTTGCTCTATTCATGCTAGCTGCTATAAATATGGTAGTCTTATTTAATAAATTCTACCCTAATGAGTGAAAGGTAAGCTTACTAAAAATTATATTATGCTTTCATCTTCTACACAGTGATAGTCACTGGAAAACTTTAGTATGTATTGACATTCTTCTATTCCCTGACGGATAGTTATAATTTACTATGGAGTAAATACTCTTCTTAAAATGGGAGGATCTAAGTTAGAGAAAGTGCCCCGGCCGGGATTTGAACCCGGGATCTTCGGCTTTCCTCTTGATACTCGAAAGGCCGAGATGCTTGCCGGGCTACACCACCGGGGCTTCTTAACAGTGCTTCTATAGAGTAATTGTAAGGAGATCCATTATAAGTTTTCTCCCTTACCTATAGCTCTTAAGTACCTTGCTGTTCTTCTATTTATCTCAAAAACATTTTTACTAATTCATAACTACGTAGAGTATACTATAATCCCTTACAATAAACAATTTGAATTAGAAAATGGAAGTGAGGAGAGATATTAAGCTTCTCAATGGTGTTCTGAGATAATTTTATCATCAAGTATAGTCCGAAAGCATTATATTAATACCATATATCTATAATTTGGGATAAGATCATGGTAAGTGTAAAGTTAGAGAACCTTACTAAAAAGTTCGGTAAAGTAGTTGCAGTCGATAACCTAAATCTTAACATAAGGGATGGAGAGTTTGTAGCCCTACTAGGGCCCTCTGGATGTGGTAAGTCTACCACACTACTAATGATAGCAGGTATCTATAAGCCTACATCGGGATACATATACTTTGATGACGTTATTGTAAATGATCTACCGCCTAGGGATAGAAATGTCGGAATGGTCTTTCAAAGCTATGCTCTCTATCCTCATATGAGCGTCTTTGATAACATAGCATTTCCATTAAAAATAAAGAAAGTTCCCCGATCTGTAATCGAAAAGAAGGTACGTGAGGCTGCTAAGTTACTACGTATAGAAGATCTTCTGAATAGGAGACCAGCTCAGCTGAGTGGTGGTCAAAGACAAAGGGTGGCGCTTGCTAGAGCACTTGCTAAAGAGCCTAATTTATTCCTAATGGATGAACCACTCAGTAACCTAGACGCTAAGCTAAGAGTTATTATGAGGACTGAGCTTAAGCGACTCCAGAAGGAGCTGGGTATAACGACAATTTACGTGACTCATGATCAAGTTGAGGCCATGACTATGGCTGAGAGAATAGCCCTACTGAATGAGGGGAAATTACAGCAAGTAGGTACTCCTGATGAACTATACCATAAACCCAGTAATATATTCGTAGCAGGATTTATAGGAAGTCCGCCTATGAACTTCATAGAAGGACACTTAGAAGAGAAAGAAGGAAAAGTACTATTCGTCTCTGAAGAACTAACGGTAAAACTACCAGATAATACTGCTGATTATGTTAGGGATAATATCAATGAGGAGGTTGTGATGGGCATTAGACCTGAAGATGTAATCGTGGGTTGCGAAGAGGGATTTAAAGCATTGGTATACGTAATTGAACCTCTGGGAAAGGATATAGTGGTAAGCTTAAAGGTAGGCGATCTCACGATCAAAGCTATCACTACGGGTATTAAGTACAATGTAGATGACGTGGTTAATATCTCATTTAACCTAGATAAAATACACCTATTCAGCCGTAAGAGCGGGAAGGCACTAATATAAAAAATTATCCTTTTACAGCTCCCACAAGCTGTAACTTAAGTAGAGTTCTCTGGACCAGCCCATAGAATGCTATTATAGGGATCATGTAGAACAGTGCTACTGCTGCGAGCAGGCCCCAGTCCACAAATACAAACTCTCCTATAACGCTATAGAGAAAGACCGATATAGGATAAAACTCTCTTCTTTTAATGTAAGTATAGGCTAGTAGGAACTCACCCCAGCCGCCCATGAAGGAAAATATAGCTACAGCAGAGATACCGGGAGCTATTACGGGAAGTAGGATTTTCCTCCAAGTCTGAAACCTTGAACAACCATCAACCATAGCTGCCCATTCGAGCTCCCAGGGAATACCATCAAAAAATCCTTTAAGAATCCAAGTATTCATTGGAATGCTTAATCCTGCTTTAACTAAAGCCACACCTATTAGAGTGAGAATGCCCTTACCGTAAAGACCTAACCTGTTAAGTATATAGAATAGTGCTATTAGGAGTATGACTCCAGGAAATGCGTGAAGTGCTACTATAAGTTTCATAGTAGCAACTCTGCCTCTGAATTTCATTCGTGAAAGTGCATATCCTGCTAGAGCTGATACAGGGACATCAAATGCCATCGTTCCAAATGCGAGTATAAGAGAATTAGCAACTATAGGCCATATGTTAGGATATTCTGATAGGCCAAATCGTATTGGATGCCATAGAAACCTAAAGTTTTCAAGAGTGAAACCTCTGGGTATAAGTCCAGAGGTCGGTCCTTCACTAAAGCTCTGGACAACTAACCATATCACCATACTAATTATTGGAATGAGTGGTACTAGGAGTACAGAGTAGACAATTAGGTACTTTATGAAGTTCATGATCTTTGCCTTCCTTATGGCAGCTTTATACTTATGCTCATGTGACATACTCATCACACCTCCACTCTAGATGGTTGCATCATTCTCTCGAATCCGAAGACCTTGAAGAAGATGAGAATAAAGATAATTCCTATAATTACAAGGAACAAAGAAAGTGCTGCTCCATATCCGTACTCAGAGGCATAGAATGCCTTTGAATAAGCGTACAGTGCCCACACTTCGACTTCTGCAGCTCTAGCAACCCCAGCTCCAGCCCATAGTGCAAGTATGTGTTCATAGGAGGAAATTAGACTGAGACACTGCCAAGCTGTTACGAAAAATATAGGCCATTTTAGTAATGGTATAATTATGTGTCTACATATTTGCAGATCCGTAGCACCATCTGCCATAGCTGCATGAAGTATGTCTGTAGGTATAGATGTTATGGCCGCGGAGTATATTATCATTCCGAATGATGCGCCTACATAACCGTTTACGACTATCATTAGGATTTGTGAATATGGAGCCGTCAAGAGCCAGTCCCTTGGAGCAGGTATACCTAGGAATTCTAGCATGGAGTTCAAAAGTCCTATCTTCGGATCTATGAACCACCTCCATAGGAGTGCGTAGATAACAGCAGGTGTTATTCTAGGTATTAACCATGCGAGCCTTATTGGTATAGCGATTGTTTCTCTCTTAATGAAATATGTAGTGAAGATAGCTAGTACTAGGCTAAAGAATGCATTTATCATAAGAACAGTAGACACGTATAGTACTGTTACGTAGATTGTTCTTGTAACGTAGATATCTCGTGTAAATATTCTAATGAAGTTCTGTAATCCTATGAAACGCATATTAGTTATAGTCCATTGAGTCTTTGTAAAAGCCATATAGGTGGTCATAATTACTGGAGCGAACCACATTACAGCTATCATTATGAAGAAGGGAAGCATGAATAGAAAAGGTAGGGCAGATTTGAGAATGCCTTTATATTTATACCTATATGGTTTGATTTTATCGAGGAGATAATGAATCTTTAAAAAAACATATAGTTCTTTTAATTTATCTTTATATCTTTCCATAGAGTCACTCCCTTACTATGAGCTCATCTCCAAGTTCGGCTTTCGCTGCCTTTACTATACTTTCGACAGCATCTTCTGGCGTTAGTCTGCCCTTCTCAACCTTGACTAGGTGCTCTAGGAGCATATCCTTGAGAAGGCCCCATTTCGGATGGGGTATGGGCTTGCTCATACCATACTTAGCTACAAAGGTGCTCACCTTATAGAGGAAACCTCCCTTCTCAACGAAAGGCGGGTAATTTAGTGTAGAGTAACGAACAGGTAAGTGACTACTGGTTATAGCGTGATCCGTATCGTATGGGGGTATTGAGGCAAGGTAGCAGAGAAGGAAGGCTATTTCGGGGTATTTAGATTGACTGCAGATGAAGTAGATCCATGCTCCTGTAGTCATACCTGGTTTTCCACCTTTCTTCAACGCTGGATAGGGGGCAAAACCTACATTCTTCCAGAGATACTCTTCGGGTAACTTACCTAGTTCCTCGTGATACTCAACCTTCTGCCATTCACCCCAGTGCCAATTACCACCTAGCCAGAATAGAACTCTAGCATTGACGAAGCCCATGTGAATTTCTCTCCAACTAGTGCCTATCATTGTATCTGGAAGCACTTTTTCGGTGTGAGCTAGCGTGTAGAATAGTGTGAACATCTCTTTCAGAGCTGATTTATCTAGGACTAATTTGCCTGTCTCGAAGTCATAGAAGTCTCCACCTGCCAAATAGTATGGTACCTCCAGACTGGTACCCCAGTTAGGTCTATGATAAAAGCCCCATTCGACCAGTCCTTTATCCATAGCTTCCTTAGCTATCTCCGCTAGGTCGTACCAGGTGACCTCACCTTTTGCTATCTTATTGGGAAGGGCCTCAATTTCCTCTTCTGTCCATCCTAGCTCTCTTAGTACGTCCTTTCTAAAGTAGAAGACTTGACATGAAACATCCTGAGGAATACCCCATATTTTACCCTTGTATTTAGCAAGGTTCCATAGATGCTCTGGGATATCGGCGAGAAAGTCCTTGTACTTCTCCACATATTCATCAACTGGTATTATCCAGCCAGCCTCTGCACCCTCAGCTACGCTTATTCCTCCTGAAATTATATCAGGTGCCTCTTTAGCCTCAAAAGCGCTTACAAATTTGCTCTTCCATGCCCCCCAATCGGCTACATGCTCGTAGTATGAGTCTATTTCTATCTTGATATTTAATCCAATACCCCTTAACATTTCCTCAAGAAGTTTTGCTGCACGCTTTAGGTTCTCGGCTCTATAATAGTCTACAGGCGAACCTGAGCTCCATGCGGTTATTTTTATGACTCCTTCTTTAGGTAGGGTTCCTAGGAGTGATACAAGCGCTTCATACTCAGGTTTAATATGCTCAAGCTCAGCTTTTACAGTATCTAACTCAGCTTTAACCTTATCGTATTCTTCTTTGGGAACTCCTTTAGGTGCTACTGCATAGCCTATACCTGCACCTATTATCAAGCCTATGATAAGGCCAACTACTACATATATAGCAACTTTTTGTGCCATAATCTCACGTTACAAAAAGAGTACACTTTCCTTATAAACCTTTGTTTAATTTTGGATCATTATGAGATTTATAATGCTCTTAAATATAAGCTATATTTTATTATTTCACTTAATAGAATATAATTAGTGATACAGATGTTACAAATTACAAAAAATACGATTTAAAGCGTGTAATCCGAATTAATGGAGTGTAAACGAAAGTACTCTGCTTATTCAAGAAACTCGAAATCCTCGATTCTTCCTATGTTCCAATCTCTTGGACTACTCTTGGCCCTGACTACTCTTATAGGAATGCCTGCGGTAGGGTGATTTGATATGAGCTCTGTTTCTATTCCCCTTTTCGCCTTAATATGTGATAAAATTGCCATTAATCCTGCTTGAGTACCACTTGCATGTACTCCAGCCACTAGTACTACTACTTTACCCTCCTGCCACGGATTCGGTAGTAGTGCTATTACTCCGGAGTCTTTTCCTACTTCATCGCCTGAAAGATAGGCTGTTTTAGTTATAGATGAGTAAAGATCTCTTCCCCCAATAGGTTTGAAGCCTATGGGTAGGTCATATATCCTCTGTAGTTCTACAGTGAGTTTATTGACAAGACCAGAGCCTATTATCATGAGGTTATCAGTTAGTGCGCGATAATCTCTTAACGCCTGAACATCTAAAAGAGATTTAACTTTAAAGTTATCGGGTTTCAGTCCTCTATCTATAGAGAATAAAAATAGTTCTCTGACAATTTCAGGTATTAGCAGTGCATCTCGAATATTAGCCTCAGCTATTTCCTTTGATCCCCAGATAATGCTGATACTCATTATTCTCCCCTTCTCTATTAAACATTCGGGAAATTCATTCCATGTGTAGGGAAACTCCAACTTTTTCCTAGTCAAAAGGGGTCTTTCATATGTCAAAATCTGGAGTATTATAGGATGACCTATTATTTCCCTATTCACTATCGCAATCCAGGGTTTCTGCTCCCTTCTCAACTCGATTAACCCTACTTCCTCAAACTCCTGTAGGTACTGTAGGACAGTCTGTCTTTTCAGTCTAGTCCTCTTAACGAGTTCACTTGTCGTAATAATTCCTTCCTTCATTATTTCAATTAAGGTGTTCTTTCTTCCAGGAGATCTAAGCAACCATTTTATTCTAACTTCATCCAACATTCTAAGAAATTAGTCAAAGGTAAGCATTAAACCTTTCCTTAAGAACAGAGTTCCTCCGTATAGCTTAGTTCAGCTCTTCGACCCTAAACATCTCTATACGATCTCTTTTGATCGTGAGAACTCTATCTCCTACTTTTAATGCCTTACGCATATCGTGTGTAGTCCACACTATAGTAAATCCCATCTTTCTTTGCAAGCTTCTAAGTACACGCCAGCTACTTGCCCTGAGAGGTACTTCATCAATTAGTACTATGTCGGGTTCTGAGATTAGCGCACGAGCTAGTGATGCTCTTACCTGCTGATCAGGTGTTAGTTCATGAGGATAACGATTACTAACTTTGTCCAGATCTAAAGCCTTTAGAACTCTACTAGCTCTCTTTCGAATAGCACTCTTACTTACTTCATCTATAAGAAGAGGGCATAGAGTGTTCTCATAGACCGTCAGATCCGGGTCAAGTTGTGGGCTACTTGAAAGAAGAACTACTCTCCTTTCATATTTCTTTTTCTCCTGCTCGACTATAGCCCTGAGTATAGTAGTCTTACCACTATAGGGTTCTCCCACTAATACTACAACTTTTTTCCTATGGTCTAACTTGGTTATCATGTTCATGGCTTCAGCTATTAACCTATCTTTACCTGCAGTTCCCATGTGCATTTCTAATCCCAGGATTAGCCCGAAGGAGACGTACTTAAGAGTATCATCAGAGAATTATCAGCTCTATTTCTCTAAGTACTCAAAGTATTCTCTTCTCGATAACAGAAATCATCTTTTTGTAACATTAATGTAAGGTAAATGTAAGTTTAGTTCAGTATGGATAAAGAAATTACATAAGTAACGTTAGCTTCAATATAAAGTTAAATACTTCTCGCGATATCAATGTAAAGTACGAGTGATTATCATGAAAAAGATAGTGATAGTAATACCTCTGCTCATCCTGGTAGTGGTTCTCGGATCACTTATAGTACATGCGTATTTTACAGCTTCTGAACTCAGGGTTGAGGATGTAACTATCGTAACACTACAAATAGACTCTTCATGGTGTACTTGTAACCCATATACACCTATAATAAAGAATATAGATCTATATTCTTTATTAAATGTTGTACAATCCCACAGATCAGCCTATAGAGATTAAGAGATTAAACTATGAAATCTACATTGAGAACACTCATGCAGGTAGTGGTAGTATTGAAGACCTAAAAATAGCACCGGGTAGGTACTATCTAAACCTTTCGTTGAGTCCCTGGAGTACCCATATTCTAAAGAATATCTCGACATCCATAGGAGAGGCATTAAGAAGAGGGATAGAAGAGGCTAATATGAGTATCAGGGTGAGTGGAGAAATAGTGATAATAGTTAAGATAGTTAATTTATTTAAAGTAGCAGAGTATACGAAATCATTTTCGTATCTCAAGAAGTACGAATATTCGTTTACATATCCCCTTTATACTAAAGTAAGAGGATGTGTGATAGACTTTGACTCAGGTACTCCAATACCGGGTGTAAGGGTTATACTTAAATCGCGAATTACTACTTATGAAAGTATTTCAGATGATAATGGGGAGTTTATAATAAAAAGGATAGTGCCTGGTATCTATGATCTAGTAATTGAAAAAGAGGGATATATTTTCTATAAAACTCGCATATCGGTAGGTAAAGAAGAAGTAAACTTAGACATAGTAAAGCTTAAGCGGAAGGTATAAAATAACGAGTAAAGGTTATGAGGAGTAATTCTACGTTTCTGTTAAGGTGAAATGCTTATTAGTACCTTTGGAGCAAAGATAAAAGGGTCGTGGGGCCCCGGCCATAGGCGACGGGATCCACCCGGACTCGTCAGATCCCGGAAGTTAAACCGTCGCACGCCGAGGGGAGTACTGGAGTCCGCGAGGCTCCGGGAAACCCCGGTGCTGGGAAGCCCCTCGACCCCCTATTACTGGTGGGCCCGTGGTCTAGTGGTATGACGTCGCCCTTACGAGGCGAAGGTCCCCGGTTCGATTCCGGGCGGGCCCACCATTCTTCAACATATAGATATTTCCTTAACATTATGATTAAATATATTAAAAATTAAACCAAATATCTTATTCGGTGACCATTATTAGAGAATGCGGTGATTATGGGCTATTATTGAACATCACGATGGACTTACATGAATACTTTTAGGTATCCCTACGGGTATACTTAATAGGACTCGTAGTAGTGCGAGAGAGCGGATCCCGACCTAGTCGATATGTCTAGACTGGAATGAGCATCCACTAAAAGTTCTTGGAACAGAAAGAGGGGAAAATAATAGTTTAAACTGAATCTAACGGCTGTCATACAATACTTATATACTTGTCAAACGCTCTTATACTCGTGAGATAGAGTGCTATCACTAGGTGAGGTAGATAGAGCACTAATATCACATGCAAAGTATGTATGGCAGGAGGCTAATAGACTTTTGAGAGAGGGGATCCCTTATAGTAAGTTTAAGCTCTTTAAGAGAAAGTGGGAACTTGAATTATATACATTTCTTAGTGACCTACTTGGAGAATTACTAATACACGGTAAGGATTGTGGATTTGTAGGAGAAGTTGACTCTAAGTGGGTATGCATATGTGATGTCTTCGATGGTTCTAGAAATTTCTACGAAGGACTAAAATACTATTCCTACAATGTGGCCCTGGCAAAAGATGATGATATAATATACGCTCTCTGTATAGACTTAGAGAACTTTGATATATATAGGGCAGAAAGAGGAAGAGGAGCTACTCTTAATGGGGAAAATTTGATGAAAATATCTGAGGAGTTCTTAAGTAGTGGAGTCTCTAAAGGTATTGTGTTAAGTTCAAACACCTCAATACCCGGAATACCTACCATGCACTTTAAGTGCTCATCTTTAGAGTTATGCGCACTCGCTAAAGGCGTCGCTGAAGTACTGGTAGGTACTTCGTGGAATGAGGACATAGCAGCTGCATACCTTATAGCACTAGAGACAGGTCTTCAAATACTTGACTGGGATCTTAAACCTATAAGACTCCCTGTAAGGTATAGAGAAAAACTTAGGTATGTAGCTGGTAGAAAAGACAAAATAGAGAAGTACTCAAATGTGATCAGTGTTATGAAGAAATGGTTGACTTTAGGTACAAATATAGTTTTAATGACTGCTATTTTGAGCCTCTCTACAATAACATCATTACTAAATGTACTGTTTAATTGCATCCCATACTGAGAGCTAAAGTAATTATTAGATGATATAAAAATACTCGAATATACTACATGTCTTTTAATTATATAATTCACTCTATATTATTAATTATTAAAAATTTAAACTGCTAATCTATTACCCCATTTCTCTGAAAATGCTATTTCTTCAAGTGACCTTCTTGGTCTGGGCTCAGGGGACTCTGCAGGGACTCCCACGGGTAGTAATGCTATTACTCTATACTCTTCTGGTATACCTAGTATATCCTTTACTCTATCTTCATCAAATGCTCCTATCCAACAGGTTCCATAGCCAAGCTCTGTAGCAACTAGTACCATATGCTCCATAGCTATCATGATATCTCTATCATACCATCTAGGTGATCTATTCGGATCAGATACCCCAACAACTATAACATCAGCATCGGCTATGAACATCTGATGAGCTGCAGCCTCAGCTAATCTCTCCTTGGTACTCTTCTCCCTAACTACTATGAAGTACCAGGGTTGTCTATTACCAGCGGATGGGGCTAATCTAGCTGCTTCAAGTATGCTCCTTAGGTCTTCATCACTTATACGAGCTGGCCTATACCTTCTGATACTCCTCCTCTTCTTTATTACCTCTATGACTGACATATTCCTCCTCCCACTGATACCTGATTATTTTGCTATTTAAACATAAGTACACAGCATTAGTATTAGATTGATGTTTTACTATCTTGTAAATAGAGTATGCTCTATAGTTAATATGTCAAAAAACTTATAAGCTACCATTAAGTTCATTATATAGTATAAAGTGAGAATATGAGGAATGATATCTTATACATTCCAAAAACCTTGCTAGCGGAATCGCTTAAGGAGTTTAAGGATTGTTATGGTAGTTGTGCTGAAGCACTATTATGGCATCTAGGTAAGATCATAGGTAAGAAGTACTTTGAGTTACTTAGAAGAGAAGGTAGAGCCCCGAGAGACTTCAAAGCGGCTATTAAAAGTTTAGAAGAACTTGGAATTGGTGCATTCCTAGTGGATCCCATAAGGAAAAGTCTTGAGATAGTGCCTGATGAAGTAGCTGAAATGGGAAACCTTCTTACATTCATACCAGGGTTAATATCGGGATTTTTAAGTGAGGTATTCGGTGTTAATATAAGTATTCCTGCGCTTTCTAGGTCTGATAGTATTGTTGTTAAGATTGAGAAAGAGATCAGGCTATATAGGCATACTCTAGTCTAACCAGAGGTGATAGTTCGCTTATCGGGAACATCTTCTCAATAGACGGCCTGTAGCATAACTTTCTGCCTACAGCATCAATGTTCAACAGTGCCTTCAATGGTATCAAAACACGTTTGATTTTAACGGCACCTCTGATCTCTCCATTCCTGATGACCTCAACTACCTCGGGTTCTAAGGTTATCATCCCCTCTGGATGGAGTACAGCTCTTATAAGTCCCCTCAGCATAAATCCCCTTCTAGTCTCCTCTATCATCTCCTCTAATCTCCAATCTCCTGGTTTAATCACTAGATTAGTCTGCATAGGTCTAGGCATCATAGATAGCCCTCTGGCATTTCCCATAGGTTCGGAGTTCAGTACACTAGCAGTCCATCTAGTATGCAACAAATTCACTATTCTGCCATTTTCTATAAGACGCTTTGGTCTACATAGAACTCCTTCGTCATCCACTTTCATACTACCTACAGCCCATGTTATAGTTGGATCATCTGCTACTGTGAGTTCATCGGGAAGCATTTGGGTTCTTCTGAGGTACCTTTTGAATAGAATTAC
>Ga0190286_1000819_pt1 | contig 12121 bp, 13 predicted proteins | sample 48691834_MG_FD_183241 | JGI IMG/M metagenome (GOLD analysis project Ga0190286, IMG submission 183241) | Hydrothermal vent microbial mat bacterial communities from Southern Trench, Guaymas Basin, Mexico - 4869-18-3-4_MG | ecosystem: Environmental > Aquatic > Marine > Hydrothermal vents >... | reverse complement strand
GTCTTCATAAGGATAACTGAGAGCGGTTTCAGGGAGAGCCTACCACATGACGTTGAGAAGGTGTGAAGAAGATGCCCGCAAGAGTCATTGTAGGCCTCCAATGGGGGGATGAGGGTAAGGGGAAGGTCTCCTACCTCCTATCCCGCAACGCCGACTGCGTCGTGAGGTTTCAGGGAGGGGCAAACGCAGGCCACACCGTAGTCCTCTCAGGCAGAAAATTGAAGTTCAACATGCTTCCAGCCGGATCAGCCGCCGGTGCGAAGCCATGCATAGCTTCAGGAGTTGTCTTAGATCCAGCCGAGGTGGTTGAGGAGGTGGATCTACTCCGCTCGATAGGGATCGAGCCTGATCTTAAGATAAGCGCCGCCGCCAACGTGGTCTTAAGGTTGCATAAGAGGCTTGATGGGATGATCGAGGAGCTTAGGGGAGGTAGGGCTGTTGGAACGACTAGAAGGGGGATTGGGCCAACCTACTCGGACAAGGCTTTGAGGACTGGGATCAGGGTTGAAGATCTTTTAGATGAGAAAGCTCTCCGAGAGAAGCTTGAGATTCTTGAGAAAGTTCATGGGATGAAGGTCGAGGAGTTCGACGAACTCGTTAAGGCTGGGAGACTCATTCAAAAATATGTTGGAGATGTCGAGATCTATCTCAACGACCTCCTAGACTCGGGGGCTGAGATCGTCTTCGAGGGAGCTCAAGGAACCCTCCTAGACATAGATCATGGAACCTACCCATATGTCACCTCATCTAATACGATCGCTGGAGCTGCTTGCACAGGCTCGGGGGTAGGGCCTACTAGGATAGATGAGGTCGTCGGGGTAATGAAGGCTTACTCGACTAGAGTTGGAGCTGGAGTCTTCCCGACGGAGCTCCATGGAGATCTCGCCCATCGGATTAGGGAGGTTGGTGGAGAGTATGGGACGACGACTGGCAGGCCTAGGAGGGTTGGATGGCTGGACATACCATTATTGAGATATGCGGTTAAGCTCAGTAACGTCTCATGGATAGCTATGATGAAGCTCGACGTCCTAACGGGGTTGAAGAAGCTCAAGATCTGTAAGGAGTATGTGGTGGATGATGAGGTGGTTGAGGTCGCCCATCCAAGCGTCAAGAAGCTTGAGAAGGTTAAGCCCAACTATATCGAGGTCGATGGATGGGATATAGGTCAAGAGGATTGGAGGAGGCTCGCTGAGAGGGGTTGGGAATCATTCCCGCCTGAGGCCAAACATTATGTAGAGTTGGTCGAGGAATTGCTCGGAGTCCCGATCAAGCTAGTCTCGGTTGGAGCCGAGGCTGGGATGGAGGTCTGGAGATGAGCTTCAAACCCCTAGAGGCGATAATCCCGATAGATGGTAGATATCGTGGAAGAGTCGCGGAGGCTTCAAACTACTTCTCAGAATACGCCTTGATCAAGGAGAGATTGAGGGTGGAGATAGAGTTCTTGATAAGAATGGTCGAGGTCTGCGGTGGGGAGATGGAATCCAAGCTTCCACGAGATTGGAGGGATAGGTTGCTGAGACTGGTTAAGGGCTTCAAGCTTGAGGACGCGGAGAGGGTTAAGGAGCTTGAGAAGACCCTAGGCCACGATGTCAAGGCCCTCATAAACTATCTTAGGGAGAAGCTTCATCAAATCGGGTTGGAGCAACTCTCACCATACATTCATCTAGGATTGACCTCGGATGACGTGAATAATCTAGCATACTCGTTCCTCCTAACACGCTTTAGAGATGAGATTCTCATACCCAATCTAATCCAGGTGGTCAAGACGATATCTGAGAAGGCTAGAGAGAATCTTGAGACGATCATGCTCGGCAGAACCCATGGAGTTCCAGCCGTCCCCACAACATTTGGGAGATTTTTATCAAACTATGCATACAGATTGGCTAGGATCGCAGGTGAGCTTGCATCGTTCAAGTTTCCCGGAAAGCTCGGTGGAGCCATTGGAGACCACTCAGCCCTAAAATTCACGTATCCTAAGGTCGATTGGATCAAGTTTAGTAAGGATTTCGTCGAATCCCTCGGACTCGAATACATTCCAGCCTCAACCCAGATACTCCCACATGATAGGATCTCAGAGTTCTTGAATAAGGTCTCCATCCTAGACGCAATCGCGTCAAATCTCTGTAGAGATCTCTGGCTCCTATCATCTTTGGGATTATTGGTGTTTGGGAGGAGGGTTGGTGAGGTCCACTCATCCACGATGCCTCATAAATCCAATCCACTACACCTCGAAAACGCCGAGGGAGCATTCGACCTAGCCTCGAACACAGCTTCATTCATGGCCCGCAGACTCATCTCAAGTAGGCTCCATAGAGATCTCTCAGACTCGATAATCAAGAGGTTCTACGGACTTCCATTAACCCTAACCATAATCGGGTTTAAGGGCTTGATGGAGGCATTTAGGAGGATGATCGTCTTAAGGGATAGGATGAGAGATGAGGTTGAGAGGCATCCAGAATCCTTGGCCGAGGCATACCAAGTGTATCTCAGGGCAAGGGGAGTTGAAGACGCGTATGAACTCGTCCAGAGATCTCTTGGTAAGGGCTGGAGCGAGGTCTTGAAGGAGATCAAGGATAGGGGTCTTCCAACCGAAGTCGTTAAGAGGCTCGAGGGGGCAAAGCCAACCGAATATGTTGGAGAGGCCGTTAGGATAGGGTCCATGCTCTTAGATGAGGTCGATAAGATTCTAGGGGAGGTCGGGAAATGAATCTTCCCTCACACCCTCGGCCATTAGCTTGCATCTCATGACCTCAAATCTTCTACCCAAAGCCTCCATTAATTGAGGGATCTTCTCATTCTCAGCGACCGCTATCACGCATCCACCTCCACCGGCTCCCGTGAGCTTCGCCCCAAGAGCCCCAAACCTCATACACAATTCGATTACATCCTCTATCTCCTTTGACGACACCCCGACCCTCTTCAAGAGCTCTTGGTTTCTCAGCATGAGCCCTCCGATAAGCTCTAGATCTCTGGCCTTTAGGGCGCTAACCGCCTCCCAGATTATCCCTTCAGCGTCTTCCAAGATCTTCTCAAACTCCTCTCCATGAGCATCCCTAAACTCCTTAACCTTCCTAACCAAGTCTCCAGTTCTCCTAGCCTTCCCTGTATTGATTATCAAGATCTGATCTAGATTGAGGCTCATACTCCTAAACCCCTCGGATCGCGTATAGATTCCGCCTCCGCCGTAGGTCGCGATAGTCGTGTCGATTCCAGACGGCCTATAATGGACCAAGCTCTCACCTATGTGAGCAGCTCTCCTAATCAATTCAAGGTCAAGTTCTCCTTTCAGTAGGAGGGATGTGGCCGCCGCCGATGCGACCGAGACCGATGCTGATGAACCCAGACCCACGCTCTGAGGTATTAATGACCTTATCCTGAGAGTTAGCCCGCCAGAATATCCTAGCCGATCAATTACATAGGCTGAGGCCTTGATCGCTGGATTCTCCCCACTCCAGCCATCGAGAATTATCCCTTGATCAGATTTCACAGCCTCCACGTAGGCTCTTAGGCCGATCGCTGAGACGATGGCAGGCTTATCATAGACGACGAAATGTTCTCCGAATAGGATCACCTTACCCGGCGCGGATGCGCAAGCCCTCATCGCCGAAAGATCTTTGAACCCTCGAATATTTATCTACTCAAGGGCGCGCATAACCTTATCCTATAATCTACTCCTTCTCCTCCTACTCTCTAAGATGAGTGGATGGACTATCTCGTGGATGTATTCTATGAACTCGGACTCGGGCATCTTCGTGAAAGCGGTTACTACGCAGTTCCTAGTCAACCCCATAACCCTATTCGTCCCGGTGACCGTGAAGACGATGTACCATATGTTTCCATGGCTTAGATACTCCTCATAGAGTCCTGAGTCCTTTAGAGATTCGCCGTAGAGGGCTAGCTTGTCGACGGCTGGGAAGTCTAGGTTGTCGAAGTAGATCACCTTAGTCGCCTCAGGATTCCTCTCATGAAACTCCCTCATAACCTCAGGGGATATTCTGGCCTCGGTTAACGCCTTGTATGAGAGGTAGAGGTGGTGGGAGAGGATCGATGCGACGGCGTTTGCAAAATGTTTTTCTTGGACTACCGTTAGGAGGGTTAGGTCTTCGAGCCTTCTGAAGATTATTCTAGCCTCGGTCGTCTTCAGGATTGGAACCCTCCTCCCTCTCTGGTTTATCAAGATTATCTTATCCCTGCTGAAGACTCCCTCGAGCATTTCCTCCTTTAGATCTAGGTCTCTCACCTCGGTAACGAGTTCGAAGTCCATCCCCTCCTCGCTCCGCTCATCGACAACCCTGTAATCTCTAAGCTTATCCGCTATCTCCTCTAGGCTCGTATCGACCCTTATCTCGAAGACCTTCGCGGCGAGGGGCATCCCGATCCCTCTCACCAGAGTGAGCCATGGATGATATATAGGTTAGGATTTATTGGCGAGCTTCTTCACAGCCCTATACGCGTCTCTTCCAGCCCCATAATAGTTCTCCAGCTTCTCGACGAATCTATAGCCCATTCCCCTATAGAGGTTTAGTGCTGGAAGATTGTCCACCGCCACCTCTAGAATTATCTCCTCACATCCCTCCCTCTTGAATGATTCTTCGATGATCGTCATCAAGAGCTTCCCAATACCCTTACCTCTAAGCTCGGGTCTAACGTTTAGCGTGTATATTCTCCCAACAAATCTCTTCTTGAATTTCTCAACCCTCCCCACGATGAATCCCAAGATTGTATCGTCTTTAACGGCTTTTAGGAAGACAGTCCCCTCATCTCTAAGCAGCCACTTATAGATCCACTTGCTATACGATTCTCTCCCAAAGCATTCGACCTCGATCTCATAGATCTCGTCTAAGTCCTTTGGCTCCGCCCTCTCAACCCTCACCCCGATCTCCATATCCTCCAAGAGAGGGTTTACCCGGCTATCCTTATATCTAAAACTTGAGCACAACCCCCTGTCCCCCAAAATATCCTTACACGTCTGCTTCCTTAGATCTCCTACCACTTTCGGCATAAAGACGCATGAGGCGACCTTTCCATCGGGCTAGATCGTCGCTATCTGCTTATCGAGATATGGGGTGCAGACCTCGATCTCATTCTCACCCGTCTTATTCTCATGCAAATGTTAAAGCCCCTTCTAAAATGTCGTCCTTAACCCTATTCATATAACATTAACCCCTCTCAAACTCATTCAAGTCACAAATCTCAAAGACTATGAGGAGATCTACATAGATTCTCTGCTGTTCCCCGGGATCTGGAACGAGTTGAGGGAGCTTATGGCCGACGAGCATAAAGTCTATCATTTCACCAGACCTTGGAAGTGGAGGGAGCTTAGAAAGCGATTCAAGGACGACTTAGTGGAGAGGTTCAAGACGAGGGAAGTTAGGAAGACGGACTATGGGGATGCCTACGTTCTGTGGAAGGTCTACGAGGTCGGCGTTCTTAAGGGCAATCTGCATAAGTGGTTTAAGCCTATAACGATTATTGACGTTGAGTTGAAGCCACTCTTGATGTTGGAGAAGATGTATGATCGATGGCTTAGGAGGACATCTCAATACGCGGCCCTAGGAGTTGATGTGACTGCCGATATAGAGTTATTCAGAAATAGTGTTGAGGATCTACGAAGAACTATAGTTGCTAAGGCGGGGGAAGTTTGGCCGAGGTTCATGGAGATCGCGAATTGGCTCGGTCTCAGTGGAGGTGATCTAGGGGGTCTGGTGGGTCTTGCTGGAACACTAGCGTATCTTGGATGGCCGTTGAGGAAGACATCTATGCATAAAGCTATTTGCTATTTCGGTCTATATAGACCGTCTAGAGAGGGTACGCTGAAGTATATAGAGAGGACCGGTAAGAGGTTTCAGAGACGTTACAATAGGTCTGCGAGGAGGTATCTGAATATGCTGGCAAAGTCTATACTCGCCAAGGAGGGAAGGCATCCGCCGAAGGCTAGGGATGTGAGAGAGATTCTGAGGAAGCTGATAAATGCTTTAAAGGAGCTGGAGCCCATCGGGGTCTAGGCGGGGCGAAGGCCGCACAACGCCTCGCTTTTCATGAATATTTCCCCGGCGGGCTCTCAGAGTCCGAATCCGGGTCTCCTATCCTTATTAGCGAGGCTGTGCGGCAGCTAATTTGCCTAGACTCCTCTCTTAACCTCCTTTTTCTTTTTGAGTTCATCTAGTTTAATGCGTCTTTTTGTGGTACCTGGATTGCCGATTTCCTTTTATATTCATGACCCAAGATCTCCCCTTGGTGCGACCATTTGAGGGAGCTCGCGGTCGTTAAGCTTGGGGGCTCGATCATAACCGTTAAGGATAAGCCATTCACCCTCAGAGGAGATGTTCTTGAGAGGATTGGATCCGAGCTCTCCGGCCTCGAGGATTCTTTGATCCTCGTCCATGGAGGCGGATCATATGCCCATCCAGTCGCGAAGAGATACTCGGTCTCGGAGGGCTATAGGGATGAGAAGCGCTTGAAGGGGTTTATCGAGACATCGATGGCGGTTCGGAGACTGAACCTCGAAGTCGTTGAAAAGTTAGTTGACGGAGGGCTGGGATGTATAGGCATACCATCCTCGACGATCTTCTCGACGAGCTCTGGAAAGATCCTCACATGCAACCTCGATCCTATATTCCTGTCGCATAGGGTTAAGATCGCTCCAGTCACGTGTGGAGATGTTGTATTCGACCGCGAGCTGGGGTTCACGGTCTTGTCGGGAGATGCTATCGCATCGTATCTCGCGATCAGGCTTAGGGCTAAGAGGTTGATCTACGCGATAGATCTAGATGGGATCTACATTAGGGATAGGGTTACGGGCGAGGTGAAGATAGCTGAAGAACTTGAGCCCGGCATGAAACTCGAACCCCTCGGAAAGGTCGAGGAGGATGTTACTGGAGGGGTTATGGGGAAGCTTGAGGAGGGGTTTAGGGCGGCTGAGAAGGGTGTCGAGGTGATGATAGTTAATGGATTGGCTGAAGGGAGAATAAGGGACGCAGTTTTGGGTAAGAGAGTTCTTGGAACGGTTCTCAAGGTTTAGGCTCTTGCTGGATCGCTAAGAAGTCGTCTGGCTTGATGTTCTCGGCGAGCTCGGGGGTTAGAACCCCTCTCTCAATCAACACCCTCCTAGCAAGATACCAAAATGCATATGGTAGAGCTAATCTCCCCCTATTATTCATGGGGATCACGAGGTCTACGTCGGTGATCGTGTTATCGGTGCTGCACATGGCTATCACGGGTATCTGAGCTATCTTCGCCTCTATAACCGCCTGCCTATCATACCTCGGATCCGATACTAGGATCAGCTCGGGCTCGATATATGTCTCGAGGATTGGGTTTGTGAGCGACCCCGGCTCAAACCTCTCGGTTATCGATATGCATCCAGTTAGCTCGCAGAACTTTTGGACGGGCTTCGTCCCATAGATGTGGGTTGAGATCACCGCGACCTTCTCCGGCGGATAGTATGAGATGAACTTGGCCGCTATATTCAATCTCTCGATCGTCTTGTTTATGTCTATGAGGTAGACTCCATCGGGTCTCTGCTTGAAGATGAATGGCTCCATATGCTTGACCTTAATCCTAGATCCTATGTGTAGTCCATGTCTGACGAGAATCTCCTGAATATCCGCCTGCACATCTTTCTCCTCGCTCATATCCTAAGCACCGCCATCCTATCTCTTCCAATAATCTCCCCTATCCTTAGAAGCTCGTTCGCCTTCGCGACCCTCTCCCCTCCAACGACTCCAGCCTTCAAGAGCTTTCCGCCCCAAGCGACCGCTAGCTGGCTTAGGGTCCCCTCCGGCGGCTCCCCAGATCTATGGGATACGGTTGGAACTATTCCCTTCTCATGGGCTATCCTCATGGTCTTCATGGCCGTCGTTAAGAGCCCGACTTGATTAGGCTTGATTATCACAGCTCTAACAGCATTCCTCTCCGCCGCCTCCCTCAGTATTTCAGGCCTAGTGACTATTAGATCGTCTCCACATATCAAGGTCTTCGATCCAATCTGCTTTGAGAGCTCGACGAATCCATCCATATCATTTTCATCGAGCGGATCCTCGACATAGAATAGGTTAAACCTATCAGTCCACTCAGCGACTCTATTCATGTGATCCTCCCTACTAAGCTCTATCCCCTCGGTTGGGTAGACGTATTTTCCTCTCTTCGGATCCCATAGGCTTGAGGCGGCTATATCGACTCCAACCCTTATCTCGAATCCAAGCTCATCGGATACCTCGTCCGCCGCCTGCTTCAAGATCTCTAATCCCTTCTCGGTGTTGATCGGCGGCGCATAGGCTCCCTCATCGCCTCTACCGAGGGTGAACCCTCCAAGGTATTTGTCTAATAGTTCTCCAGCCCTTCGATGGACCATAAAGTTCGCCTTAACGGCTGAATAGACATCTCTCGCCCCTATCGGGCTAACTAAGAGCTCTTGCCAATCGGGAGCACCCTTCCCAGCATGTTTTCCGCCGCCGATGACGTTTCCAAGCGGATATGGTAGCCTGAGTTCATCGACGGTTCTAAGATGTTCGAATAGGGGTTTTCCCAAAGCCTTGGCCGCGGCTAGGGCTGTTGCGAGCGAGGTGGCGAAGGCGGCGTTTCCGCCGAGCCTCCTAAAGTCCTCGGTTCCGTCGAATTCCCTCAACAGATCGTCGACGGCCCCTTGATCCGATGCATCGAGTCCGATGAGCTTCTTGGACAGCTCATTATTTATCAGCCTAATGGATTCATCCACCCCTCCAGCTGGATAGTATGCTACCTCCTTCCCTCCCTTACTCTTCCCAGCTGGGGCCGCGGCTCTCCCATATCCTTCTCCAGCCCATACCTCTACCTCGACCGTCTCCTCTCCCCTGCTGTTGTAGACTTTACGCGCCTTAATCCTCTTGATCTCGACGGCCATCGCTCACTCACCTCCCAAGATACTTCTTATGCTGGCTGAATAGGGTGTGGAGCCTTATCACCTCGTCGAAGTATTCGTAGTGGCTTAGGAACATCCTCCTACAACAGTATCTCTTTATCCCTAGGTCGTCTAAGACCTTTCCAGGATCTTCTCCAGCCTCAACCCTCCGCTCATACTCCTCCCACTTATCCGCTATCAAGGCTCCGCATGTGAAGCATCTGATCGGGAACATCATACCTGTTTCCAAGCCAAAGACGGGAGATGACTGTATTTTAAGGTATCCCGTCGCGCTAAGGCGTTAAAGGTCGAAGTGGATGACTTAGATTTATAGGATCACGAGATCGCGGAGTCTTTCAGCAAAGGCATTCTATCTAATTATCTCCCATCTAGGCTGATACTTCTCAAGCTGCTTCCTGGTGTATTCGTCCATTGGATGCTCTCGCTCAGGTATCCTAAGTTCCTTCTTAACCCCGAAGACTGCGGTCGAGAAGTATCTATATCCATTGTCGTTTATCATCGTGACTATGTTCTTTAGCTCCGGATGCTTTCTAGCGAGCTTTATCGCCATAACGACGTTTGCTCCAGATGATATTCCGCAGAAGATTCCCTCCTCCCTGATTAACCTCTTCGTCATTTCTATCGCCTCCTCGGATGAGACTAGGATCACGCCATCTAGGATGCTTAGATCTAGATTTCTTGGGACGAATCCATCGCCTATGCCCTCGATCCTATGAGATCCCCATCTACCCTCGGCTAGTAGGGGTGCTTCGGTTGGCTCTCCCGCATAGATCTTGATCCTCTTTCTCTTCTTCTTCAAGTATCTCCCAACCCCGCTCACGGTTCCACCCGTCCCCTGAGTCGCCACGAAAGCATCTATCCTCCCCTTCGTCTGCTTCCAGATCTCAGGCGCGGTCGTCTTGTAGTGGGCTGCGACGTTGTCTGGATTCTCGTATTGGTTTGGGAACCAATATTTTCCAGGATTCTCCCTTATTATCTCCTTGGCCTTCTCCATGCTTAGATCGACATCGCTCTCCCCTCCAGGGGTGAAGATTATGTTTCCTCCAAGCGCTCTGATGAGCTTCTTCCGCTCCTCGCTCATCCCATCGGGCATGACTATCGTGACCCTATAGCCTAGGAGGGTTCCTATGAAGGTGCATGAGATCCCGGCGTTCCCGGTTGAGACCTCTATTATCTCCATCCCAGGCTTTAGGTCTCCTCGCTTGATGGCGTTTAGGATCATCTCACGATAGGTTCTATCCTTTAGGCTTCCGGTTGGGTTATAGAACTCGAGCTTTCCCCAGATATTCGCCTTCACCCCCTCCTCCTTCGGGATCCTGTTCAGCTTTACCATGGGCGTGTTCCCGATCGTGTCTAAGATCGACTTAACCGCTGGGGGTATGGGAATCCTCACCAACTTCCCACCTTTAACCCAAGACCGTGATCTCCATCCAGCAAATAAGTCTTATCCAGATTTCACCTATATGACTTCTGCTTAAATCTTCGGGCAGAATATCGATTAGGCTTCTTAGGCTCGGCCTGTCTAGGATCTCCGGCCAACAACACCCTATTATACTCCTTTATCCGCTGCTTCACCCCCTCACTCTTAGAGGCCAAGGCTCTCGCTATAGCGAATGAGACCGCGTCGGCGATAGCTACGACCCCGCCTCCCCTAACCTTTACGTCGAAGTCATGGCTCTTCCAGAACTTCTCGTTAAAGTAGAGTGGGGTTAGGATCTTCGCCCTAACAAGCTCGTTTCCAAAGTATTCGAGAGGCTGATTATTGATGAATATCCTTCCAGTCCCCGGCCTAACCACGAGCCTAGCCACGGCGGTCTTCCTCTTCCCAACGAATGGGCCTAAGACCTTCGTCAACTCAGCCACCTACTCCGATCAATTCACAACTTAGCCATATTTTATACCTTCAAGATTCTTAAGAGCTTGCTTCCTTAAGTATGGTCTTCAGCTCTTAGCCCCATACCTTCCGCCCGAGATGAGGTTACTGAGCTCGGCTATCGTCATATATCTTATGAGCTTCCCAGACCTGCTCCTCGCCTCCGTTAACGCCGCCTCGGGGAAGCTTAGCTTCTCGACCTTCTCGTACTCCTTTGGAACTCCAGCGTAGACCTTAAGCCTCCTTAGAGCCTCCCTACCCTTAGGCTTCTTCCTAGGAAGCATCCTCGCGATCGTGTACCAGACTAGTCTATCGGGTTTTCTCGGATACCAGACATTTATCTTCTTGTGGGATGAGAACTGCCTCCTCGCCAAAAGCCTCTGATACCTCTCTAGGATCGCCTTCTTCTTCCCAGTTATTATCGCCTTCTCGGCGTTCACCACGATCACATTCATCCCCATGAGGAGCATCTTAGCTATCCTAGACGCCATCCTCCCAAGCCTCTGATTAGATGCATCCACGACGACCGTTCTCTTCGTCTCCGCTACGCTCATCTCTAGAACCTCGGCATGGCCTGACTATATAAGCTTGCTTCAAGCATACCCCACCAAGGCGTAATGTAGATATCCATCATGGTAAGTGACGGTCACAAACCTGAAGACCAGAGACGAAAGAGAAGTCCTGAAAAGGCTAATAAAGGCTTTGAGGTAATTAGAGCCTGCTGGGGTCTAGGGCAGAGTGAAAGCCGCATAATGCCTCGTCTTTGACTATATTTGCCCCGGCGGGCTCTCAGAGCCCGAATCCGGGGACTCTTAGGCTTTTGGCGAGGCTGTGTGGTCGCTAGCCTGCCTAGACCCCCTTTCCTCCTTTTCCCCGTGTTAAGCCTTTTTAGTCAGCATCTTTCACAATCGCTTAATTCGAGCCTAAGCCCCCAATATCTCAACGATTATACTCAACAACAGTTTTCTTACAGCTCTGAGACCATTCCCGGGATCCTTGGGAATGGTTGGACTTCGGCCACATGCCTCACTCCGCAGACATATGCTATGAATCTCTCAACCCCGAGCCCCGCTCCGGCTGAGGGCTTGAGTAGTCCGCGTTTAGCGAGGTTTAAGATGAACTCATAGTCCTCTCTCCTCAACCCATCTCTCTCGATCTTTCTAAGCATCTTCTCATACTTGTATTCCCTCTCTCCCCCCGAGATCACCTCGCCATAGCCCTCCGGTAGGATTAGGTCGAAGTTCCTCCACTCCCCAGCCTCCTCATCCTCATAGTCATAGAATTCTCTCGGGATATCCGTGACCCATGCTGGATTCCTTAGATCTCTTGAAAGCTTTAGCTCCCAATCA
>Ga0190286_1000818_pt1 | contig 12129 bp, 14 predicted proteins | sample 48691834_MG_FD_183241 | JGI IMG/M metagenome (GOLD analysis project Ga0190286, IMG submission 183241) | Hydrothermal vent microbial mat bacterial communities from Southern Trench, Guaymas Basin, Mexico - 4869-18-3-4_MG | ecosystem: Environmental > Aquatic > Marine > Hydrothermal vents >... | reverse complement strand
GTAAGATTAAGAAGATAAGCTATATATTAACTCCTAAGGGTTTTAAAGAAAAAGTTCGTTTAACCTACTATTTCTTAAAACGAGCTGAGGCGGAGTATAATTACTTGAAACAGGAATGGGAGAGATTAAGAGCAGAGCAAAAGAAAGTATATACTTTCTGAAAAGCAAAGCTAAAAATACTTAGAGAAAGTATGATTGGCACATCTCAGGGGAAAACCATTTTTAACAGGGGAAGGGGTAAATTGGTGAGAGTATAGGGATGAAATATTGTCTAATGTGTGTATATTTGGTGGATTTTTCCTCAAAATAAAAAGATATTGACGATAATGTATATCATTTTGTATAATTATTGTATAAAATGATATTTACAGGATGGTAGATTTTAAAAAAATACTGGAATACGATAGGTTAGCGCTCAAAGCGATAGAAAAATATTCGAAGAGGAGATTTTTGTTTTTTCATCTTCAAAAAGAAAAAGGCAAGCATTTTATAGGTATTACCGGACCAAGAGGAGCTGGGAAAACTGTTCTTCTAAGACAAATAAGAAAAGAATACAAAAACTCCCTTTATATTTCTCTTGACGCAATAAAAGAAGACTTATTCGAAGTTGCTAAAAAAGCCAAAGAGGATTTTAAAATAAATTTATTACTTTTAGATGAGGTGCATTTTTATCCTGAATTTGAGGGAACTTTAAAGAAAATTTATGATTATTTAGATTTAAGAATTATTTTTACAAGTTCGGTAGCTTTTATTCTTTCGCAAACTCAATATGATCTTTCAAGACGAGTTTTATTAAAGAAACTTTATCCTTTCTCTTTCAGAGAATATTTATTTTTTAAATATAATGTGAATTTTCCTAAACTTAGTTTGGAAGATATTTTAAATAAAAATTTTGATAGAGAAATATTTTCTTATAGTGAGAAATTTTATGATTATTTGCGAGGAGGAATTTATCCTTTTTCATTAGAGGAACCATTGGTTTTGGATATACTTAGAAATGTTTGTTCTAAGGTTATTTATAAAGATATTCCCTATATTTTTGATTTAAAAGTAAAAGAATTAGAAATTATAGAGAAAATGCTTTCTTTTATTGGAAAATCAGAAACAGAAGGAATAAATTATTCTTCCATTGCACGTAATTGTGGAATAACTCGCTATAAAGCCGAGCAATATGTGAATTTATTAGAAAAAGCATTTATTTTACATCAGGTATTCCCTAAAGGAACAAATGTATTAAAGGAACCTAAAATATTAATGAGTCTCCCTTATAGATTATTGTATACTGAGTTCAAAGAAAATTTAGGTGCTTTAAGGGAAGATTTCTTTGTAGAGATGATGAGGATGGCAGATGAAAAAATATATTATTTAAAATCAACAAGAGGAGAGAAAACGCCTGATTTTGTAGTATCTTATAAAGGGGAAAAATTAGTGATTGAGATTGGAGGGAAAGGTAAAGGTAGAACTCAGTTTAAAGGTTTTAAGGCAGATAGAAAACTAATTTTTACTGATTCTGATAGAATGGATGGTTTATATCGGCCTCTTTTTATTTTGGGTTTTTTAAGTTAACATTTTTAATTAATATGCTTATCCCTTTTTTAGTTTGATTGTGGTGTATCACAGATGAATTTAATGAGGTGAAGGATAAGAAGGATAGTTTTATATTAGAAATTGGAGAGTGAACCTGTAAGATTTATGATAGCAGAAAAAGTTCGTTTAACCTACTATTTCTTAAAACGAGCTGAGGCGGAGTATAATTACTTGAAACAGGAATGGGAGAGATTAAGAGCAGAGAAAACCTTTCCACCAGAGGTGGATCCTTCGGAATAGCCCTAAAAGAGATTATGAATAAAAAAGAAATTCCTAAAAAATTTAAAAGCTTAATCCAGAAAGCATCAAATATATTTAAAGGATCAGAATTAAAAGGGAACAAAAAAGATTTCATTCAGTGCTCATTGGCTTAAAAGAAAACTTATTAAAGAATTGAAATAAAGTGTATCTGATAATTGATTTAGAGGCTACCTGCTGGCAGTATCCAAAAGAGGAAAAGGAGATTATAGAAATTGGAGCAGTTTTGATAGATAGAAATTATAAAATTTTGGGAGAATATCAAAGTTTTGTAAGGCCGGTAAAGAATCCTATTCTGTCCAAGTTTTGTAAGGATTTAACCTCTATCACTCAGGAAGAGGTTGATAACGCAGAGATTTTTCCTGTAGTATTTGAAAAATTCATCAATTGGGTAATTCAAACAGCTAAATGCAAAATTGAGGATATTACTCTTTGTTCCTGGGGTTATTATGATAAAAAACAGCTAATGAAAGATTGCCAGTTCCATAATATTAAATATCCTTTTATAACCCATAGAAGCATAAAGCATGAATTTGCTAAAAAGAGGAGAACAAAGCCTGTAGGGTTAAAGAAGGCACTTGAAATTTGTGGAATTAAATTTGAAGGAACTCATCATCGTGCTTTAGACGATGCTAAGAATATTGCAAAGATATTTATTAAAGAAAAATGGAAATAAACCCCGTAGAAGAACTTTATTTTCTAACGGGGTAAAAATCAATCCCGGAATCAATTTCTACCAATTAGAGTATTGTTTAAAAGATTCATTAAACCCTCGTTTAATAAAGAATACCCAAATATGTAGTTTAGTAAAAGAGCTTACCAGCAGATTTTATCCTTCTTATAAAGATAAGTTAGAGAAAAGATGGGAAGATTTCTACCTTCCTTCAAAAAGAAGTGGCAAAGTAGTAGCCCTTCCTTTTAAGATTATAAAGTATAAGAGAGATTATTTTTGTTATTTTTTTAGCCTGGGAAGTTTAAGGATAAGTAAAGGAAAAGAGGTTGCAGAAAAAATCTATAAGAAGATTTTTCAGGAGGCTTTAAGATTTACCCGGTTAATAGAAAGAAAAGGTGCAGAGATTTTAAAAAAGATAATTCCTTATGATTTACGCACAGGAAGAATTAAAGGTAAATATATATTTGATAAGGTTTTGTCTTTGAGAGAGAAAGAAAAAATAGAAAGAGATTATAACACTCTTTTAAAGAAGAATATCAAACTAAAGGGATGCAGTCTAAATGAATATCTTGAGGTAGCAAGCATCTGTTATAAGGCTGCATATGGTAAGAAAGTGGCAGGATTTAGTCCTCTCCAGATGTATAAAAAATTTGCTGATGGCAGGGATGGAGGTATGCTTGGTATTAAAAATTGGGCGAGCAAAAAAGAATTCTTAGACTGGTATAAAAACGGAAGAGAGCTTGGTTCACATCCTTTTGAGATTGTCTTTAGCTGGCACAGGCACGGCATCTATTTATATCCGCCTTCTTCCTATAATAATTGGAGATATGGTTTAAGGGTAATCAATTACGCTTATGCCCAGGATTTTATTAAGATGGTTAAAGCATTAATTGAAAGAAGAATTCCTTTTGTTGCTTATGACTTAGAGAAAGTTTTAGATTACTTAAGAGGTGAAACTTATTTTACCGTAAATACCTATTCTGATAATTTTTTCTTTTACATTCCCTCTGCTGAGTATAAGAAAAAATACTTTAAGTATATAGAATGGGATAATCTGAAAATTCTAAAGCCTGTTTCCACCCCAGGGGTGGAAACAGGGAAGTCCTAAGCTTTAGAGAATTCCTATCTGTGGCAATATTATATTGACAAAACCAGCAAAAAATCTATAATTATAGAACAATTTTGTCAAAAATCGTTCTATATTGATTAAGTTATGAAACAGATTCTACGGGAAATTATCAAACAATGGTGGGAAAGAAAACCTCCTCAGCTTATTTCGGTGTAGACTTGCTTAACCAATCACACCCGCCGGGTGTGCAAAGAAGGTATAGGAAGTAAGATTTAAGGAGTTTTTAATTGACAGAGTGAATTTTTTGCACTAAAATCAGTATAGTGAACAAAAAAGTATTTTTTTGTTCAGTTAAATATTATGATTAAGAATATTGTTTTACAGCATAAATTAGAACAGGAAAAAATCCTTTCCCAGGATTACATTTTAAGAGAAAAACTTGATTTTGCTAAAAAGTATTTAGATAGTGATTTAATAAAGGTAATTACAGGAGTAAGAAGAGCAGGCAAATCTATCTTTTCTTTTCTTCTTTTAAAGGATAAAAATTTTGCCTATTTAAATTTTGATGACGACCAGCTTTTAAAGATAAAAAATTATGATGAGATTGTAAAGGCAATTTTTGAGGTTTATTCTGAAAGTAAATATATTTTATTTGATGAGATTCAAAATTTAGAAAAATGGGAAATTTTTGTCAACAAACTTCAAAGAAGAGGCTATAATCTGATTCTGACAGGTTCCAATGCAAAACTTTTAAGTAAAGAATTAGGAACAGTTTTAACAGGCAGATATATCCCTATAGAGATTTTTCCTTTCAGTTTCAGAGAATTTCTGGTAGCAAAAAATTTTAAGGTGAAAAAAGAATATTTAAAAATACCTGAAGTCAAAGGTAAAATTTTAGGTTATTTAGATGAATATCTTAAAAAAGGTGGTTTTCCAGAAGTAGTTTTAAAGAATTTGCCTGCAGAAACTTATTTAGAGACACTTTTTGATGCTATCTTATTTAAAGATGTAGTAAAAAGATACAGAGTAAGATTTTCTCAAGAAATTTATGATTTGGCAGTTTATTTAATAAGTAATTTTTGTTCTGAGTTCAGTTTTAATAAGTTAAAAAATATTTTAAAATTCAGAAGCACAAACACACTTCAGAAATATTTAAAATATCTTGAAGAAGCTTATCTCTTTTTCCCACTGGATAGGTTTTCTTTTAAAGTAAAAGAGCAGATTAAGTCTCCCAGAAAGATTTATCTTGTTAATAATGGTTTTATTCTGGCAAAAGCATTCAGGTTTTCTCAAAATACAGGAAGACTAATGGAAAATCTGGTTTTTGTTGAAACTTTAAGAAGGGGTTATAGATTAAATAGAGATGTTTTTTATTATCAAACAAGAAATAAAAAAGAAGTTGATTTTGTTTTAAAAAAAGCAGAGATTGAAGAATTAATGCAGACTTGTTATGAAATAAGTAATTTTGAAGTTAGGAAAAGAGAAATAAAATCTTTATTTGAGGCAAGTGAAGAATTGAAGTGCAATAATCTATCAATTATTACCTGGGATTACGAAGCAGAAGATGAATTTAAAGGTAAAAAAATAAAATTCATCCCTTTATGGAGGTGGCTGCTGGAAGGAAAGGAGTTGTGAAAAGATGGTGGGTAGAAAACCGAAGAACCTCTTACACCGCGTAGGTGTAGTCAAATGTAAAGAGCTGACTCCGAAAGTCAATAGCCATTAAGATGGTAAGAAATATTAATGAAGTTCAAGAAATATTAAAAGAGTATTTCAAAATGCATCCCGAAGTTGAGGTTGCTTATGTATTTGGCTCTTTAGCCCGGGGAAGGATGAACCCCTTAAGTGATATTGATATTGCCTTACTTATAGACAGAGATAGAATTAAAGAAAAGATTTACCCTTATGGATATAAGTCAGAAATATTAGCAGATTTAGTTCAGCTGTTAAAAACAAATAATGTCGATTTGGTAATTCTTGATGAAGCAAATCCTCTCTTAAGGCACCGTATTTTATATTTCGGAAAAATTATCTATAGTCAAGACGAAAGAAAACGCATTAAGTTTCAGATAGATACAATTAATAGATATAACGATTATAAATATCTGCTTAAATCGCGTTAGCGGACTACCTTCTTTAATGGAGCAAAAAAAGGGGAGGGGAAAATGATTGATAAGGAAGTAATTGAAAAGAAGTTTCAGGAATTAAGTATCTACTTGAAAGAATTAGAGAAAAACAGAGATATTCCCTGGAAAGATTTTTCCTCATCCTTAGGCAAGCAGTGGTTAATTTGTCACGGATTGCAACTATCAATTCAAATTATTTTTGATGTGGGTAATCATATTTTAGCCTCTATAGGAGAAAATCAAATTGAAGATTATGTAGATATTATTGATAAGTTAGGGGAGAGGGAAATAATTCCTTCTGAATTTGCTAAAACCATTCGTGGTATGGCAGGATTAAGAAATATTCTTGTGCATGAATACGTTGATTTAGACTTAAAAAAATATACGAGATTTTACAAAACCGGCTGGGCGACTTTTATGATTTTATGGGGTATGTCAATAGATTTATTGGTAAAGGATAAGCTGAACGAAGAAGGCAAAGAGGGCCGTAGAAGGCAAACCTTCTGAGACTCTTGGAAAGTGAAGGGCTATCTCTTCAATGCAGGAGAACATTTAGAGCGGAAGCGAGATCTCCTTTTGGAAGTTTTGTCTCCAAATATCCATTAAGGCAAATATCCATTAAGGAAAGAGAAATCACCTCTTCATTAAAGCCAGTAAAGAACTTAATAGTGACAACTTATTAAAATAACCTGGGATTACGAAGCAGAAGATAAATTTAAAGGTAAAAAAATAAAATTCATTCCTTTATGGAAATGGCTGCTGAAAGGGGAGTGTAAGAAGAAATTAGGAAGGTAGGGAATAGAAGATTGAGAAACCATCTGCCTCAGGGAGGCGAAGAAGATAAGGTTATGATAATCGTAATAATTTGGGACAAAAATTACTTGTAGAGGTAAAATTATGAAGGTATAATAAATTGAAACTGCAAACTTTTATAAAAAATATGTGGTTATGAATGTAGAAATACTTAAAAAAGTGATTATTTCTCAAAAAGAAGAGATAGAGGAGAAATTTAAAAAGAGCAAAATTATAGAGCGAGAACCAGAAAAGAATAGATTAAAAAAATTTCTTTTCCACCCTAATATTCTGGCAATCTTAGGTGTAAGAAGATGTGGCAAGTCTATCTTTTCTTGGCAGATTTTTTCTTCTTTATCAGATAAAGCTTTTGCCTATATTAATTTTGACGATGAAAGATTAGCAGATATAAAAACAGAAGATTTAGATAAAATTTTACAGGCATTCTATGAGCTTTATGGAAAAATAGAAAGAATGATTTTAGATGAGCCCCAGAATGTTGAAAAATGGGAGTTATTTGTAAATAGATTAAGAAGAACTAAAAGCCTGATAATTACAGGGAGTAATTCTAAATTACTTTCTGGAGAACTTTCTACACATCTAACAGGAAGATACATTGATTTTAATCTATTTCCTTTTAGTTTCCGAGAGTTTTTAGATTATAAAGGATTTAAAATTGAAAAAGATACTTTTTATTCTGTTTCTGAGATAGCCCAGATAAAAAGTTTTTTAGAAGAGTATATAAAAATTGGAGGTTTTCCTGAAGTTTATATATTAGGTAGAGAAATACTTTCTCGAATTTATGCCGATATAATTGAAAAAGATATTTTAAAAAGATATAAAATTAAAAGAAAAGAAACTTTTAAAAGAGTTGCCAGATACCTGATTTCAAACATTTCTTCTGAATTTACGATGAGAAAACTTTCTCATATATTTGAGATAAAAGATGTGCATACTTTAAAGAATTGGTTGGGGGCTTTAGAAGATTCCTATTTACTCTTTGTTCTCGAAAGATACTCCCCAAAACTGAAACAGCAGGAAATTGCTCCCAAAAAGATTTATTGTATTGATACAGCAATGGCAGATGTTATTTCTTTTAAAATTTCTGAAAATATAGGAAAACTTATGGAGAATCTGGTAGCTGTAGAGCTTTTAAGAAGAAAGAGTTACTGGCAAAATAATTGGGAAATTTACTATTACAAAGACCATCAGCAAAGGGAGATAGATTTTTTGATAAAGGAAGGTTCTGAAATTAAAAATTTAATTCAAGTTAGTTTTATAAATACAATAGAGGAGATGGAGAAAAAAGAAATAGATTTTTTAAAAAAAGCAAGCTCTTTATTAAAATGTAAAAATTTGTCAATAATTACCTGGGATTATGAAGAAGAATTGAATATTAACAAGATAAAAATAAAATTCATTCCTTTGTGGAAATGGCTACTGCGGACAGTAGATAGTAGGCAGTAGACAGGAGGTAGTAGGTAGGAAAGAGGCAGAAATGGCAGAAAGAATTCCAGTTTTGCGCAAAAGTGGAAAAGATAGGGGAAGCAGGAATATTTAGGGCTGATTAGATGTTAGATGTTGGATGTTGGATGTTAGATGTTAGATGTTAGAATTATGTATCAAAAATATAATTTTGAAAATTTAGAAGTATATAAGTTAGCCAATAATCTAGTTAAGGAGATTTACAACCTTTCTAAGAAATTTCCTAAATCAGAAGATTTTGTTTTATCAACCCAAATCATCAAACGTCAATCATCCAACCTCAAACATCAAACCTCCAACTTCCAACCTCCAACTGTTCTTGTTACTGGTGGAGCAGGGTATTATCTGATAAGTAGATGAATGCCAAATGTGAAGACACAACTCCAGGAGTTGAAATAACTGTTTTAATAAAGGGACAAAATTGTCTCCTTAGTGAAATGAAGAGATAAATGGCTTAAATACCATTAAAAGAATATAAAATAAAGTAGAAAAACAAAATAAAGAAGTTTTTATTGACAAGAGGTAGGTTTTCAGAGATGAAGAAAAACATAGAAAACTGCTTAATGAGATTTAATCTATCCTCAAGATAAAACAGAGATTATCGCTGTAGATAGTAACTGGAGTGATAGAACTAAAAGAGATAGCCAGAGTATATGAGAGTAAATTGTAGTTGACGGATTTTATCAAAAATAGTAAACTATACTTTACATATAAGGAATCTTATGATAGAGAAATTTATAGAAATTCAGTTGTCACTTATTAAGGAGGTAGAAAAATTCTTTTATAGAAGATACCTTTTTGAAAAAATAAATTGGGGTAATCGTCTTATAGGGATTGTAGGAGCAAGGGGAGTAGGTAAAACTACTTTACTTTTACAGTATTATCTGCATAATTTTAGAACTCCTCAGGATTGTCTATACCTTTCCGCAGATAATATAAACGTGATAAATAGAGGATTATATAATATAGCCGAGGAGTTTTTCAAATTTGGAGGAAAAGGTCTTCTTATAGATGAAATCCACAAATATCCTGATTGGCAAATAGAATTAAAGAATATTTATGATTCATTTCCTAAAAAAAAGATAATATTTTCAGGGAGTTCAAGTATAGGTATTTTAAAAGGAAAAGGAGACCTTTCTCGTAGAGCAGTTTTTTATAATTTAAGGGGGCTTTCTTTCAGAGAATATTTAGTTTTGCGTCTAAAGAAGCAATTCAAGTCCATTAATTTTAAGGAACTGCCCAAAGAACATATAAAATTGGCAGATGAGGTCAGTTCACAACTTCCTGTTCTAAAATACTTTAGGGAATATCTAAAATATGGTTATTATCCCTTTTTTAAGGAAGGGATTGAATCCTTCTATAATAAATTAGGTAATGTAATAGAAAAAATATTCTACGAAGATATACCCTCGCTTTTTAATATTAAACACTTCACAATCTATAATTTAAAAAAACTTTTTTACTTAGTAGCCACCTCTCAACCTTTTATTCCTAACATTTCTAAGATAAGTTCACAGTTAGGAATTTCCAAGGAATACATTTATACTTATATTGAGGAACTTCAAAAAGCAGGTTTATTTATTTTACTCTATTCAAAAGCAAAAGGATTTAGTTTATTGCGTAAACCTCAAAAGATATATTTAGAAAACAGTAATCTTTTTTACCTTATTGAACAAGAGAAAGGTTTTAGTATAGAGAAGGGAAACATTAGAGAGACATTCTTTCTTAATCAGGTAGGAGTTTTGAAAAAACTATATTATTCTGATAAAGTAGATTTTGTAGATAGTAAAGGAATATCATTTGAAGTTGGAGGTAAAGAGAAAAAGTTTAAAGGCTCTCAAGATACTTTTTTAGCAGTAGATGATATAATTGTGGGATTTAAAAACAGGATTCCCTTATGGCTTTTTGGTTTTCTTTATTGAAGGAGGGTGCAGGAATAAATGTTGAGTTGTTCAAGATGAAGAGTGAATTATTTATTATACCCATTTTTAGTAGCATGTGGAGAAAAGGAAGATTATACTATAATAGATGAGGAAAATTTTAAAAGATTTTTATCTATATTGCCAGGAAAAAGGAGAAGGGATGAAAAAAAAGGCAGAAGCCTAAAACTATTTATCAAGAGATGATAGAAATACTTACAATATTTACCAAAGCTGTAAGAAAAGCGCAAGCAGAAAACAGAAAATTAGGTTTGCCCAATGTTTTTTGTGTTGGAGAAAGAGTTTTTTATCAGTTACCTGATGGAAGAATTGTCTTAAGAATTCCCAGGAATCTTTTGCATAACTCCAGTTTTATGAAAAAGTAGGATTTTGCTGGATAAAGTGATAATGATTAACAAAAACTATTCCAATATTCTTAAGAATTTGAGAATGTTTAAATCTCTTTCTGAAAGTTGTGTAAAAAAGATTGTTTTTTGTACAGGGATAAAATAGTTTTATATAAAGGAGAGAGCCTTGACAACCTTTTTATAATTTATATAATCTAAATTAGGATAATCTAAATTATGAAATTTATAAATAGAGAAAAGGAACTGGAAGCTTTAAGAGAAAAACTAAAAAGTAAAAAATTTGAATTATATATTATTTATGGAAGAAGACGTATAGGAAAAACCGCTCTTTCTTTAGAAAGTGTCCGTAATAAAAATTTCATTTACTACTTAGCCACAGAAGAAAATAATTTAAGAAAATTTAAAGCAGTAGCCTCAAAAAATTTCCCTCAGCTAAAATATGTTCAATCAGATTGGGAGGCTTTATTTAATTTCTTGAAAAATAAAATAATTATCATAGATGAGTTTCCTAATTTAATAAAAGAGAATCCCAAAATAGTCTCTCTTTTTCAAAGAATAGTTGATACTATATTAAAAGATTCCCACACAAAACTTATTCTTTTAGGTTCATCTATATCTTTAATGGAAAGTAAAGTCTTAAGTTATCAGGCTCCTTTATTTGGAAGAAAAACAGGGGAAATAAAACTAAAACCATTAAAAATTTTTCAGATAAAAGATTTCTTTCCCCAGGCCTCTAAGGAAGAACTGATAGAAATCTATGGATTCAGCGACGGTATCCCTTTTTATTTAGACAAAATAGAATATCCTTTCTGGAGGTGGCTGGATAAAGAAATAAAAAAAATAGATACATTTCTAAAAACAGAGATAGATTTTCTTATGAAATATGAGTTTAAAGATACAAGCACCTATAAAAAAATACTGGAGGCAATTGCTTTAGGAAATACTAAATTAGGAGAAATCAAAAATTATATAGGACTAAAAGGTGCTGATATTACTCCTTATCTGAAAAACTTAATAGAGACTGAATTTATAGAAAAAAGAATTCCTATATTAGGATCAACAAAGTCAAGAAAAGGAAGATATTATCTTAAAGATAACTTTTTAAGTTTCTGGTTCAGATTTATTTATCCCAATCTTACCTTTATTGAAGAGGGAATTTTTTCTGCTGGAGAGATAAAAAAAGAATACAATCAATATTTAGGGTATGTCTTTGAGAAAATATCTATGGAGTTTCTTATCGAGAAAAGAAAATACTTACCTTTTGAATTTATAAAAATCGGTAAACAATGGGGAAAAGAGAAAGGGACTTCTTATGAGATTGATATAGTTACAACAGGTAAAAATAAAATAGGTTTTTTTGAATGTAAATGGAAAGAATTAAAAAATAAAGAGGCGGAAAATATTTTGGTAAAGTTAAAAGAAAAGACAGAAGTTATAAAGAAAAATTTCAAAAAGAAGTTTTGGGGCCTGATAGCAAAAAGAATAGAGAATAAAGAAATATTAAGAAAAAAAGGATTTTTAGTATATGACCTTGAGGATTTTGAATTTTAAACTTCTCCAGAGTCTTCTTGTATGTAAGTTTACAGATCAAGCAATACTTGTTTTGTCAACTTACAATTGCTATTAAAGCCAAAAACAGAAAGAAAGCGAAACCTGTTATTGGAAGATTGCTACAATAAAACTGGTGCACTGGTGCTCTTGTCACTGGTGCACCAAAAATGTGTAGACTTGCTTAACTAATCACACCCGCCAGGTATGTAAGGGTGTAGATAAACTATGCCATTCTTTACTATATTGACAGATTTATTGTGTAGTAATAGAATATTGTTCATCATATGAACACAATTTGTAG
>Ga0190286_1000816_pt1 | contig 12134 bp, 13 predicted proteins | sample 48691834_MG_FD_183241 | JGI IMG/M metagenome (GOLD analysis project Ga0190286, IMG submission 183241) | Hydrothermal vent microbial mat bacterial communities from Southern Trench, Guaymas Basin, Mexico - 4869-18-3-4_MG | ecosystem: Environmental > Aquatic > Marine > Hydrothermal vents >... | reverse complement strand
CAAAGGAAGGCAGTTTATGAGTGATGAATTTATAAGGCTTTTTAAAGAGCAAGGTGTTAAGATAAGCGTTGGTGATATGGGATTTAGAGATAACATCTACATAGAGAGATTTTGGAGGACATACAAATATGAATGTATCTATCTGAGGGAGATAAATACCTTAAAGGACCTAAGAGAGATTACAAAAGAATGGGTTAGCTATTACAATAGCGATAGGTTACATCAAAGTCTAGAATACAGAACCCCAAATGAGGTATATTATGGTACAGTTGGAAAGTAAGTTTAAAATTAATATCTTATGGTCTAAAATATGGGGTACACTTCAAGCAGGGATGGACAGAAGGTATTATTGCACTTGGCCTTAGGGAACAAAGAGAGTTATGAAGACTGGCTTTCGTTTTTAAGGGACATGGTAAAAAGAGAGGTTTAAGGACCCCTACAACAGTAACCACAGACGGTGCGCCTGGTTTGATAAAGGCAGTGGAGGCTGTTTTCCCAAAGAGTTTAAGGATAAGATGTTGGTACCATCGTATGCAGAACTTTTGTAGCAAGGTGCCAGAGGTGATCTGGCCAGAGATAAAAGCAGAGATTATGAGCATAAGGGATGCGGCTGGATATGAGCAGGGGAAACAGATGGCCTCTGAATTTATCGAGAAATACAAGAAGAATTGGGTATCAGGGAAGGATTTCAAAATAAACAAGATAAACAAGAATTGAAAGGGGTATGTTAATTATGTTCGGCTACCCTTTTTACAGGAAATTTGGGACTTGACCTGCACAAATAATGTTACAGGCTCATTTTTTTCCAATGCTTCTTTGGATTCATAAGTGTGTTCACATCGCTTCATTTCAAAAAGAATTATTAAGTCATTGTTCTTTATATCATTTAGTGCTGTAAATATTTCTTTAAAGTTGATATTTCCTTTACCAAGAGGCAAATGACTATCAGCAGTTCCATCATTGTCATGGAGATGAATAACATGAAGTTTATCTTTAAATGTCTTTACAAATTTAAATATATTTAGTTTAGATGTGTTTGCATGTCCAATATCTAAGGTTATACCAATAAATTCGTCAACTTCATTTATGACCTCAACTAAGGTTTCAACCTTCTCTCCAAATTGCAACATATTGGGCTTTTTAGGATCGTTTTCTACACACAACTTTACACCCCTATCATTAGCAAATTTTGCAATCTCTCTAAGCGATTTTATACAGTTTTCTTGTGCTTTAATCTTTGCAATTTCTGGGTAATAGTCTGGAATATAGCCAAGATGTATATTCACATAATCTCCCCCAATACTGCGTGTAAGTTCAATAATCTCTTTAACTTGCTTAACACAATTGATTCGCGTATGCGGATTGATGCTTGAAAGGTTAAAATCTCGATAAGGAGCATGATAGCCTAAGGTCATATCATATTCTCTCAGAATTTTATGAATTTCGTTAGAATTAAACGGATATATAAAGTTGTGGTCTCTTTTTATTTCCACATGATTTAACCCTATCTTATGAGCCCATTTTATAAATTCAAGCATTGTTTTTTCAAATCTAACTTCAAGCGAAGCCCCAATTCTATATCTCTTATATCTCTTCATTTTCTCACCTCTAAACTATAAACTACTTTTCCATTAACAATCGTTTTTGTTACTACTGGAATTTCATCTATCTTATCCACAATTATAAGATCTGCCCGTTTTCCAGGTTCAATAGACCCAACTTCATCATCCATTCCTATTGCCCTTGCAGGATTTAAAGAAACAAGATTCACAGCTTCGTTTAATGTCATCAATTTTTTTCTTTCAAGAATAAAGGGAGCATAAAGCATGGCTTCAGCGCTATAGTCTGAACAAAGCACATCAACTAAATTGTGCTTTATTGCTTCTATTGCACTTAAATTACCAGTTGATGATCTTCCTCTAACAACATTTGGAGCTCCCATTGAGATGATCATTCCAAGCTCTTTTGCCTTTTTTGCTGCTTCAAGTGTTACTGGAAATTCTGAGATTTTAATCCCCAATGAATGAAAGAACTCAACCTTCTTATCTGTATCATCATCGTGCGATGCAACTGGTATTCCTGTTTTGTGCGCTTTATCTAAAACCTTTCTCAAATTGCTCATTTTGTCATGCTCTCTTTTTCTATTTAGAATTCTTTCAATTTCTTCCTCCTTTAACCCATAGACCCTTTTGTGATAAGCTTTATAATCTTCAATATTTTTAAACTGTCCCTGCCCTGGTGTGTGATCCATAATGGATATGAGTTTAACACAAGGGTCATCAATAACTTGAAGAATATCAGAGATATCACTGCTTATCTCACACCTTGCATGAATCAAGTTATTTACAAGGAGCTTATTTCTTAATCTATTTAGTGTCTTTAATATTTCCTTTGACTTTGCTGGATGTCTTCCTTTTAGTTCATCTTCAAAATAAGCGATTGCGTGCAGTTTTGTAGTAATTCCACATGCTGCAGTCTTGCGATCCAGATTGATCAAGGCAAAATCTAGTGGAAAGTTTACAGATGGCCTTGGACTTATCTCTTTTTCAAGATCATCTCCGTGTATATCAATCAAACCTGGAAGCAAAAACTTTCCCTTTGCGTCAATAATATTATCACCTTCTATTTTGTCAGAGGTAATCTTTTCTATTTTTCCATTTTCTATCACCACGCTTCCATTTAATGTTCTATCTGGCATTACAATTTTTGCATTTGTGATTATAAGCATGCAATATCACCCCCTTCTAAAGGAGATTTTGGCATAGCTCTTTGTCGTATTCTCCAAAATAGGTAACATGGCCGTTTTTTAAGATTAACATCTTATCTGCAAGTTCATCTAAGATGTCAAATTCGTGAAAGATACCTATTATGGCTGTGGAATTTTCTTTTAACTTTTTCAGATAATTTTTAAGGATATCTTTAGAAGCCATGTCTAAATATGTTGTAGGTTCGTCTAAAATAAGCAGTTTAGGTTCTTTTATTATTGCTCTTATTATGTTTATCCTCTGTCTTTCTCCTCCACTTAAGGTAGAAATATATACATCATAGAGTTCTTCTTTTAACTTAAACATCTTTAAAAGTTTACGTGCTTTATCATAACTATTCTTTTCTTTTGTTATAGGCTCGCAAGCTGCTTCTATAACTTTTACTCTTGGATTTATAATAAAATGTTGCGACACATAGCCTATATTTTTCCTTAACCGAAGTATTTCTCTTTCTTTGGCATTTGAGATATCAATAGTATTATAAATTATTTTACCAGAAGAGGGCTTATATGTTCCGTAAAGACACTTTACAGTTGTGCTTTTTCCAGAACCGCTTTTGCCAAGAATAGCAAGGAATTCTCCTTCTAACACCTCAAAACTCACATCTTTTAAGACATCTATTTTTTTATTTAAAAGATGCAAAAAGAAAGACTTAGATAAGTTTTTTACCTCCAGCATGTAATTTACCCCATCACAATATTGAGCTTACAAGTCTTTGAGTATATTCGTGCTGAGGATCCTCTAAAATCTGATCTGTTAGACCTGCTTCAACAATTCTTCCATTTTTTAGAACAATAACCCTTTCAGCAAGCAGTTTTACTACTCTTAAATCATGAGAAACCAAAATTATTGCAATGTTCATCTCTCTTTGGATCTGTTTTATTAAATCCAAGATCTCTGCCTGCACTGTTACATCAAGGCTTGCTGTTGGTTCATCAAGCAAAAGAAGATCTGGATTGTTTGCTATTGCCTTTGCTATTTGAACCCTTTGTTGCATTCCTAAACTGAATGTAGAAGGATAGTCTTTTATTCTGTAATCATCGATCCTTACTTTATTTAAAAGATCTACTGACTTATCTTTTATTTTTGTAAAGTTTCTCCATCCATTATCTATTAGTTTTTCTGCAACATTTGCGCTAACGCTTATGTTATAATGCAAACCTTCTTTTGGACTTTGATATACCATACCCATATTTTTTACTTTTACATCTCTTTTTCTTTTTGAATCTAAACTAAAAAGATTTACACCTTTTAATCTTTCTTCTCCTTTATCTGGTTCAATGTCCATATAAATAATTCTAAGCAGTGTGCTCTTTCCTGACCCGCTTTCTCCTACTATCCCAAGAGTTTCTCCTAAATCTAAATCAAAGGAGATATTATCCAGTGCCAGTATAGCTCCACACTTTATACAACGATTGTCTTTAAATTCGTGTTTGCAGTTTTGATCACCAAAGATTTTTGATATTTTCTTAACTTCTAACAACATTTTCCCACCTCTCAACCTTAATTCCCTTCCTCATCTTTTCGCAAAAATTGGAATCTGAACAAACATAATACCTTTGTCCATCTTTTATGACCTCATCAAGATACACATTCTCTGAACCGCACAGCTCACATCTTTTACCACTCATATCCTCTGTCCTAAACTTGTAATCCTCAAATTCCAGTGGCTCAACTTTTGTGTATGGAGGAACTGCGTATATCCGTTTTTCCCTTCCAGCTCCAAATAAAAACAGACATTCAGCATAATTTAGTTTTGGTATATCCCATCTTGGTATTGGGGTGGGATCCATGAGATATCTGTTATTTACCATTACTGGATATCTTGTGCCTATGAGCACTTCACCATATCTTAACAAGTGCTCGTATAAGTAAAGATAAGCCTTTGAATAATCCATTTCAGCATGCATCTTTCTGGTTTTTGCTTCACTTTTTTCTACCCACCTGAGAGGTTCTGGAAATGGGCACTGGAGCACAAGAATCTGATGTTTTTTAAGCCTTTGTTCTGGAATTCTATGTCTTGTTTGGATCACAGTTGCATCAGTTGTATTATCTGTAATTTTTACACTTGGAGCAGTCTTTTTTATCAATCTCTTTATGTTTGTAGGGTTTAAGCTATCGTCTCTTCCCTGGTCTATTACTTTTATAATGTCATTTTTTTTAAGGATAGAAAGGGTAATTTGGAGTCCACCAGTTCCAAACCCTTTTGCAAGTGGCATCACTCTTGAACCAAAAGGGATTTGATGCCCTGGAATTGCAACTGCCTTTAAAATCTTTCTTCGAATCTCTTTTTTTGTGTCTTCATCAAGGTAAGCAAAGTTATATTTCATTTTTTTCTCCTTTAACTTTTTTAATCCTATCAAAGATTGAGGCAAAGAATATGTAGTGAGGAAGCTTTAAATGCTCAATAAATCCCATTGAATCCACTCCATCTATATGATAAAGGACAAATTCCTCGTCTGAGGCAGGAGTATCATCTTTTGCTTGCAGGCAAAGATCTAATGTGGCCATGGCTATAGCTTTTCTCTCATTAAATCCTAAAACCAAGCCATATCCAACTTTTAGTTTTTCATTTTCCTGCCAAATTACTTCACATTCAGTAGCCCTGACTTCTCCCACCTTAACAGTTTTTCCTGTTAATGGATGTTTTATTTTTAATGGCAAATATCCTTGTCTGAGCTCCAATATTGTGGGATGAACAGCACCATATCCCCTTAAAGAAGAGTAAGCCAACATAACCAAAGCCCCTTCTTCACCCATGGTCAAACACTGAAGTACACTACTTCTTGGTGGATTTGGAAATGTTATGGGCTCTTTTGTTATGTCATGCATACCTTTGTCATCTTTTTCTTCATCAATTACTAGATAATCTTTTATGAACTCTCTTACTTTTGGTAATTTCCCGTCAAATCTAGTTATTTTTGAGATTGTAGAAACTTCCTCTTTTATTGTTTCTTCTGGTTCATCAAAGTTTAGCAATCTTAGGGAGTAGTCTTTAGTGGCTCCGAGTATCTGACCTTCAGGGATATCTTTAAATGCACTGGAAATTCTTCTTACTACCCTCATCTCTTTGCAATCTACTGGTTCAGTGTATTCTATTCTTCTAAGGGTGTTTTTAAATGCCCTTAAGAGAAAACTTGCCTCAAGCAGGTCTCCTATTGATTGTTTGATTGCACCTGCAGCAAGGTCTTCTGAATATAGTCCTGATTCGCTCATAACCTTATCCACTGAAAAGATTAACTTTTTAATATGTTCCTCAGATACCTTTCTTACCTTTTCCTTTAGGAGTCTCTCGGCTTTTTCTATCTTTTCAGGGTCAACTTTAACCGCTACAAATCCCATATCTTCACCTCCACGCTTCTTGGAATCGCGATCATATTTTTAAGTTTATCTATAAAAAAGAGATCCACACCCATAGGAAAGTCGTTAATTTCCTTTATAGTCTCAAAAAAATCCTTGGATACTGTTAGACTTATATTTATAAAATCTTTTATACCTGGACCTTTTATCAATATTTTAGTTCCACTTCCTATTTCATCTATTTTTAAAAATATTGTTGCTCCATTTTCAGGAAATTCTAAATCTCCTCTTTTTACTTTCTTTAATGTGTTTTTGTCTGGCTCTTTTTGGAAAATTAAATAATCTGCCTTTTCTACATCTGTATATATTGCTTCTGTATATCTTCTAATAAACTCTACATCTTCTTTAGTATCTCCATAAAAAAACACATCTCTATTTAGTATGGAGATATACGGATAAGTAGTGTTTAGTTTGACTGTTTCTCCTGGATAGCTTATTGCATAGAGTAAATTTCTAAATTCTTCTGCACTAACAAAAGGATCCATAAAAGACCTCCTTAATCGATGATTTCGTATTCTACTTTTGTATTTGAAATCTTTGTCATCTCTTCTGTAATTTTTCTCATAAATTTATGTTTTATCTTTATTAGTTCATCAAACAACCACCTTTTTTCACTTTCACTCAAGAGTTCAAAAGATCCATCAATTATTGCTCCATAATATGCTTTGTCCTTGTTATCGCCAAAAACAAGCATATATCCTTCAAATTTATCAACACTAACTTTACATTCTGTTGCAAACACATCTCCCAAACAGAATTCAACACCTTTTATATCAAGGGCTTTAATTGGTAATAATATGTTTTCAAGTCGCACAACTGTAATATTGTGTTTTTTCTCTATTACTTTTCCAATTTTGATTATGTCTTCCTTATCACCTGTGCTTATAATCTCAAAACATTCTTCTCTTTTTAAGTACATTTAAATTCTCCTTATTCCATAACTTTACTTCTTAGATAGGCTGAAATCCTTTCAACCGCAAAGAGCAGAAAAAAAATTGCCACAAGAATAGCAAAGACTTTATCGTATTTAAATAACCTTAAATTTATTAGGAACTTAAACCCTAATCCACCTATCCCAAACATACCGAGAATTATGGCTATTCTGAGGTTGTGATCGAACATATACAAGATGTAGTTGATGTAAGCTGGCAAAACCTGAGGAATCACGCCATAGACTATCTTTTGAGAATAAGATGCTCCAACAATTTCAAGAGCTTCAAGAGGTTTTGGGTCAATTTCTTCTATTGCTTCGGCAAAAAATCTGCCAAGCATTCCTGTGCAATGGATTGCTATGGCAAATACTCCCTGCACAGCTCCAAGTCCAACAGCAGCTATAAGAAGCAGGCCCCAGATTATATCAGGTATAGTTCTCGCAATCATCACAAGAGTTCTTGCAATATAATAAAGAATGATGTGTGGTGTTAGGTTCTTTGCTGACAAGATCCCAAGGATGAAGGATATGATAATTGCTATAAATGTGCTTGAATAAGCTATAGCTACTGTTGTTAGAGTATCAGTAATGAGTTTTGGTATAAGAGTAAGGTCTGGAAATTCAAAAAGCTTAGCCATTTTTGGCAAATCAAGAAAATGTCGTGGCGATAAGCCAATCAACATTGAAGAGAGCAAAAAGAGTAAAAAAGAGAAGGTAATTATACTAAATTCCCTCTTACTGAATGTCTTATAATGCATTATTTGAAGTTCTTCTTACATATATATTCTTTTAATAGCCTTTTCTGTGAGTTCTGAAGCCTTTCCCTCAAAGACCATTTTACCTTTGTTTAATCCTATAATTCTATCCGCAAACTTCTTTGCATAATCTATTTGATGGAGGTTCATAATAACTACTAAATCTTTTTCTCTACATATTCTTACAAAATCATTAAGTATTTTTTCTCCAGTTCTAGGATCTAGGTTTGAGACTGGCTCATCTGCCAAAATTACTTCTGGCTCCTGTGTTAAAGCCCTTGCGATTCCCACCCTTTGTCGCTCGCCTCCAGATATTTTAGAAACCTTTTCGTTGATTTTGTCTAAGAGTCCTACTTTTTTAATATTCTCTAAGGCTATTTCAATATCTTTATCAGAAAATATTCCAAACAACGATGCAAATTTATTTGTATAGCCGAGTCTTCCAATAAGGACGTTTATTAAAACCGTAAGCCGAGGAATAAGGTTAAATTCCTGAAACACCATCCCAATCCTTTTCTTTTTTTCATTTTTTATTTCGCTATTCCCATTGAAGTAGATTTTGCCTTCATCAGGTTTATCAAGAGAGGCTATACACCTCATCAAAGTTGTTTTTCCAACCCCACTAGGACCTATCACTGCGACTATTTCACCCTTATAGACTTCAAAAGAGATGTTGTCTAAAACCGTGTGTTGAGGATAACTTTTTCTTATGTTTTCAACCTTTACAACAGCCATAACCTCCCTCCTTTAAAGATTAATTAAAGATTAAAGAATACTTAACCTTTTTGCTGCCTTTTCTATCTCTATGTAATCTTTATGTTTTGCTGGAACAAATTTCACTACATTTCCATAACTCATGGCATATTTAGATGGCATAGAGTAAAATGCTTCTTTAATTCTTTTTTTTAGGTCTTGAGGAAGATCATCTCTATACACCCATGGGGAAACAGGCAGTGGTTTAGACTTCCAGATAATTATATTTTCATTGGCTGATATTTTCCCTTTTTTTAATAACCTGTTGTACGTCACATCTGCATCAGCTCCAGCATCAACCTGATTGTTTTTTATTGCAAATTCCACAGCATCATGCCCTCCAGAGAATACAATTTTTTTAAAGTCTTTATCTGGATTAATCCCTACCTCAAGGAGAGCAGCTTTTGGAATAAGGTATCCTGAAGTGGACTTAGGATCCACGAAGGCAAAAGTTATTTCTTTGGCGTGACTTTTAAGAGATGTTAAATTTCTGATCCCCCTTTTGTACAATTCATTACTTACGACGATTACACTGTGATAAGTAGTTGTATGGGTATCAGCTCTTACTCCTGCAGCAAATGGAACAATTGCTGAGTCTCTTGCATGGGCTGAAACATAGGAGAATGGTCCAAGCAAAGCTACATCTACTTTCTTGTTTATAAGGGCTTCTATAACAGCGGTATAATCACCCACCACATACGGTTTGACCGTATAGCCTGTTTTTTTCTCTATATATGAAAACATGGGCTTTAATTTTTCCATCATTTTTAGCTGATCTTCTACTGGGATGGTTGCAATCTTTATGACATTCTTTTTACCGTGACTTCCAAACTTCCAGAAACTCCAGCCCATTACTTTACTGCTGGTAAAAAAGAGTCCTGCGAAAATACCTGCTGAGATTTTTAAAAACTCTCTTCTGCTTCTTTTCATCTTATACTCCCTCCCACTCTCGATGCTTTATTTACTGTTGTATAACAAGCAAATTTACTAATATTCTCAAATCAAATTTATTCCAATTTTGTTAAGAATTTATTAAGAAAAATTATAAATTCTGTTAAATTAGAAACTGTAATTTACATGCAGGAGCCAGCTGCTACCTTTGTAATTAACAGCCTCCGGCATACCAGAAAGCTCAGAATGGACGTATTCAAGGCCAAACCAAAGTGCCGGATTCCAGTTATACTTTACGTTTGCACGCACTGTAGTCTCCATGAGAGACTCACCCCGGGTATTCCTGCCCACAATAAAAGCCCAACTATTGTCTCCATTCTCTACTTCGGCCAATCCTAAGGTGGCGGCAAAGGCGAATTTATCTATGGTGACTCTGGTGCTGAACATAGCCCCCCAGGTATCGTCTTTTCTGCTGTTGATCATGATCAAGTTAGAAAGAGGCCCGCCATCATCTTTGAATTTTCTGAAGATATGTGGATAAGCGCTGCCTTTACCCAGGTAGCCGGTAGCATAAAGGGCAAATGGGGGTATCCGCCACTCGCCTTCGCCTGTAAGGAGCCACCCCGCGTTGCTAGTATACTGTCCAAGCTTTTCCGGGTCAAAGCTTTCCTTGGAATTATCATATCGAAAGGCCAACCATCCTTCTAAGGCATCAGCCTTGTAACCTATCCTGACTGTGTATGAAGGCTGATCGGAATAACTTCTATTCAGCTTTCCCGTACCAGGCCCAGCATCTGAAGCCTTCATCACTTCTCCTGCTATATGATATGGACCGAAGTGCCTGAAGATCTGGATGCCCGGCGAACGCTGATAAAGGGTGCCGGCGCCAATTAGTCCTTCAAGAGTCAAGGTATATTCGTAGGAAATCATACTGCACAAGATCGACTCCTTTTGGCCAAAGTAGATCTCCCAGTGGTCATGGGGATCTTTAATACCAACCCAGCCTTGCCGTATACGAAATTTAGCGCTATCTCCGCTACTTCCCCGAAAGTCTCCATCTACAAATCCCTTTGTTTTCCACCCTTTTGTTTGCGGACCTGTAATGGTAAACCGGAGGCGGCTGAATCCAGCGCTGGTGATAAAGGATGTGTCGTGCTTGGAGTGATCCGAGATAATGTTGTGCATATCATCTGGCAGATTGTCAGAAAAGCCGGTAATGAAACGAACAAAACCGCTAAATTCTACCTTATCAGCTATCTTGGTTACAAACTCACCCGCTTGAACAACAGGGCAACATAGGCCAAAACCGGTAACCAAAGATATTCCTGCTACCAAAGAAATTAGAAACGATTTTATACACATACCCTTTACTTCCTCCTTTGGTATGTTTTGCGAACTTGACATGTTTGTCTTTTTGTGATTAAATAAAAAAGGGCGGAAACAGTAAAAACTGTTCCTAGCATGCCTTGGGCTGCCAGACATAGACGGGGGATCATCTGGCAGCTCACATTTATCTTAAAAAATCTTCACACCAACATCACTTCATACTCCCACCTCCTTGAAAAAATAATTTTGTTAGCTACTTTAGCAGGTTATTTTGACAAAATGGTTTCAGCAATATAATATTTTTATTAAAAACAAGGATGGGTGATGTCCTATGCTTCCTCTAAAAAGAGGGTGGCCTGGGTTATAATTGTAAAGCCAACAAAAATTAAAAAGATGAAGGAGGCCACCCCTGAAAAGGATAGAAGCCAAGTCAAAAAATGCGCAAGGAGTTAAAAGAGTTGTTAAAGGGAGAAACACAGGTTATCGCAATGGCTATGAACCTTCAGGGACAACGAATTTAGTAGAAAGAAGCTTTGAAGAGGAGCGCAGGAGAACAAAAATAATTCCGTGTTTTTTAACAGAGAAATCTGCCTTAAAATTAGTTTTCTCAGTGCTTATCAGGGCTGCTAAAAGATGGCGTAAGGTTAGTTTTACAAAGATAGAGCTTAACTGTTTGGATAAGTTAAAAGAAGAATTGGGTATCAGGGAAGGATTTCAAAATAAACAAGATAAACAAGAATTGAAAGGGGTATGTTAATTATGTTCGGCTACCCTTTTTACAGGAAATTTGGGACTTGACCACACCATTCTGTGAAGGCTATGTCAAATCAACATAAAGACCAAACGTTTAATATGTAATATGGTCAAAAATCCATTTCAAAATCATACAATGGGTGATAAACAACTCTGCTCTTTTATATCTAATTTTTAATTTTTCATTTTGCATTTTAAATTTTTTTAAGTGTTGATATTCTCTAACTTTATTATTTAGATCTGCGTTAAAATTATTTCGTCGTATTCCTGCTTTTCGGTTGACCCATTTATCTAAAGCTGATAAAGTAGGCACAAAACTCAGAGAAATTGCAAAGATTTGGTTAAACGTTATCTTGGTCTAAAAAATAGGTGTTTTTTATTGATAGCTACAGGACTTTTCATAGGCTATTTGCCAGGTACCCCTGGTACTTATGCAACAATAGCAGTAGCCTTTATCTATTATTTCCTACCAAAGGGCCATTATCTTTTCTATACCTTCCTCATAGCCCTGCCAATTGGCATTATCAGTGCTGATAGATCAGAAAAGGTCTTTGGTATCAAAGATAGCCGTCAAATCGTCATTGATGAGATATTGGGTTT
>Ga0190286_1000815_pt1 | contig 12144 bp, 15 predicted proteins | sample 48691834_MG_FD_183241 | JGI IMG/M metagenome (GOLD analysis project Ga0190286, IMG submission 183241) | Hydrothermal vent microbial mat bacterial communities from Southern Trench, Guaymas Basin, Mexico - 4869-18-3-4_MG | ecosystem: Environmental > Aquatic > Marine > Hydrothermal vents >... | reverse complement strand
AGTTAAAGGTACATGAAGTGAAACTATATCGGCTGTCTTTAATAGTTCTTCTAGAGAAACGTATTTTGCATTTAGTTCTTTTTCAATATCTGGTTTTCTAGTTCTGCTATAATATATAACTTTCATATTGAACCCAATACTTCTTCTAGCCACAGCCGTCCCTATTTTACCCATACCAACTATACCTAAAACTTTTCCATGTATAGCTGAGCCAAGCATGTATTCAGGAGACCATGGTACATTCCATTTACCTTCTCTAACAGTTTTATCTGCCTCAATCATCCTTCTAGCTATAGCTAATATAAGTGCCCAGGTAAAATCTGCTACAGCTTCGGTTAACACTCCAGGAGTATTTGTAACATATATTCCCCTTTTGGTAGCTGTTTCTAGATCTATGTGATCGAATCCAGCGCTACATGTACTAATAACTCTTAAGTTTGGAGCAGATTCAATAACCTCTTTATCAATTTTATCCGTTAATAGGCATAATAATGCATCTTTATCTTTAGCATGCTCAATTATTACATCTTTAGGAGGCGCCTTAAATTTTTCCGGATAAACCTCTATATCACAATATTTTTTCAATATTTCTAGACCTGGTGGTGGTAGAATTCTCGTAACATATACTTTGGGTTTAACCACAACATCACCTATAGTATAAATCTCTCCAAATATCTTTTAGCTAATAGTAATCCATCTTCGTATTTAAAGCACGGATCTTCATGCTCTATACTTAATGCATAATTATATCCATGTATCTTTAAAATAGATATAAATTTAGCCCAGTTTAAGTCTCCGTATCCTGGGAGTCTATGGGGACACCAGCCCCTAGCCCTTATACCACTATATCTTACCTTATACCATATAACTTCAGCATCCTTCATATGTGTATGATATATTCTATCACCAAATTTATCGGCAACCTCTATCGGGTCGATTAACTGACATATTAAATGACTTGGGTCAAATTCTAATCCAAGATTTTTTGACTGTATTGTCTCAAATAATTTCTCCCATATATCTGGTCTATAGGCTATATTTCCAGGACAATTTTCTATAGCAATCTTTATACCTCTATCCTCTGCTATCTTTATTATCTCAGGCCATTCCTTCTCAAATTCACGTATATTCTCCTCAATAGTTCCTGGATATAGTCCAATCCATCCAGTTACAACAGGTATTTCAAGCTTATATGCAGCTTCCAATACGTTTATAAAATGCTTCTTATGCTTTGCACGAAGATCTAAATCCTCATGTAAGGGATTTCCATAGAAACCTATTGCAGATATGATTACATTACTTGAGTCAAGGGTATTTCTATAGGTAGCTGGATTAGATATGGCTTCTCTTACATCTATAAATTTACTGCCTAATGGAATGGTAATTGAAATAGATTTAAATCCGTTTTTCTCAGCCCATTTTAATGTTTCTGATAAACTGCCCAACTGTCCTCCAGTTAAAAATCCTATAAACATATTTTACACCTAATATTTATTTAATCATATAAATATTAATAAATTATCCTAAAATCATTATACTTTCCAGTATATTTTCCATAAGTTACCTCAACTTTTGTCACAAGAGCCCAAGGAGGACCATGGTGACACCAATCCACTGCTTCTCTTACCTTTTCCTCTTCTCCCTCAAAATATGCTTCAACCCTGCCGTCTGGAAGATTTCTGACAAATCCCTTTAATCCAAGTTTTAAAGCTATACGTCTAGTACTAGCTCTAAAAAATACACCTTGAACTCTACCATATATGTAGAGATGTGCACTGATGAGCCTATCCATCTATTATCACCATTTAAATAAAGGTATAACGATAAATATAAGTTAACACTAAATATCTTGCAATAATAGAGGGTATTTATATGACTAGACTTATAGTTGATTCATATGAAGCTGGATCTGGAACAGTAGGTGGTTTGGGGACATTTCATGACAGTCTTTTCAGCAGGCTTGCCAAAAAATACGAGGTGAAAACATTTGCAATGATGATAAATCCTGCATTACCTGTAAGAGAGAGTTATAAGGGTATAATTATTAGAAGGCCGTCGTTTGAGGTAGATAACGCTACTGCATTAAGTTTTCTATACGATTTGTTCGAGCACTATGGAATTCAATACGATTATCTAAATGAGTATGAGATAGATTTTCCACCATATTTCTTTAGAAAATATTCTTGTATACCATCTCCATTTAAAATGGCTAAAACAGATCTATTTATAGCAAATGATTGGATGTCTATACCTAGAAGCGCATTTTATTCATGGCTTCATCCAAGCATGCCTCAGGAAATTATTTTACACTCATTTGAACCAGGCAGGCTTGGAGGAGTATTACATAAAAACTTTAATGGTACAAATGATAAAATAGATGAGAGTGATTTTTTGATTCAGGGCTCAGGTTTCTATACTGGTAAAAGGATTATAAGGGATTTAGAGTTCACATTAAGTTATAGGATTGCGAGAAGGCTTGTTGATTCAATAATATTGACTGTAAGTAAGATTCATAGAAAAGAATATTTTATAGGTATAAATAAGCATGGGGGAGACTATAAGAGTATAGAACATAAGGTATATGCGATATATCATGGAGTTGATACAGATTTCTATGAGCCAGTTAAAATCGAAAAAGAATATTTTACGATAGGTATTATTGGGAGATGTACTCCTATAAAGGGATTCCATATTTTACCAGGCTTGGTGGAGAGGCTTAGGAAGAGAATACCTAATCTAAGGGCTCATATAGTTACAAGTACTAGGCCGGATAATCCATATTATCTTCAATTAGAGAAGGAGATTGAGGAGAAGAAACTACATAAATTGATTAACATAGATAATACATTCTATATTGGTAGAGGTAAGGTCTTATTGTTTAATGAATGGGATGTAGCATTAGTTCCGTCTTTATATGAGCCGCAGGGACAGGTTGATTTAGAGGCAATGGCATGTGGAGTAATTCCAGCAGTAGGTATGGGTGGGTTGAGAGAAAAAGTTATAGATGGTCTAAATGGGATATGGATAAATCCATACAATATAGTTGAGTCTGCTGATAAGATATATCAAGTTTATAAGGGAAACTATAATGGCGTTGACATAGAAGATTTAAGGAAAAATGCTAGGAAGACCGCTGAATACTTAGATTGGGATAGGAGGGCGAAGGTTCATGAAAAGATAATAGAGTTTATCTTGGCAGGAGATATCGATAAAATAAAGTATATTCAGGATGAACTTACACCCGATCCAAGAGATTTTCTAGGGTAATTTAAAGTTTCTTTATAAGTGATATAGCTACTATTATTAGGAAGGCTGCTCCTGTTAGAAAGAAATCCCCTGTAATGAAATATACTATCGCTGCGATGATGATTGCTGGAAGCAGTATTAAAAACATTTTTACTAGCAATATGAGTATTAATATTCCTATTATTATTAATATAATACCTATTATTAACCCCAGTATACCAGATAATATAAACATATCATTCTCACAAACTATAATAATTATTAGTTATTTATCTTTTTTCCAAAGAATCGGTTTTAACCCGATTTTTCTAAAAACTTTTAGAATATTTTGAGTAGGATTTTTTCTACTATAGTATAGATGTGAAAAACATTTTTTACAATCGGTTGAGCCAAAATTTTTTATAATTGGAGTAAATCCGGATTTAAATATTTCTTCGGATATGATGCATTCCATCTTCTCACGTGTTTCAGCATATATAGCGTTGAATATAACTATATTGGGGTTTACTGTAAGATAATCTATATGCCATTTTCTTTTCTTTTCTCTTCTAAAATGTCTATCTATTCTATTTAATAATCCATTTAAGCCAGAGCCAACGTATATTAAATATCCTCTCGGGATCCTATGTCTACCGAGCATACCTATATTTAAATCAAACTCTATTAGACTTTTCATTAATAATACGTATACTCCTTTAGTTCTTCTTGACCCTTTCATCTATTAGACCTAACAAATATATTTATGTATATTTAATGAAATATTATATATAGATGTAGTGGTGAAATATATGGTTTCGTGGGGCAGAAGCTTTGTAGTCGCATTAAAAATATTCCTTGTAACATTGATATGGTATATTATCGGCATAGTTATAGCTATACTACCAACAATAGGTGTTTTATCAATGATCTCCTCCTCGCTATTATCTGGAACTACCCCAGATATATCAACTCTTCAGTCTACATTACTGAGTTCCGGAGTAATAATTACAGTGACAGTCTTAATTGGAACATTTATAGCTGTAATAGGAGCTATAGCAACTTCAGTAAAATTTATTACAGATGAGGCTGTAGAAGAGATTAGAAGAAGTGGATATGGTTATAGGCCTCAACCGACTCCAACACCCCCTCCATATTAGGGGATTATGTTGATATTTGAAATAGGATTATTATTAATTTTTCTAGGATTTATGCTCATATTCATAACAATTATATTAAAAATGCTTAGAGGTAGAGTTGAGGCTAAGACTGGAGGAGTAATATTAATAGGTCCTATTCCAATCATATTTGGAAGTGATAAAGATATTGTTAGATTAAGTATAATATTAACTATACTTGCACTTATAATATTTATACTTCCACTTATATTATTCTTCATGAGGTGATTTTTTGAAAGATATTTTAGATATCTTATTTATATTTGGTATTGCATTAATTCTTATAGGATTTTCAACAATATTTTTGGTGGCAGTTAAGGAGATAGGAGAGAGCAGTGGCGGATTTATAATACTTATTGGACCTATACCTATAGTAGGTTCATGGGGAAGCTATGGAGGGTTTTTAACAATAATATTACTTTTAATAACTCTAATCATACTTGTATTAATAATATTTTTTGGGAAAATTTTTATAAGGAGAATGGATAGGAATATTACATAAGATAGCTATAAAGAATTATTGATAATGCTAGAAAACTTGTTGTAATTGTATCGGCAATTGAACTTTCAATTGGATTTACAAAATTATCTGGATCTAGTCTAAACCTAAACGTTACTATAGCTATTAAATAGGATATAGATATCATCACTATTCCAGCAGAAACTACTCCTGTCATTACAACTATAATTATTTTAAATAATTTTCCAACCGATGGTCCTATATATATTTGTGATATAATTGAATATGTTAGAGACATTATTATTAATGCTAGTAGCGATGCCATTATCTCCGTAACTATATTCTTTATATCCCTAAACTTCCCTCCAATCGTTCCTAAAGCTAGTCTAGTTGTAGCTATTGACCCAATGATTGACCCAACATCTCCTACAGTATCGATTAAAGCTGGGTAAATTAAAACTATCTCCATCATATATCCAATGATAGTGAGAATCTTTGAAAGTACTTGACCTGTAATTCCAACTATTATTGACACTATTAATAGTGTTAAAATAGTTTCTCTAAGCATTTTACGGTACATGTCTTCTTCTCTATATCTTATGTAGATTAAAAGTATTATTGCTCCGAAGATAAACTCAATAAATATTGGAATATAGGTATAAGTATATGGAATTTTTATTGAGGTAACGTAAATTAATGTTACAATTATATCTGCAACTGTAGACATTATCGGATACAGTACATAGTCTGGGTCCAATAATCCAGATTTATATGAGAGAAAGGCTACTGTAATTGTAATGGGTGAAATAACTATAAATGAGAGAAACATATTTGTGAAAATTATGTTGAATAGAGATATTGGATTAAAAACTTTGCCTACAAGAAAATTATATAGCATTGATATAAATGAAATATAAATTGTTCCGATAAAAATTAATGTAGCTATAGATGCAATTAGATGATAGAATTCTTCACTATTTTTTCTGAACGAGGGATATATTGTACCCAAGTGAAGCGAGGTACTGAGTTTTCCAGAGAAGATTCCACTAATAACTCCACGCATGGATAATATTGCCGGATAAATTGATATAATCCAACTAATCTTATTAAGACTAGCTATACTTGAAGAGAAAAGTATACCTGCAATTAGTCCGCCCATATCTACTAGCAATGAAATTAAATATTTTCCTGCTTTTTCTAAAAATGTATTTATTACATCTAGATTTATCCACATTGCCCCATATAGTTCACCAAATAAGATTAACTATAGTTATATAATACACATCTATATATTCGTTTTTTGCTCTTGTAGCTAATATGTATGACAATTAACCTAATTAAGCGCCTGCACGCTTTATAATACATGTGCAGAAAAGGTATATTAGGACTAAAGCTCAGTGACGGCGAAATAGTCGGGCTTGTCCGCGGTCACAGGTGGCCAAACGGCGTGAAATATCCATACTGCGGCTCACGCCAAGTCTACAGGAACGGCAAGGTTCAATGCAAACCATACCTGCAATGCTACATATGCAGGAGTTGCGGCAAACAGTTCAACGACTTAACGGGAATGCCCTTAGCCTGGGCACAAGTACCGCCGAGCACGGCACTAGCCATACTTTACTTCTACCACAAGCTAGGCCTCAGCCAGTCTGCTGTAGCGAGAGAGCTAAGCATAGCGAGAACTACAGTGATACGTATGTTGAGAAAGTTCGGCAAAAGCCTAGAGGCCTGGTTTCGCATCCTTGAGGCTTAAGGACGAGGTAGAGGTTGACGAGGCTTACGTACCCGTCGGCCAAAAAGGGGAAAGACAAGCGAGACCTAGTCGTCGTGGAGGAGGTAGGCGCAGAGGACGAGCTACTGGACGTAAGAAGCCATTCTTCACGCTCGTCGAGCGCAGATCGCGCAGAGCCTTATTCATAGCAAAGGACGACGCGTCCAGCAAGACAGTTGAAGATATGCTTTTGAGACGTGTGGAGCGTGAAAGCACGATATACACTGATGAGTTTCGAAGCTACGGGCGAGTTTCAGAGCTTGGTTATGAGCACTTCAAGGTTAAGCACTCTGAGCATTTCTACGCTATTGGCCCCGTGCACGTGAACAACGCTGAGAGCCGTAACTGGCACCTTCGAGCTTTCCTCTTCTTTAAACGCGGTATTTCTGCGCTCTTCGCTGACTTCTACGCCCTTGCCGCCTCAGCCTTTGTGAGGCCTTATGCTGAGAGTCCTCTTGTATCATGCCACTGGATCGTTGAGGTGATGACTCATACATATTAGCTACAAGAGCGTCGTTTTTTAAATCTAGTAACTTATGAACTCATTGCAAAACCCTTAGGTGTATGAGTATACAATGCATTACTAAATTTTATTCCGGTTTCCAAGTTTCAGACTCTAATCTTAAGATCTTAAATGTCTTCGCCTTTTATAAATGAATATGTTTAAGCATGTAATGGCACCTAATGCGACAATAACGAATAGAAGTCTACTGTAATCCTTCCTCCATATTGCTCTTATTTTTCTCGGCCCATCAACATAGATCTTAACCGTCCCTGGACCAATCTCCTTGTCTCTTAGCCCTAAACCCTCAAAATGGTCAAAAACGTTCTGAACAAGGAATCCGGACACTCTTTTTTTCACTGCTACAAGAGCATATGAGCCTTTGTCATACCATCCAGAGCCTGAAGCCTCACCATAATCCGTATCGACGGAGACGTAGTACTTCGAAGCCTTCGGAATTAATGCATACAGAAGGTCTCTTCTCCACTCTTTTTTAACCGGATTATAAGCTCCGAACCCAGCGCAAAATTCCCAATAACACCAACTAATATTCTTTTTCTCCGCCTCTCTCGCTACAAAATAAGTCCATCTTACTCTGGAATCCATGTCAGCTTTGCTGTATGCTCCGAATTCCCCTAAGAAAAGAGAAACATTGTTATGTTGCCTTGCCCATTGAACCGCAATGTCTAACTCCCTTATAATTTGCCTTTTTTCAAGTTCACTTCCTGTCCATCTTCGCCCTACTGGCGGAGAAGGGCTTACCCACTTGGCTCCTTGATGAGTGAACTCAAAAGGAGTATAGAGGTGAAATGTAACAATGATATTTTTGTCATCTGGAAGTATTAATCCATTAAGATTGTGAACGTTGTTCCAGCCTGTTGGCCCAATAATTATCTTTCTCGTGGGATTCGTCTCTCTTATAATTTTAATGGCTTCTTTGATAAGCTCATTCCATATGCTATCTGTTAATGCCCCATGAGGCTCGTTAAGTAGCTCGAAAAACAATCTTTCAGGATAATCCTTATAATGTGTAGAGATCTGCCTCCAGAGTGCTAGAAAACGATTCCTATGCTTCTCTGGACTCTGCATCATCTCATTATAATGATGGATATTTATAATCGTTATGAGCTTCTGCTCTAAGGATTTATTCACAACCCAATCTACTCTCCTAAAGAAGTCATCTTCAATTTTATAGGGAGGGTTATCCCAAGCATGATTTGACCATCTGATCGGAATCCTCACAGTGTCAAAACCCGCTTTACGTATTATCTGAAAATACTCATCTTTAATGTGAACTCCCCAATCACCCTCGTTAGGAGCTTCCAACGCATTTCCAATATTTATTCCTCTTCTCATTTCCAGCTTTAAATCGTTTCCTTCAGGGATTGAATAAACCGATCTATATTCACAGGTTTCCCCATTAATCATCGGAAAGTAAAGGAAAGGAATATTAAATAAAAGCAATAGAACGTAAATAATTTTCTTCGACATAAAATATATCCCTTAGGTAAATAACTTAAGTTTTATGTTTTATATTTATCGAGTTTGAGGATAAAAGGCTTTCGATTTTTTCGAGGCCGTCCAAAATGTTTTAGGAGGTTAAATTAATTTATGCCTATAAATTTTAGGAGAAAGCGAACCCCAATTAAAATAGTCAAATATGCTATATATCTATCTCTCAGGATTAAGCCTCAGAAAGATTGCTGAAAGGCTTAGAGATAAGGGTGTTTGGAGGAGCCACGAAGCTATAAGGAGATGGATTAAGAGGCTTGGATTAAGGAGAAATAGGGTTGAAAAGCCTAAGGCAAGGGCTAAGCCAGGTACAACAATATTGCTTGAAAATCCAATTGAAGGCGTTGAAAGAATATTTAGGGTTATATGGCAACTATATAGAATTGCATTGAAGAGTGAATGCAGAATAATGTACTACGTTAGGCCGCTGAAACCTAAGCATATATTTAGGCTGCTCGATCCTAGAAGCATGGTTAATATGGAGCTTCCAGACGAATGGATTGGATTTGTAAAGGGTAGGATTAGCTTTAAGCAAGCCCTGGAAAATGCCTTGAACATAGATTTCTATGTAGATGAGATTGCTAGAATGGATTTTGAGAGGAAATATAGGCCTAGAAAGGCTAGATGGGGGTTTAAGCATAGAAGTTTCTTCAGAAATCTGATTGATCCTCCAGGTATGCGCGACCTATGGAGTCTTGCTGAGAGGGCTGCTAGAATAGCATTCAAGCTTACCGGATGGAGGTATAGGGGTTTGAGATATAATCCGGTTAAGCTTGCAGCAGCATTAACGTTAAAGTTTGTTCCGAGACCTAAGGGATATAGATTGCTTGCAAAAAGTCTTAGAGACGGCTTTTTAAGCACTGGGCTTAGTGGCGAGGCATATCCATCAAAATCAACCCTACACTATTTTGCTAAGAGGATGCCTAAACACGTCTATACAGCAATATTATTGGCATTGTATGCAATAATATTTGGGGAATATGTACGCATCTATGGTTTAAATGTATTGAGATACGCATACTATGTTGTGGATTCAACCAATATATCTATAGAGAAATATGTGAAGGCTTTTAGGAGGCTTAGGGAGGTATTGGAGAAGGCTAGGGTTAAGTTTATCGTATTGTATTGGCCTATAGCCGATATAGCTTTAACCTTCTTCGGTAGGCCTAGGGAGCTTGTAGATTGGCTTAAAATTCTCCTTGAAAATGGTGTATTGATATGTGATAGGGAGTTTTGGTCTAGAAAGCTTATATATGCATGTAATAGGCTTAATATAGGGCTTCAATTATTCCCAGGGTAGGGCTCCGCTCGGATTTACTCCTAAGCTACATTTTACTGGATTCGTAGGCTTGGTGAAAAGGTTTTTACGTTTATCTCTAGGCGTGATAGAATGTTTTATGCTAGAACTGTTTATGGAATGTATATTGCTGTTGCACTTGCAGTTATAGGCATATCTCTTGTAAATGGCTGGAGGAGGCTTAGATTGATGGAGTATTTTACTCCAATAGGATAGCTATTATAGCTTATTGCAATATTGTAATATGGTTGGCTAGATTTAGGATGATAGCTTATAGTCATGTATATGGGATAGATGTATAGGCTTAAATCCATTTAGATCGTAGATTGCAATCCAGGCTAACACGGCTAAAATCAAGCAATCAACAACAATTCCAACAAATATATTGACTCAAAAAAGCATTTTGGACGGTCTCAATAGTCGTTTTTAAATAATGGAAATGCTTCGTTGCATAATCGATTTTTTTACGTTAATTCCGAATCTTTCTCATAAGCTATCAACCAGAAAATTCTACACAAAAATTGCAAAACAAGCTATGCAAAAAGCATATGGAAAAATAAATTAGTCTTATTAGATAGTAATATAATGGGTAATTGTATGGAGGTAGAATTCTATGCAGTTGATTTAGCCAATAAATTGGGTGCAGATTATGCTGAAGCTAGGATAGAGAGAAGATATACTTCAAATATGCTTTACAGGAATGGCAGGGTTGAGGCATATGGATATGGGAGTAGCTACGGTATTGGTATAAGGGTTTTAGTTAGTGGCGGACTTGCATTTACCTCTACAAATATTTTAAATAAAGACAATGTTGAGAGAATTGTGAGAGATGCTGTAAAGATTGCTAAAAATGCTTCTAAGCGTGCAATTAAGCCTATAAAAATGTCTGAGGAAGAGCTGGTTTCAGCTAAATGGAAATCTAAATTTAAGCAAAATCCCTTCGACGTATCTCTTGAGGAAAAAATAGAGCTATTTAAAGTATTTGATAGTATTCTAAAGAATATAGGTATCTTCCCATCAAGATCATATAATTTTTCTACAGGTTTTCTCGAAAAGCGTTTTATAAATAGTGAGGGTATAGTGGTTGAAGGAAAAAGAATGGACACCTATATTTCATATAGTATTATTGCATTTAAGCCTGGTAAAGGAAGTGTTTATAGACGGAGTTCATTTGCAGGTACAGTTGGATGGGAGTTAATTAGGGATGAAAAACCGGAAAAATATTTAATGGAGGAGGCTAAGAAGATGCAGGAAATATTAGATAAAGCTATAAAACCTCCTATAAACGAATCTTTAGACATAGTTCTTGGAAGTGAAGTTGTAGGATTGATGGTTCATGAAAGCTGTGGACATCCGAGCGAAGCTGATAGAATTATGGGTAGAGAAGCTGCACAGGCAGGGGAGTCTTATATGAAGCCAGATATGCTTGGGAAACGCATTGGAACCAGTGTTGTAAATATATGTGATGATCCTACAATACCGAAATCCTATGGATTTTATCTATATGATGATGAAGGTGTAAAGGCTAGGAAGAGAGAGTTATTTAAAAATGGGTATATAAATGAGTTTCTACATAATAGGGAGACGGCAGCAATATTCGGTGTGAATAGCAATGGATCTGCCAGAGCATCTTCATATAACAGGGAGCCAATAATTAGGATGGCGAATACATATTTTGTTCCAGGAGACTATAGCTTAGAGGAGCTTATAGAGGATGTTCATAGGGGAGTTTATATTAAAAGCTATATGGAATGGAATATAGATGATCGTAGATGGAGTCAGAGATATGTTGGATTAGAGGCATATTTAATTGAAAATGGTGAACTTAAAGGATTGGTTAAAAATCCTGCATTAGAGATAACTACCGGAGGACTTTATTCAAGTATAGATGCCGTAGGTAAGGATTTAAAATTTTATCCAGGTACATGTGGTAAAGGAGATCCTGGTCAGGGTGTACCTGTATGGTTTGGTGGCCCAAGCATTAGGTTGAGAAATGTTAGGTTAAGTATATCTTTATAGGTGATTTATATGGATATATATTCAATTGGAGATAGTATCTATAAAATTATAGAGAAATATAATGTAGATGACATAGCTATACGGGTAAGTAGATCCATATCTAAAATGATTAGATTTACAAATAATGAGATAGTTGTATCGAAGGAGTGGGTTGAAGTAGGGGTGTCAATTTATATCGGATAC
>Ga0190286_1000814_pt1 | contig 12158 bp, 13 predicted proteins | sample 48691834_MG_FD_183241 | JGI IMG/M metagenome (GOLD analysis project Ga0190286, IMG submission 183241) | Hydrothermal vent microbial mat bacterial communities from Southern Trench, Guaymas Basin, Mexico - 4869-18-3-4_MG | ecosystem: Environmental > Aquatic > Marine > Hydrothermal vents >... | reverse complement strand
ACGCCGGCCCCTCTTGCCCACCCAGATGCCACAAACTCCACAGCAAAAGGCTGCGCAGGATGGGGATGTGCCAGGTGCGGGACAGATACCACCGGCAGACAGCACCATGATGGGCTCCGCCACACCTCAGGCGCTCACGCTGTCGCCAGCCCCCTGGAGCCACCACCTGGGGAGGGCAGGTGATCCAGCCCGCCTGACTTTCAGGCATGTGGCCGAGGACAGCCAAGACAAGGATACTCAATACCACCAGGGCGTGCAGACGAACCTGGAACAGTTGAAGAATGGGGAGTTTTGTGATACACTTCATGGGAGCCAACCTCGTGGTTTTGATGAGATGGGTACATTGTATCCTATTTCACGGGTTGGCTCAAATTCATTATGGGCAAACGCAGGCCCCTTTTTCGGCCCTATTACGGAGCTCAGAGGCCAGTTTCAGCTACCTGTATGTCCCCAATATGATACGCTCACGGAATATAGGAGTATTGGTAAAGCCTATATAATCTGTGATACAATAAAAATGTCACCATTAACATTTTCAAGTGTCCCTTCATGGGACTCCCCTCGCCCCAGCACGTGGGGCATAGCTAGCGAAAGAAGGAGGTTAAATAAGACCGATTAGACAGTAGCTGCTGAAGTCCCCAAATAGGCAACCGCTCTAGGAGCACCCCCCTTTAGGGGTGCGTAGACTGACACGTTTGTGTCAAATACGCACCCCCGGGGGGAGCCGGGGCGCGTGGGGCACAGACGTGTCTTTATTTGAGGAGAGACAACCATGTGCTCCGGGATAGCGCCCTGGTTCGAGCTCCTGGCTATCCTCCTTGGAGTTTGTGCCATGGCTACTGGGCTTGAATCCCTGGCCATGGCCTCCGCAGGGTTCGCACTCCTCGCGTGGGCGCTGCGATATTGGGAGGATAGAAAACGTGGTTCTCGCTAGCTACAATAACCCGCCGGCTCCTTGAGCTCAGGCGGGTTATTGCGTCCACCTCTCACGAACTGGGCTTCGCTGTTTCAAAAAATTATTAAACAATTAAGTACGTGAACGGCCTTGTTGTTTCCTTGCCCTTTGTCAAACAACCCAATTTTACCCCCTTTAGCAGAGCGAAACCGCTCCCCGCGCCCCCCTTTAGGGGTCTAATAGTGATTTGACGTATAAAGATCTGGGGGTGGTGAAGGGTTTTTCAACGGTTCAGGAAATTCACAAAAATTTAAGATTCAGTATACGGTCCCAAACCCCCAAAGTGCAAAAATTGCAGTATACTCTTCCTTTAAGAAAACTCTCGCTTTCATGTACTCGCTCTTCCTCACGAAGACTGAGATAAGCCTATCACATAGCTTTACTCCTCTAATCATGTTACCCTTCCAATCAGACTTGTATTCAACCTCCACGAAAATAAGCTTATCGTCCTCCTCGAAGGCTATATCAACCATCTTCCCATCTATCTTGAACTCCTTTACTGGATCGTAGCCTTTCTTTCTCAGATGATTGTAGATCTGCTCCACCCAGTAGGCATGGATGAACCCTCGCTTTCCATAGTCCTCCTTGCCCTTCAGCTTCAGGAAGTGACTCGGTGCGCCCTTTGCCTTCGTCTTGAAACTGACCTCCTCTACGAATCCTTTTTCCAGCAAAGACTTCCTGACCTTTGAAAACCTCGACCTATGCCATCCCAGATGATAAGCCCTTCTCGTGTTCTGTATGAAGGGATATTGCTCTACACTCTTCAACAACTCCAGCTCATCCTCTCCCAGCTCCTCCCGCTCATCGACTTCGGGTGCGATCTCCTTCAGTCTCTCCATGCCGATGTTCTCCAGCTCCAAATCTAACGATCTGATCAAGAATGGATTGCTCGTCAGCGGGGTTTTGACTATTGCCCTTCTGTTCTCTAGGCTCGTCAGGAAACTTGCCAAATAGGTAACCTCATCGATCTGCATGTAGCCCAGCATCCCAGCTATCGCTCTTGTATCGTTCGGATCCTGCAACCTGAACACAAAGATGTTCTGCGCGTTCCTCCTGATGTCATCCTCTATGTTCGATGGGCTCTGGGATATGATAACCAGGGATTCTCCCCTTTTCCTCAATCTCGTCGCAAAGTCTGTCGTGACCCAGGTGTCCGTGACTATGGCCTTCTTCAGTATTCTCGGGACTAGTAGCTGAGCCTCGTCCGCAATGAACATGTTATTGATGGAATTAGTCTTTTCTCTGTTCAAGGCTTCTCTGAGGTATGCTGTCGCTAGGGTGTTGTAGATCAGCCTGAGCTCCCGCTTGTACGCAACCTTCTTGTCCAAGTTATGAAGATCCACGATTAGATTCTTCTCTTTGAAAGAACCTGGGCCTATACTCGATCTCTTGACGAAGAATATCCTCCTCAGAATCGGATTGTCTCTATAAGGATTCAATCTTGTTAGCAAAGCAGTCCTTGTCGCATCCAGGTTTCTCAGCCTGAAAGGTGTATCAGGGTAGTAATGAATGATGTTGTCTATGAGCTCTGGAATGTTCTTGCTTGTTAGAAGACATTTGTCCAGGAGGAAGTTCATCTGCGGACTCAGGTCCTGATACTCGAGCTCTATCCCCTTGAAGATCGTTTCTCTAAGAAGCATCTTTGTCAGTCCTAACTCGTTCAGATCGAAAGGGTTGACCTTCAGGTTAGTATCTACTCCATAGTATTCAACTTCTCTATGCAGCCTAGGGATAATGTTCTTCCATTCTCCTTCTACGTCTAAGATACGCAGGTTTAAGCCCTGGTTCTCTGCTTTAATGGCCAGGTTCATCGCTGCCCTTGTCTTCCCACTACCCGTGACTCCATAAAAAGCAAAATGATAACCGAAATACTTCAACGGGAGACAAAAAAAGCCGCTTTCTGTAGCGGCCAAATGAAGTCCCTTTTTGGCTTCTGGAGGCTTGAATGCTCCAAAGAGTGGTGAATGGCAATAAATACAAAATTCCCTTTCAGGAGTTATCTTCCCACAATTCAGACAGATCGTATAGCTGATAGTATCACCAGAAGCGCGTTTTCCAACAGAAGTCGCAGATTCGCATAAAGTACAGCTTTCCTTGCCTCCAAACTTCTCGTGTTCAGGCCAGAGCGAGCGGAAATTACTTTCTGAAGGCCCAATCAGGCAAATTCTGGTTTCATGGTGTTTGGATGCAGTTGGGGCACACTATCCTGCTGCATGACTCGCACACCCTTGCGCAAACTATGCATGTCTTCTTCCCACATACTGCGCACTTCCCCCTAATCTGATCCCTCCTTACCGTGGAGCCACAAGACTCACAAATCCACAGATCCACGCTTATCCCTTGAGCTTCTTTTTAAGACAGGTCGGGCAGAGCATCTCATCGTCTATTATCGTCAGACAGTCCTTGCAACATAGCTTCCCACAGCGACTGCACTTCCCACCCAGATTGTCAGCTCTGATTATGTGTCCACATCCTGCAACTATAAACTTCAATTCTTCCATACGTTCACCATTTTTCTTCAAGAAGTCTTTAGAGACATCAAACACAATTCTACATACTTCAGCTTCCTGAGCACACGATCAAACTCGGGCTTGTCTAGTTTGAGAGGATGAATCCACAGCATATCCTTGATCATAGACTTTCCAAGTATCAGCTCGCCCGTATCGCTGATTGTATAAGCTTCTGAGATCGGGTTCTTGAACCAAAGTCCTTGAGCCTCGCCCCATTCGAGCAAAGCTTTTAGTTGGTTAGATGGACAATTTATCTTCAGCCTCAACTGCTGGTAGCTAAGCTCGCGAGAGCTCAGCAAACCCAGCACTCTGGCAACAACTCTTTCTATTTCCTTTGCTAGTCCCGAAGGATCATCGCCATGTTTACTCATCGCTGTCATCTTCCCAGATATCGAGAACACTTCCGCATTTCTCGCAGAGAGGACAGCCCAGACGCCAGACGATGCCCCAGGCATTCTTACCGTCATCGCTCCTGTACTCCTTGCATTTATGGCAGTAGCCTCTCATGCTTAAGTTGATGTAAAAGTAAGAGGATTTGATTTATCTGTATATACGTTACCGTTTATGCCGAGGGCTAAGGACTTAAGCTCAACGGCTCAGCCAGACTTATTTCGATGTGATGTGTGCGGAAAAGGTTTACACTCAGGGGATTTACATGGGGACATGATTAGAATACAGGCGAGGTATGAAGAGGTCAAACGAGAGGATTATTGTGATTGAAGGAGATTCGCAAAAGGCTGGAACTGGAGTGCAATCTACTTTTATTTCCCAGTGGTGCGGTCTTGAACAATCGCAAATATACCAGAGATTAAAGTGAGTCCCATTATTAACAAAAAATGTTCTCCCAAGGGTATCGATAGATTAAAGATGCCACTGACCAGCAACTCTCCCAAATAAAGAACACCAAAAATAAAAACTATGTTTAGGTCGTAACTCTGAGCCTTTGTAGTAGGCTTCCGAGCTATGAGCTTCCAAACATCAGCAACTCCAAATGGCAATCCAGCGATTTTCTCTAGGAGCTGCTCAAATATTGTCATCCACATTGCATCATTCCTTACTTTCTTTCACGATTAAGTATATTTCCCCCATTAAGAGCAATGCAGCCACAATGCCAAGAAGATCCGTCGTCCAATGAAACACACCATAACCTCTAACTAGGTTCAGAAGTAAGTCAATTGCAAATAGAAACTTCCATCCCATCACAAAGGCAAACATCGTTGCGTGGTGCATCGTCATGCCTCTTTCCATCATAGTTCCAACTCTCAGCCCTATTTGGGATACATAGAAAACTTCTTCTCCGAGTTCCATTTCTCCAATAAGACTTGAAGGCAACAGTACTTTCTCGACAGCAGGTAGTGTTATAAGCGGTTGGCATGAGAGAGATAGGCGGGGTTCTCTTGCTTCAACCTTTGGGAATATTTGGCTAGGCTCAATAGCAGTATATTCACCCAGAATAGATGCGCGCGTGAAGGCGGGCTCGACAATCATGGAAGTACCTGATTTGTGACTGGTAGATCGTGAGATGTCACCTAAGGTATCCACATAATCCTCTACTAGTTGTTCAATCATGAGTCCCTCCTTCCAGAATAGGTGTGAGAAAGGTAGGTAAGGGGCCTTGGAGAAACTCTTGCACTTGCCTAAAAAACTTTCTAAGCACTGCCCGTTCCACTCGAAATTCGCCGCTGGTAAATGTATCTACATCTATCATCATGGCGTATTGAGGCAATTTATCGCGTGTTATCTCTTCCGCTTTTGCTTCACGCCTTAAGACGGGAGAAAGATTGATCGTTGCAGCAAGAGTATCCCCAACAGCATGTCTGCTCTGAACAGTCAATCCTTGGATTTCTCCGATTTGGTCCCAATTGATCTTTGAAAAATCCAAAACTGTATGACTGAAGTCATGCAGAGCACGTGCAAAATCATCAACTTTGTAGAGGAACTGAAAACGCACCCCCAGTCTTGAATAAGCTTGAACATGTATTATTTCAGAGATATCTAACAAGATTGAGGTCGCATGATTTAAAACGTAGTTCACAGTTGCTGGTTCGTGGAAAGCGAGCCATATGCGCTGAACATTCACACTTAATTGTTTTAGAGCATCTCCTCCACCCTTTTGGGGGTTGCGCATGATAAGACCCTCAACTCCAACTCTCCATTCCGGTAATCTATCATCGTATTTGCACATTATCTTTCCTGCGTCGTCCAAATATTGGTAACCTTTTATCAGGTTAGCTTGGCAAAATGCCCTATGGATTATTAAGTCAGTGATTTTCATTGTGTCTCCTTTGTTTACGGATTTATGGTAACTTTCAGAAAACCGGACGAAAATATTATATTCCATTTCGCCCATATATGCAACCTTTGAGCATGCCCCTCTTACCAAAACTTTGTGACCTAAGTCATAACGGTAGCTTTAGTTGTCCTTTTCCCAAGATAAAGCGAGAGTAATCGGCCAATGTCTCAAGGTCATCCTTATCCAAGCCGTAGAGCTCTGCTATTAGCTCGTTTAGCCGGCGCTCCAATCGCCGTGAAGTTTGCTCGTCTGTGGTTGTGTGGAGTTGACGACTTATACTTATAACCTCTTCCAGATCGTTAGGGTTTTCCTCACTCTGGCTAAACCTATATCCCTTTGCGAGTGGGAAGAGACTGTCGATGGCGGGTGGTATAGGAAGTAGGCCAACGACCCAGCTGATATGCCTGAAGTAGGCTCCGCGTGCTCGCTCTGCGAAAGACGCAGCATAAGTTCTGATCGGTAATGAATTGAGTAAGGCTGACAAAATGAGGCCATGAGAAGGCTTTTCGACGGGGATAAGGTAGACTGTTTGAATGGGGACGATTAACCGTTCTCCAACCTGCTTATCGAGAATGTGCGAAGGAACATAAGCACACTCTAACATTCGGGCCAATTCATGCCATACAACCTTATCTTTCAGTTTTTCAGGACTAACCCTGAAAATCGTCCAGATGGGCATAGTTTTCTTATAGTCGCTTCGGTTTTGCAACGCTTTGGCATGGTTTTCAAAATAGCTCTTAGCCCTTGGCGGTAGTGCTTCCAGAACATCTCCTGTTTCATCATCATGCGTCCAAATGATATAGTCCTGCACCTCGATGCGCCAGGCCTCGATGTTCTTCCCGCGCAGGATCGGGCGTAGCGAGCCCTTTTCTATGCGGGTAGTGTATTTCTGACGTTCATGAATGCCAAGGCGGGAATAGTAGCCCTCTGAACGTATAACGACCTCGTTCGGGGAATCTGAGGGCTCTATATGCTTAACGACGAACACTGCATTCAGGGAGGTTTTTACACCCATCCAGGTCTTTAATCCTGTCTCCCCTAAGAGTCGGTTCCGTTGCATGGGGTCATTAGTAATGCTCATGGAGCTTTGCATTTTCCTGAACACCTGCAACACTCTTGGTGGTACAAGGATCCAAGGAGATTCAACATCGTTCAAGAGCAGGGGGAGTTCACTCTGCACCTGGGTAAACTCTATCGTATTACCGTTCGGATTGCAGACCTTGACATTAACCCCATGCGTACCAGACGGCCGCTTTTTTTGAACAGCGAGTATTAGCGGGTAATTGGTAGCACCTTCGAACAAGGGGCGTGCATACAATGAGTAGTCACTGAGCTTTTTAATCGTGCACTCTTGGAGAAGCTTCTTCCTTAAGGCGTTTGCATACAGCGTCTGGAGTATCTTCGAGGTAATGACATAGGCCAAGACCCCGCCATCCTTGAGCAGCTCTAACCCTCGTTCGACAAAAGCGATGGATAGGTCTATCTGTCGCCCAAACCCTCTGCCACCACCACTAAGACGAACTCCCGCATCCCAGCCAGCATTCTTGCAAACAACATAGTCTTCAGAAATACGTTCTCGCAATCCTGCCTCTATGTTGTGAATCCGGACCCATGGTGGGTTCCCGACTATATAATCACAACTACCACGTAACCGCTCCACGGACAGGACGTTCTGCAGGAGCGGGAGCCATCGCATATCCCTGCTCTGATTATGCCTATCAACGATGCCCCGAAGGAATTCCTGCAATGTTGCCTCATAGCGTAACACGATATCCTCGGGCATCCGCTGCCTGAAGCGTTGCCAAGCGTCTTCAAAATTTATTGGACCACGGAACCGAGTAATGACCTCTTTCGTGTTGTGAAAAAGCATGTCCCAGTTCACGTCACGATGGCTAGGCAGTCTGAATTTACCCAATCCAGGGATGTGAACATCGATACTCATCCCAAATTCTTGGATGCTCTCCTGCTGTCGTGACAATCGAGACAGGGAGTCTGCCCAATAAATGGGGATACGTGCACTGATGCTGGGAGTGAGAAGCTCAGCGACGGCAAGGATGTAATTTACTCGTGCCATGGCCACAGCGAAGGGGTGTATGTCAACTCCGATAACGTTTTGAGTGATAAGCCTCAATAGTTCGCGTGAGTTTCGATGCTTATTCCGTCTCAACATACGTTTGATGATCCGTACCAAGAAGGTCCCAGAACCACACGATATATCGACTATTCTCGCTCCGAGCTCGCCCTCAAATCCTGCAGCATCTAAAACCTCATCAACTATTTCTGGTGATGTGTAGAACTCCCCCAGAGCCCTACGTGTTGCCGGGTCGAAGAACCGTTGATACACTAGCCGTAAGAAGTCATGACCAGCACCAGTCAAATCTACATCATCGATGTTCTCGGCAATGGTTGTGATGACACTGTTAATCTTCCTTTCCGCATCCATGTTTACACGTGCGGCGTCGACGAACCACAAGAAGACGTCGTGTTCGAACACTCCAGGCAACTGAGGAATAAGTTGTTCTAATTCAGCGAAACGTGCCATGGGTTGGTATCGTAGCAAGTCCGTGACTGAAAAGGGTATTACTAAACGATGCTGAACAGCCACACGCGTCATCAGAAGCTTCAGAAGGGTAGCCAAATACGATTCAACGAAGAATAGATATTCTTCCACTTCAGCTTTGCTCCTGAGTTCAAAACCCAGCTGTTTTGCGGCTCTTCTTACGTTTGCAACAGCTGCCTCATTCAGGTTTGTGGCGCATCCGTAAAGCCCACGCCACATCTGGAAAACCTCGTCGATAAAACCTATACGTGTGTGGAAATCGTAGAAGACCTCTCTGAAAGTCCTTATCGCATCCCGAGCTATAGACGAGGAGGATCCCAGCCGATCTACTACATCTTCAGGCATGACCGCTTTACCGCCCAGGCTTAGCAACCACGCCTCGAGTTTGTCGATTAATTCTGCAGGGGAACCATCCGCAACAATATTTCCTTCCTCGTCCAAGAGGGCAATGGTTTGTCCATCATAGGCAATGCCACGAACCGGCCTGTCCTGTGGTTGATACACATTATGCTCGTATATGTAGCCCTGCATCTTTCTGATTGCTGCAGTTATACCTTCTCCTCGTGGGCGTGGCAGTTTGATCTCGAAGACTATCGCTCCTATGCGTGCATCAGATCGCCCTCGGACGATTCTTTCCTCGAGGCGAACATTCCTCCTGGAAATACCAGATTCGTCGAGGAAACCGCCGATGACTTCGAGGAAACGTTGGCGTAGCGTAGCTTCTTCTTGAATCGATGATGCCGTACTCGCTAGCTCACAAAGTGAAATATATAAGTTAGAGAATGGACCTCGTCTTACCATAACTGTTTCCACCTCTCGTTAAGCCTGCAAAACCGCATTCTGTTAGGAAAAGGAGCTAGGGTGTGCAAGTTATGAGCAACACTCTCCATAGCAATAAGTACCAACTACGTTTCCAGTAGCATTATAAAGCACGCCTACATCGCCGTCATTGCGCCAAATGTACTCAGTAATCCACTTCAGATTGCTTGGAGGATTATCCTTCAAACATGCTCGCTGAGACCAGCAGCCCCTGAGCATCTGTTTATACTTGTCCCCCCTCGGGTAGGATCTCGGGCGGCCTGAGTCACGTCCCTAGCGAGTCGTGTCAGGCTTCTTGGACACTCCTCAGGCTTGTTTCCCTTGGCCCCGTGATGGGTGGTAGCGATGGTGTGACGCAAAATGCAGACGTCAAAGACAAAAGAAGCCGCCCCTGACTGAAGCTTAGTTCCCCCCTAAACTACGATGAATCCCCTCTCCAGTTTGCCGGTCTGACCATTGGGATTTGTCACTATCACATCATATGTACCGGCTGTGCCTCCAGAGGGCACTTTGGCTTTAAGCCTCCCTATTGCTAGAAATTCAACATCGTGAAGCGGTCTATCACCGATTTTGACCATCGATGCAGAGCTGAAGTTCATACCGGTGATGATGACCTCTGTATCTTGCGTCGCAGGCCCGCTGTTCGGTGAGATGCTAGAGACAACTGGCTTGATCGGGCTGCTCAGCTTCATGCCGAGATACGTCCCCTGGCTTGCGCCCATTAGGATGAGCATACCAGCTGTTATATCTGGCAAACTCAGGCCTAGCAGCATGTCCTTTGCTTCGGCGGCCTTCTCGGCGGCCTCCTTCATAGCCTCTGAAGCACCCTCTAGCAGAGGAGTTTGCGGGCCAGCAAGAACGTCTCTCAGTGCCTCGAGGGCGTCCGGAATGGTCGTTCCGAAGACCAGCAAGAGATATGCGCCAGCAGCAACCAGGGTCCACACAACCATTTGAAACTTGCCAAGATCGAGATTGCCTTCGTTATCTGCGATCAGATCCATGATGCTGTGCACGGGCGTCGGGGGCTTTTTGGGAGGCTTCCCTTTTCTAACGGTGGCTATCGCTTTGGCCGCCACAAATACTCCACCGCTTAACCCCATAAGCCACATTATGTTGGGGGGTATATCAACGAAGGCGGTAAACCCGGGATCCGTGGCGAAAGGCACAAACCATAACTTTATTACGAAAAGGCCAACCCAAGAAGCGATCGCCACCACAGTCCATACGAGGATCTGGAACTTTGAGGTACTCAAATAATGATCCTCGCCTTTGATTAGACCAAGTAATGTAAACTCCCTTCTGACGATCAGGCTAATGATCTTCGGAGCAACGTAAAAGAGAAGCAGAACCGTTAATAAGGCACTTAGATACGGGATCATGTCCATTTTAATGTCCATTTTAACCCCTCCTAATTCAACTCTGCGAACGGCAAATGTTGATGGTACATTTGTCTGACTCAATAACATTGTAGCACAAATTATAGGTCTGTCAATACGCACATGGCAATTGTCACGTTACCGCCAAAAATTCATAGGGTTGTTACTGCCAAATCTCATAGCTCGAAAGTTCCGATGGTCTTGCTGCCATCGCTCCTGTCTACAGGCTCTAACCCGGAGCAGGGGGGAACGTTATCTCAACGTACTGCAATTCTTCACAGTCCTTTCGGAACTCTAGATCCGTGCGCTGGGGCTGGTACTCGCCGTAGAGCTCAGGCTCGTTATGGCACTTGTACTTTCGTCGGTTTGCTGCGCGACGGCCCAACTCTTTCATCAGCGTGGGGTCCCACTTGACCTTCCAATCGTCCGGATCCTTTGGCGCCTTCGTCAAGACGACCACATACCCTGTGGCCTTGTGGCCATCTGGGGGCCAGGGAAGTATCGTATCGACGATCTCATTTAAGGGTGTCCCGTTCAGACTCCCGTGGTGGGCCACCTTCAGGAAATCCAGGGGTGCGGCAAGTTTATCCTGGACTCTATCCCACATCACCTCCCAGCTCCTGCACTCCGCATCCCCCGTGAACAGGAGTCGGTAGCTGCGCCATTCCAACAGTAGCACCACACTGGTGCAGTTATCCATCGTGTTGTTCCTCTCAGAATACCGTAGCGCCTCGTCCCATAGCTGGGCGCGGTGCTGGTTGATCGGCCACTGCTCCTCCCGCCAGTTCTCCGGCACAATCTGGGAGAGATGGCCTGCATGGCCATTGAGGTCTCGGAGCGAGTCGAGCAGTTCTCGGTCCAGATAGAATCCGTCAATGTTCCACTCGGGCGCTAGCACCCAGAGCTTGGTTTTGTCTTCCTTGAACTGGAGCAGATACTTGTTGTCAGTGTCATCCCTCTCAAAACCCTGGTACACATACATTGGGTCGATCCCGTTGAGCTCGGGCAGCTCACCAGTGAGATTGTGCAATGCCTTAGCGACGCTGACTCTGTCCTCCCTAATAGCGCGTAGTTCCACGCTCAACCCCAACGGGCTGTCATCGAGCCAGTTCAGGGTCTTCAACTCCAAGTCTTGCAGAGCCCAATACTCTTTCGCACCCAGGTGGTTTTTGTTCATGGCGGCGCTCAGCCAGATGCGCTCGATTTTCATGTCCGTTAGGCATTTCCACTTTAGATCGAAGCCGTTAAGGTGATCAGAGTGCTTGTGGGTCACCACGAGCAGATCCAGACGCCTCTCCTCGCCTAACATGCTGTACACATCCTCCAATGCCCTCCGCCGAGGTTCACCAAGGCCTGTCATGTTTGTGCTACCACAGTCAATGAGAATATGCCGGTGTTCGACTCTCTCTTCACCTGTGTCCGGGTCTTTGTATGTGTCCGGCACCTTGACGAAGATGCAGTCGCCAAAACCGACGTTGTAGACCCGCACAAGAAGCTTGTCCTCCATATCTGTCCTCCTCATTCGCTACTCCCGTGCAGGAAGGAGGTACAAGGTCACCTCCAGCCGCAGCCCTGCGTCACCTCACCGGCCTACCACAGCCGACGCCTGGACATCCAGAGCCTCCGCCCTCTCAAGTAACTAGGC
>Ga0190286_1000813_pt1 | contig 12181 bp, 13 predicted proteins | sample 48691834_MG_FD_183241 | JGI IMG/M metagenome (GOLD analysis project Ga0190286, IMG submission 183241) | Hydrothermal vent microbial mat bacterial communities from Southern Trench, Guaymas Basin, Mexico - 4869-18-3-4_MG | ecosystem: Environmental > Aquatic > Marine > Hydrothermal vents >... | reverse complement strand
GAGGAGTTCAACACGAAATTTAGGCACGAGATTCTGGAGAGAATCCTGATTCTCTCCAGAATCTCGTGCCTAAATTTCGTGTTGAACTCCTCAACAAAGCCAGACATGAAGGATGTGAGAGTTTGCTGAACTGTCGGATCCTCTTCCCTCACGTAGAATTCTAAGTCTCCAGCGAGGCCCGAGGTTAAGTTCTGCGTAAACCCTTCTGGTATCACAAGAAGTCCAACCAAATCATTTTCTCCAGCCTTGACAGCTCTGAATGCTTCCTCCTCAGATTCTATAACATGAAGGTGTACTACATCTGTTGAGTTAAGAGCCTCTATTATGGCGCTAGCAATTTGTCCTTTATCCCTGTTAACGCAAGCGATGTCAAATCTAGCGCCTTCTGCACCGAATACCGTCGAGAAAAGGAGCATCATTACTATAGGAAAAGCTAGCACCCAGAACAGGGTAGCTCTATCCCTGACAAACAATAAGAAGTCCTTTTTTGCTATGCCAAAACAAGGTCTCATCTAATCGCCTCCATCAACCTCCTTCCAGTAAGGTTAAGAAATACGTCCTCCAGAGTTGGTGATCTTATTTCGACGTTTTCTGGATCTATTCCCGCAGATTGAAGTTTTGCTATGAGATCTGGAACTAATTCTTCAGGCTTCTCAGTTCTTATTTCTAACCATTCCAAAACCCTGGTCGGAGCGTAGTCGAATAGGACTTTCTCCGCGAGTTCCAAGAATCTCATCTTCACATGGATTGCTATCTTTGCAGAACCCCCGTGCAATCGTTTCAGTTCATCAGGAGAACCTATGATTATTATCTTGCCCAAGTCCATTATCGCGACCCTATCACAAAGCTCGTCAGCTTCTTCCATGTAGTGCGTACTGAGTAGGATTGTTTTACCCTCCTTTTTCATATCCTCTATGAACTTCCAGAACTCCCTTCTTGCATCTGGATCCAAGCCTACTGTGGGTTCATCCAACACGACCACAGGAGGGTCATGCAAAAGCGATGCAGCTAAGCTAACCCTCCTTTTTTGACCTCCAGAAAGCTTTCCAGTTCTTCTTTTTAGGAAATTACTTAGTTCGAACATTTCTGATAAGATTCTAAGCCTTTCTTCGAATTTCTCTCTTGAGAAGGAGTAAAGCGAAGCTATGAACTCTAAATTCTCCAAAACAGTTAGATTATCATATAGCATAGTCTCTTGAGGGTTAAAGCCTATAATGTGTCCTATTTCATTGGGTTTTTTTGTAAAGTCTGTTCCTAGCAAAATCACTTTTCCTGAATCGGGTCTCCTAAGCCCTACGATGATCTCCATTAGAGTGGTCTTACCAGCACCATTAGGTCCAAGTAGGCCAAATATTTCTCCTTCCCTAACACTAAGGCTTACATCATCTAATGCTGTTACATCTCCATATTTCTTGGTAATTTTTTCGACGACTACGGCATTCATCCTAAATGTTCTTCATTTTATCCTAATTTTAACGGTTTTGAATAGAGAGCTATTGAATAGCACCTTTGACTTAATGAAGAGAACCTACTAGTCCTGATATCTTGTGTAAACAGAACCACATACCTTTGTTTACCATCTTATAAGATTTACAACCGAAATGATGTAGGGAAGTGCTATGAAGATATCGAGTTTAGCAGAGGATCCATACTGGGAAGGAATTATGGTAGAAGTCCTTAACAAAGGGCTTGAAAGGGACTTCATATCTTCCCACACATATCAACGTGTCGTAAGAAGAGACCCAAACTTTGACCCAAATCTTGTCCTGCTTGCCATTGAAGATGGGGAACTTACAGGAGTTCTAATAGGAGTTAAGAGAACAAGAGCTCCGGAAGAAATGATTGAAAAACAAAAGGAAGTGGCTTGGATCAAAGCCATTGCAATTCCTCCTGAGAAGAGAGATACTTCGGTTTTCAAATCTCTTTGCCTCCGGTTTGAGGAACTCACACGAGAAAGCGGAAGAACTCTCATAAGATTTGGTGACTTTGCTAGTTGGTATTTCTTCCCTGGAGTGGATGTGCTTTATGATTATTATCTGGATAGTCTTATTGATTTTGGCTTTAAGAAGGTCGGTGATACGGTTAACTATGAAATTGACCTAAGGAGCTTTTATATCCCTCCGAGAATTGTGAGGATGGAGAGAAAGCTTAAGCAAGAAGGCATATCATTTAGGAAAGCCTCTGTTCAAGAGAAGAAGGCCATTATGGTGTGGGTTGGAGAGAAATTTTCTCCTTTTTGGGCTTATGAGGTAGGCTTAGGCTTTTCCAAGGAATCAACAAGCGTGTGGTTAGCTGAATATGAAGGAAGAGTTGTGGGTTTTTCTGGTTACAATCTGCTTGAGCCAAATTGGTTTGGGCCCATCGGAGTAGACGAAGAGATGAGAGGGAAGGGTATTGGTTCGGTGCTTCTATACAAAGCAATGAATTCACTTAGATTAAGTGGATATCGTATTATTACAGTTCCCTGGACAGACCTTCTCTTCTTTTATACACAGCTTCCAGGAATCATAGCGATTAGACACTTCTTTCGTGTTGCTAAAGAGTTGGAATTCTAAATAGATCTTCCTACAAATGTTAAACAGCTAGTTAATCGATCTCCGAAGTTCCTCTTAGAAAACATGCTTTAGAGCTAGACTACTAAAATCCTTTTTAGAAGTAGTGCTGGAAAGATCGCTTCAAACTAGCTTAAGATCATGCGCTTTCCTGTATCTCCTTGAATTTAGATTTGTAGGCCTTGTTGAATTCTTTTGCAAGCATATCCATTATGATGATGTCGTGCCTGCCATCCGGTTGAAGTATGGCTTCCCTTAACCTACCAACCTCCTTAAAACCTACTTTCTTGTAGCATTTTATCGCTCTTTTGTTGAAATCCTTCACAATGAGCCAGACGTGGTGCAAGTTCAAGCAGTTGAAGGCGTAATCAAGCATTAGAATCGTAGCTTCTGTACCATATCCTTTATCCCAGTAATCTTTTTTACCAATGAAGATTCCAAAGGTAGCTGATCTATCATAGGGATCTATGCGATTAAGACCTGTAACTCCTATTACTTCTTCTTCGGGCAGTGCTACTATAGAGAAATGCCTGCAATGTGGGTCCTTCCTTATCCTCTCAATCCACTCCTCCTCCCCTTCAGGAGTGATAACCCTCCTCATTGAGAGATATACGGTTACAGTTGGGTCATTGAGCCAAGTAACAAAGAGAGGTATGTCGTCCTTTGATACTATGGATAAAGCTACCTTTTCCCCTCTAATCATGTAGTATCTTTGGGACATTGCAATAAAGTGTCAATTCTTTCTAAAAATTTTGTAAGCTGTAAGGAAGATTGATGATGGAAGCTTCTCATCGAACAGATCTGTGGCACTATTTATCAGACGGGAATTGAAGATTTCCGGCAAAGCTTCTAAGCTAAAACTTAGAAGTGAGATTCATCTTCCATCAAAGAGCTTTGACTTAAAGGTTTCTCCTTCTCTTAGCTTGGGAGGTATAGGTTATGAGGATATATTTATCTGCGGATCTCGAGGGAATATGTGGAGTAGTAGATGTAGAACACACGAGAAGAAGCGGAAGAGAGCATGATAGAGCTAGGAAGTGGATGGTTCGGGAGGTTAATGCGGCCATCGAAGGCGCGCTAAAAGCAGGAGCGGAAAAAGTCGTGGTAAATGATTCTCACGGACTATGAGAAATCTCTTACCTGAAGAGCTTCATCCAGATGCCGAGTTCATCATAGGGTCGCCGAAGCCCATGAGCATGTTGGAAGGCCTCTCTGAAGAGGTTTTGGCGTTTTGAGTCATACCTACTCCGGAAGAGTTGTAGCGGACCTCAAAGTGAACGGAAGATCTGTTGGAGAACCGGGACTAAACGGTTTAGTTTCTAATTTTTATGGAGTTCCTGTAGCCTTAATTTCTGGGGATCAGTTTGCTGTCGGAGAGGCTAAGGAGATGTTCCCTGGAGTTGTTGGAATTGTTACTAAGGAAGCCATTGGGAGGTACGTTGCTAAGTGTCCATCCCTAGAGAGAGCTAGAAAGAAAATAGAGGAAGGAGCTTTTAAGGCTGTAAGTCTCCTCAAAAAAGGTGAAATTAAGGCGATTCAGGTACCTTCCCCTGTGGAGATTAAGCTTAAGTTCCTTAATCCTGGAATGGCTGACCTAGCACAGATTTTACCTGGCTCTGAGAGAATAGATCCTCTGACGGTGAGATATGTTGCTGAAAACATGCTTGAGGCATACAAAGCAACGAGAGTCATGATCTATCTAGGATACATGACGCTAAAGTGATTTAAATGTTTAGAAGGCCTTTACTGCTCAAGTAGCTCAAGAGCTAATCCTATGTAAGATCTAAAAGCCTCTCTCAGCCTTTCCAGTGTGGCGAACTCATCTGGACAATGGCCCATTTCTCCTGCTCCTATCAAGATGGTTGGTATCCCTCTCATAGTATAAAGGAGCTCAGCATCGGTGTAGCCAGTTCCATATACTACTGGGAGTTTCTCGACACCTGTGGCCTCTTTCACAACTTTGAAGGCGGCATCAAACAGTTTCTTTCCTTTTGGATCCTCCATAGGAAGCATATAGGCTGGTCTGTTCATCCCATACTCCTCGATTTCAACACTTAGTTCATAGCCAGACTCCGATAAAAAGGTCTCATAGACTTTCTTGTGAGCCTCATTGATCCTATCAATTAGGCTCCAAATCCTCCTTCTGACTGCTTCTATGTCCTCTCCGTAAACTATTCTCCTGTCGAAATATATGGTACATATAGACGGAATTTGGTTTATCTTGTTGCCCGCTTGCATAATGGTTGCTGCCAAAGGAGGTTTAAGCTTCATAGGAGGAGAAATGTAGGGAATCTCTATCTCCTTTGAGGTCATCCACATTTCCTTAAGGGCATTGATGAAGTCTATAGCTCTATATATAGCATTTATACCTGTTTCTGGCTTTGAACTATGCGTAGCGACACCATTTACCTTCAGGACAAATCTAAGCTTACCATTATGCCCAATCCTGACGCCTACTACTTCCCTTTTCCAAACGGAGCCTTCCCCCACCACTGCATAGTCAGCATCATTCTCGCTAAGATAGCCCCGCTTTTCCAAAGACAACTTTTATACGATATCATTTAAGGGTGATCGAGATGGAAAAAGGAAAGAAAGGACTTCGGAACGTCTTTGCTTTGGGATTTGTAAGTTTCTTTACAGACATCTCCACAGAGATGATAATAGGACTTCTTCCAACCTTCATCGTAGAAGAACTTGGTGCTGGAAAAGCCATTCTAGGCCTCATAGATGGGATTGCAGACGTCCTAAATTACCTATTTAGGATAATATCTGGACTCATTTCTGACAAGCTTGGTGTCAGGAAGATTGTTGTTTTAGCAGGATATGCCATTTCAAACTTTGCAAAGCCAGGATTTGCCTTTGTCAGGAGCTGGACTCAAGCCTTAGCAATAAGGGTAACTGATAGAATTGGTAAAGGCGTGAGAACATCGGCAAGGGATGCTCTTTTAGCTGAATCCGTTGATGATAAATCTCTTGGCAAGGCATTCGGCCTCCACAGAACTCTAGACCAGATGGGAGCAATACTTGGTCCAGGACTCGCTGCTCTCCTCTTATCCTTCATTGGAACAAGAGGCGTATTTCTTTCCTCATTTATCCCGGGCTTAGCTGCTCTTTTTGTACTAACATTCTTTGTTGAAGAGAAGAAGGTCTCTAGGAAGCATACGGAAGGGATCATGAAAGACATAAATCTTGTCTTAACGCCTGAGTTTATCTACTTCTTAGCAGCAGTTGCTCTATTCTCAATTGGGGCTTATAGCCCTTCTTTCGTCCTTGTTAAGTCTAGGCAGATAGGAATTCCCTACACGGCTATTCCTCTTGTTTATGCAGGCATTAACCTCTTGCATACGATCGTTGCAATTCCCGCGGGCGTCTTATCCGATAAGATAGGAGGTGCTAAGACAATATCAATGGGCTACCTTTTGTTCGCTATGGCATCGCTCGCTTTTAGCATTATGTCCGGCATTAAGGTTGTTTTTATTGCGACTTTGCTGTTTGGAGCTTATGTAGGAATCATAGAAACGGTACAAAGGGCAATTGTTGCAAAGTTTGGACCATCTGATTTGAGGGGTACTGCATATGGACTCTACTACATGGTTGTAGGATTTTGCAGCATGGGGGCAAATCTTATCTTTGGCATTCTATGGGATGTACTTGGATCCAAGCAGGCTTTCATGTATAGCACAGTTACCAGCCTAATTGGATTCATTGCTATGATCGTTTTCGCAAACAGGCTTGGTTCATGAGTCTAACACAGCATATAGAAGGGTAGATTGCCTTCATTATAAACGGATTAATTATTTCCGATCTTTCAACCCAAGTAGGCCTTGGCTTGTTCATTTTCAAGTTATTTTCAATGAGAGTTGAAACTAAGTTCCACTATAACATTTTATGCCTTTAGAGACTTATTCAGCAGATAAGAAGGCGTATAAAAATCTGAATCAATTCTTACGTTATATCTCTAAAAGCAACATTTTTTAACGATTTATTCTAATAATTCACTCGAATTTGGTGATAAGATGCAGAGGAGGAGGGGCATAGGGGAGAAGGAGATAAACGTCCTAAAGATGCTTGTTGAGAACGGAAGGATAACCTACACTGAAATTGCTAAGAAATTGGGAATGAGTCCTGCAGGAGTGATGAAAAAGGTAAAGAAGCTAGAAGATGCAGGAATCGTTAAGGGATACACGGCTCTAGTTGATCATTCTAAGCTGGGAAAGCCTTACAAGTACATCATTATGATTAAGACACAGGCTGGAAAGCACTCTGACGTCGCAAGAGAAATAAAAGAAATTCTTGGATCAAGCATCCTAGAGGTATACACCATAACTGGGATTTATGATGTAATTGCTAAAGTTTTGGCAGGAGATGGTGATGAGCTGAACACCATAATTTCAAAGATACATTCTGTACCAGGTGTTACAGAAACAATTACATCTCTGGTCCTTGAAACGGTAGAGGAAAGGCCATCCCTGGTTCCTAAGGAAATAGAACTTCCAATAAGAGTTAGAGAGCTAGAAAAAGAGTAGCTCAAAATAGTTTTTTTCAATTATTGTTTATTTTTGGCACTTCATTAATCTTTATCTATGAGCCGAATAAGTCCGATAATTTATCCTAATAACTCCAACCACATGTAAAAGCCCTTCTGCCCCATCAGGCTATCAAGCTGAGGATACTCCGCGAAACGCTGATATATTGCAATAAGATAATTGCTTAGATGATATGAAGGTAGGGGTTCCAGCAGGTCTTGATTCGGATCTGTTGGAAACAGCATTGAAATTCAAAAGCATGGGTGCAGACTATTTAGAACTCAACCTAACTCGGCCTTTACCTGAAGAAGACGAACTCCTTGATAAAATGGAGCAGATTGAGAGAGTTATCCCCCTTCCTGTTGTTCATTTCCCTGAGATCACTTATAGTTGGCATGAGATCAAGGCATTGAAGGAAGTTCTAGAGGCCATATCAAGTTCTTCTTCATACAGAAAGATATTCGTGATTTATCTCTCTGGAGGAAAGCAGGTCTCACTTTGGCATAAGAAAAAGGTACTTAATGAAGTCTTAAAGGTCGCAGATGATTATGATATGCCTATTGCCATTGAGAACAAGTCAGAATCAAGAAGTATCTTTAGAAAGGTGTTTCGATTCTTCCCGACTCTCCATATGTGCTTTGATGTAGGTCATGCTCACTTATACTTCCCTGAAGATGAAATCCTCCAGTTCATAATGGAGTTTTCGAATAGAATAATTCACCTCCATGTTCATGATAACTTTGGAGGGGGCTCTGAGGAGTGGGATTTGCACTTACCTTTAGGAATGGGAAGCACTAATTTTGAGCCTTTGATTAAGGAAGCGCTCAAATGCCCAAAGCTAAAAACTGTAACCATGGAGGTAATCTGCTTTGATGATGAGTACATGTCTCTTAGCCTGAAAAAGCTTAGAAATATGATTAATCAAGATGATTTAGCTAAAAAGACGAAGATGCCAGAAGCTTGATAGAGTTTTCTACACAGATAAAAGGCAATTAAGACCATTATTACCCTTCTTTTAGCGTTAGTATCGAGCCAATTATTATCAAGAGTCCTCCTAGAATTACCCCAAAGCCTGGTGGTTCATTTAATAAGATCCAAGCCAGCAAAGTAGCTCCTACAGGCTCACCAAGAATGGCTATGGAGACCCCGTGTGCTTTTAGATATTTTAATGCATAGTTGTAAAAGGTGTGTCCTAAACAAGAAGGTCCGATCGCCAGAGCAAAGAAAATTAGGATATCTCTTGTATTATAGCCAAAAAGCGGGCTGTTTAATCCCATTGCAATGACTAAGAGAGTAAGAAAGGCAACACCATAGACGGATGCTGCATAAGAAATTGTATCAAGAATTTTTCTCAGGTATCTCCCTGATATCAAGTAAATTGAAAAGGCTATAGATCCGATCAATGCCAAGAAGGCTCCAAAGAGGGATCCTCCACGTTGAGGTCTGCCGACAACGACAAGAGCTCCTGTTACTCCCATAAAAATACCTAACCATTCCTTTTTTGAAGGAGGTTCCCTAAGAATTAGCTTTGACATAATACCGGCTGATATCGGAGCAGAATCCACCAAGATAACGCTAGTTGACACTGGAATAAGTTTAAGGGAGCCCATCCAAGACCAGAAATGAAGAGCAAGGGACACCCCAGACACGATAAGAGCGGCGATCTGACTTCTATTAAGCTCTAAGAGCTGATTTGCAGATGGTATTGTAAGAAGACCCGTTATAATGGCGGCTATTCCAAGTCTATAGAGTGCTATTATTAAGGACGGGGCGGAACTTAACCTAATCAATATACTACTAGTCGAGGAGATTGTTACTGCAATTATAAGCAGGAGAAGTTTTGGTTCTGGTCGTATCCCGATTTCTTTGCGTTTGGACATGTCCTAGTCTTGCGTTGAGGGTTCCTAAAAACTATTAGGATCAAGGGAGGCCCCAGGCACACAAACCCTCTTTACCCGAAAAAACTAAGCTAGAAGCCACTATCCAATGTTTTTCCCTCGGTTTTACATGTATCTGCTGGTAATATTATTATTTGAGGAAAGAGGATCAAAAACACTCGTAATCGGGAGGAAGATGTCTTGGATTTATTTGATGCGATAAATGTAAGGAAGAGTGTCAGATGGTTCAAACAAGATCCTTTAGATGAATCTACAATTAGGAAGATCCTAGAAGCTGGAACAAGGGCACCAACTGCTATGGCGATGGAACAGTGGTTCTTCGTAGTTATTAAGGACAGTAAGATGGGTAAGAAGATTTGGGAGCTTCTAAAAAAGGCTCATATATATTACTATACGAAAGCAAGGGCAAGAAGCAAATCAATAGATCAAAGGACGTTGAAAAAACTTCGAGAAAGACTTGATCAAGGCATGTATCGTGCTCCTGTGTACATTGCTGCTTTCCTTCGATTCAGCCAGAGAGGATTGAGGAAGGATTATTCTCATATAGAGGAGATGTGGGGAATTGAGAGTGTTTCAGCAGCTATAGAGAACATTTCACTAGCAGCTACGGCTCTAGGTTTAGGAACTTGTTGGATAGGTGTCGTGAACTTCTTGGAAGAGGAATTCAACAAAGTCTTGGGACCGCCTGAGGGATGCAGGCTCATAGCTGTTCTGCCGTTGGGAATCCCATTGAAACGAACCAATCCGAGACCAAGGAAAGAGTTGGATGAGGTCGTTAGAATAGTCTAATTGGTCTTACGATGCAGCAACGATTAACACTTAAACCATTTGTCCCAGAAATAGTTTTTAGTCCTAACATGTGATGTGAGACAAGAATGAAAAGGCTATCGCCTTGGAGAATTGCTTCAATCTTACTCTTCGCCACGATCTTAGTAGTTTCTTTGCTTAACATCAGAAAGGGACCTGGTGGCGTAGATTGTTGGTATCATATGGCAGTTGCCAAGAACATTCTTAGCAAGAGAAGCATTCCATTATATGCTGATTGGGAGTATTACCCCATAGGAAGACCTCATCTTTATCCTCCTCTCCTGCACATATGTGTAGCCCTCCTCTCAATTCCCTTCAAAGGGAACGTCTTGGCCGGAGGAAAGGTGTTTAACGCTTTAATGCTACCTATATCCGCGAGTTTGGCTCTGCTGAGCTTCTCAAAGGTGTACAGGGATCCTTGGAGAGAATTCTTGGCCTTTCTCATAATTTGCATGGATCCCATATTTTTCGGGGTTCATAGAGGATTGCTCCCATCGGTTCTAGCTAGTGGCTTTGCATTTTTGGCAGCAGCTTACTTTTACGAAAAGAGACTTATCCAAAGCATTCTGATGATGGGTTTATGCCTCTACACCCATCTTGGAATACCTTACTTGTATCTTTTGGGCTTGTTTATCTTCTCCCTCATTAATAAGGAGTATTTCGCTTTATACAGGCGATTTTTAGCTGGCTCCATGCTTTTGTTCTTGCCCTGGGGACTACACATGCTAAACAACGTGAGCTGGATAAGGATTGGATCTAGGCTAGTGGGAGGAGATAGACCCCTCATTTTATCGGCAATCACAGTCTTAGGGTTTCTCGGAACTCTCAATGCCATTAAAAGCGGTGAAAAAGCCGGTCTTTTAGCTCTATCCTGTCTTTTAGGTTTTTCTCCATCTTTTGTACTCTATGGACGAAGGTTCTGGGCCCACTCCTCTTTAATATGGGCAATGCTAGCTTCAGCTCCCCTTTACGACATTTCTAGGCATGGTAAGGTGAGAAAGGTTGCCATAGCTTCCATCATACTGGCATGCTCCCTGCTATTCCAGCCAGGAATCATGTTATCAAAAGGAAAGATAGTTAAGGGATGGGTTCCGAGCGGATTAAGAGAGGAAATAATGCTTCTCTCTCGAGGAGACTACTCATTGCTCGGAGAAGACGTTAAGAAGATAGTTCAGATAATTAACTCAGAATTCAGGGAATTAGAGGCTGTCCATGTGAATAGGGGCTGGATTGGGGAAATGCTCTATGTCTTCACAGGGAAGAAGACGGACCTAGCGATGTACGGAGAGGTATCTGATCCAATGGTCCGGAAGCCCATTTTTGAGAAAATTAAGTATGAGAGACCTGCTTTATTCGTCTTTTTGAAAGAAGGAGGTAGATATGAGCTTCCTGAGGATGTAGACGAGGTTATTGAGATAGGTAGGTTTTTCCTAGCAGTTCGCAGATAATTTAGTTTTCCTGCGATCTATTAGTTAAACCGGAGTTTCTCCAATTTGTTGAGGATTTACACGATACAATTTCTTCCTGTCGCTGTAGCAAATAGACTAAGGGGTAGGATCCTTCCTTGTGATAATCCTGCTTACAAACTGTAACGAGATCGTACTTCTCAAATAACCTCTCAATTCTAGATCTAGTTAGCGTAGGAACCGAATGATAGTGCAATAGACCATCTTTGAGTTTATAGTGATACTCCCCGAGCTTTGCAGGATTACCTTTGAGTCTTAGGCTTAAATAAGCCTTAAGAAGCCTCCAGAGGGGTTGTCTCTCAATATTTCCGAAGAAAACGCCTCCAGGTTTAAGTATCCTTGAGATGTTCTCTATGAACTTTTCTAGCTTATCTGGCGGGACGTACTCAAAAGCCTGTGTGAACCAGATTCCATCGAAGACTTTTTCCTTGAAAGGAGGGTTAAGCATATTTAACCGGACAAAATCCACTCTTCTCAGATCTTTTAGGAGTTCTTTTCCTACATTCAGTTCTTTAGAAGACAAATCGCCCAATACTATGAATCCTGCCCTTTCAAGCAAAGAGGGAACGCATCTGCCATATCCTCCTGCCAGATCAAGTACTACTCCACCTTTCTTTAGGATTCTTAGAAAGTAGGGCATCATTTCGAGCTCATCTATGCTCCAACACTCTCCTGGATTCTCATATGCTTTCATGGCCTCCTTAAATTGTGTTAAGAGCCATTTCTCCCTTGCATTTAGTCGTGGGATTTTCAGACGAAGTTTGCTTGTATCAAACCCCCATCCTTCTAGAACCTCCTTCTCTTTTAAAGGATCTCTAAAATGAGCAGGAGAAGCATCCAGAATCCCTAGACCTTGTACTCCTATCGTATAATAGAAGAAACAGCTCTCACAAACTACAATACCTTCCTGAATCTCTTCCAGAGCTCCTGTT